>OHST01001245.1_pt1 | contig 10098 bp, 7 predicted proteins | sample 1578841 | NCBI WGS metagenome assembly OHST01 (sample SAMEA3879593, study PRJEB24766) | human gut metagenome | biome: human-associated habitat; feature: feces | place: USA | collected 1985/1987 | reverse complement strand
GTTTACCACAAACAAGTATATTCATTACAAAAAAAGGATGAGGCAATCAAAGAAACAATTACAAATTTAGCTCATGATCTTAGAACACCTGTGACTGCTATTCAAGGATATACCCAAATGCTTCTACAATCGCCGGAGTTGTCCGAGGAAGATTTAGATGCAGCAGTTGTTATAAATGAAAGATTGAATGTTTTAAATCAGTTACTAAATCAGTTGTTTGAATTTGCACGAATAGAAGCTGATGAAATGGAATTTTCTTATACTACATTTGATTTAAATGCTGTTTTACGCTCTGTTGCAGTTTCCTTTTTTAAATCTTTTGAGGAACGCAAAATAATTCCAGCATTAAGTATTGCAGAGATTTCTTTTCCATTTTATGGAGATGAAAAAGCAGTAACCAGAATTTTTGAAAATATCATTTCTAATGCCTTGTCACATGGGAAAAGTGATTATCATTTTTCATCTTATGATGATAATGAAAATTACCATTTTTCTTTTCAGAATTTTACAGACAGCATAAATGAATCTGATATAGACAAAATATTTAATCGTTTTTATACAACAGATTTATCCCGTTCCCGCAAAACAACCGGTTTGGGTCTCACAATAGCAAAGAATTTAACAGTAAAAATGGGCGGTTCTATCAGTGCTTCTCTAAATAATAATGTTTTTGAAATTGTAGTGTGCTTTCCTAAGCAAAAAGGATAAAAAACTGATGAGCCTGCTTTGGTGGTTAAAAAAAAACGCTTATAAAGTAGGTGTATTGACTATCTTTTTGTACAATTTATTCGTTATATATAATAGAAAGTGCTTTCAGTAGAAAAAGGAGGAAAGAAGTGGATGCAGATTTTCTTTTGATTCACAAAATGAAAAATGGTGATGAAGAAGCTATAGAGGTATTCGTAAAAAAATACTATTCAACTATACGGAATTATTGTCGATTACATACATACACAGACTGTGATGCAGAAGATATTACTCAAGCAACATTTGAACACTTTTTTCGATCATTTAGATCGTATCATCATTTGGGAAAGACTGCTAATTATTTGTATGTGATTGCTCGAAATTTATGTCGGGATAGTTATAAGAAAAAAAGAGATATTGTGATGGAAGCGTTACCAGATAAGGGGGAAAATCCAATTGCTGTAATTGAGAATAAAATAGATATAGAAGAATCAATAAAAAAACTTCCAGAAGATTTGCAGGAAGTAGTTATTCTACATTATTTTCAGGATTTGAAATTAAAAGAAGTAGCAGATATTATTGGCATAGGACTTCCTCTTGTAAAATATAGGATAGGAAAAGCAAAAGAATTGTTGAGTGTTTATCTGGGGGATAAGAAATGATGATGACAGTTGATGAAAAATTGCATGCGTATGCAAAAAATCAGAAGGATAGAAATATAGATGAGAAAAAATTACAACAGACCATTAAAAAATCGAAAGAAGCATATTGGGATGGAGAAATCGAAAGAAATATGTCATGGTTAGAATTTTTATATCAGCAAGCTTCGTATATACAGAAGCACTGGTGGTTTGCTCAAGGGGCAGTATTACTAATCCTTTGGATGACAATGTTCTTATCAGACAGTAGTATTTATACAAGGCGCTGCATGGGGATTTTGGCACCGAGTTTTGTAATATTGATACTTCCGGAACTCTGGAAAAATAGAAGCAATGGGGCTATGGAAGTAGAAGGTGCAACATTTTTTTCCATAAAGAATATATATGCCGCACGAATGCTACTCTTCGGCATGGTAGATGTTTGCCTATTGAGTGTGTTTTTGATAACCAGCACTTTTGTGTTACAGATTGCATTTATGGATATCTTAATACAATTTATTTTGCCAATGAATGTGACATGCTGCATATGTTTTCGATTACTTTGCAGTAAAGGAGATGATTATGTATCTTCCACATTATTTTCCTGTCTGATTTGGATCGCTGTTTGGACGCTTGTAGTTCTCAAAGATAGTATTTATGAGCATATATCTACATCAATATGGTGTGGAATGATGATATTATCTGTTTTATATTTGTGTTACAGTATTTGGCGAGTATGGAAATGCAGTGAAAGATATTACGAGAGTAATGGGGCAAGTGTATAAGACTATTATGGTGTCAATTACGAGAAATCACACAACGGTCGTAATCAGAGAAATGTGAGGAATTTGATTATGGAATTAGAATTGAAAAAATTAACAAAAGAATTTCAGGGATTTAAAGCAGTTGATGATATCACGCTGACGATGAGTAATGGAGTTTATGGGCTTCTTGGTGTCAACGGTGCTGGAAAAACAACGCTGATGAGAATGCTCTGCACACTTATTAAACCTACTTCGGGAAGCATATTATGTGATGGAAAAGATATTTTTGCATTGGATGGCGAATATAGGAGAATTCTTGGTTATTTACCTCAAGAATTTGGATTTTATCCGGAGTTTTCGGTTCATGATTATTTAATGTATATTGCGTCAATTAAAGGAATGCGAATAAGTATTGCACGAAAGCGTGTAACAGAACTTCTGCGGCAGGTTGGGTTGGCTAAAATGCAGAATAGAAAAATGAAAAAATTGTCTGGAGGAATGAAACGCCGTGCAGGGATTGCCCAAGCTATGCTAAATAACCCAAAGGTTTTGATCCTCGATGAGCCTACTGCAGGTCTGGATCCGAATGAAAGGATACGTTTTCGAAATCTGATCAGTGAATTGTCACAGGATCGTCTCGTGCTATTATCAACACATATTGTGTCGGATATTGAATACATTGCCAACCAGGTGTTATTGATGAAAGATGGAAAGATTAGCCATTCAGGAACACAAGAAGAGATTATTCAGTCAGTACCAGTAAAAGTATGGAGTTGTGTAGTTGCAAATAATGAAGTTGAAATGTGGCAAAAACAGTTTAAAGTCTCAAATATGAAAACACTTTCGGATGGAATAGAATTACGCATTTTGTCTGAAAAATCTCCACACTATAATGCGAAAGAGGAAACGATGACTTTGGAGGACATATTCTTATATTATTTCGGAGAGAAAACAGGTGATGATTATGACGTATTATGAAATAAAAAAAGTTTTTTCAAAAAAAGGAAGTAAGGTTGCGCTGATATTTATTTTTATTGTAATTTCAGTAGTCTTGTCTTTTATCATCGGGGATAATAAATATGTGAATCGTAATGGTGATGCGGAAAGTGGAATATCGGCTATGTTAAAGGTTCGTGAGTTGAAAAAAGAATGGTCAGGAGAACTGACAGAGGATGTGCTTAGAAAAATTATTGAAGAAAATGTCAGGATTTCACAGACACCGGAAGCTAAGTCGAATGATTTTAGACAGAATGATATAGCATATAGTCAAAGACAGGGTTTCATGGATATAAGGGATTTACTAAATTGTGATTATGGAGAGTTTAACGATTATAATTATTATCTGGCAGATTCTCTTTCTCCTGATGAAGCAGTAGATTTTTATTCTAATCGTATCAAAAATTTGAAAAATTGGTTAGAAACTGATGGAAAGGATCAGTTTTCTGAAAAGGAAAAAAGTTATTTAATAAGAGCGTATGAAAAAATGAAAACCCCTTTATATTATGATTATCAAGCGGGATGGAAAAACTTATTTCAATATTCACCCTCAATAATTATGATTTTGACATTGGTATTAGGTTTCCTTTGTGCAGGTATTTTTTCAGGTGAATTTCAGCTGAAAGCGAATGCAGTTTTTTATTCTTCTTATTATGGCAGAAATAAGGCTGTATGGGCAAAAGTGAAAGCAGGAGCAATCATAATAACGGCTATTTACTGGGCGGTTATGTTGTTATACACTATGCTTGTTTTGGGAATTCTTGGTGTAGACGGAGCAAATTGTCCCATACAGTCTAGTATGAGTGGGTGGAAGAGTATTTATAATATCACGAATGCTCAGGAATATATTTTGATAGTTCTTGGTGGATATCTGGGATGTTTATTTATGCAATCTCTAACTATGTTGGTTTCTGCGAAGACAAACTCATCAGTAATAGCGGTAATCGTGCCTTTTATTTTGATTTTTCTTCCATCATTTTTATCAGGAACAAGTCTACCATTATTGAATAAAATTTTGGGACTTCTTCCAGATCAAATGCTTCAAATGAATCAGGTAGTTAAATTCTTTAACTTGTATGAAATCGGAGGAAAAGTGTTTTGTGCAGTTCCTATTTTAATAATATCGTACTCCATTCTGCTATTATTGATTGTTCCAGTTATTTATTTTATATATCGCAGAAAAGAAGTTTATAATTAGATGAAGAAACATCTGTTAGAGGGAGTGAAAACATAGGAAAAATATTATTATTATCGTTTAAAGATAGTGAAGAAGAAATGATAGAGTCTGTTCTTGCTGCTTTGAAAACCGGACGAAATATATATTGTGATGAAAAAAATATAAATCCATTGAAAATACATTATGGAGATATTGTTATTTTATTAGCCACAAGAGAATTATTCCGAAAGCAGAAAAAAATAGATTTGTCTTTTACAGAGTTTGAAATTTTGCATTTATTAATGCGAAGTCCTGGAAGAGTGTTTAGTAAAGAACAAATATATGATATAATCCCATCTTTGACAGTTGCTGAGATAAAAAATCGCTGTATCCCTTGTGTTTACTGGGGCACAGCGATTTTCGTCGTTGTCATGAAATATAGTAATTTATTCTTTTCTTTTGCTTTTTTTCTGGATCGTTCTCATTTTGCTTTTGGTTATGAATTGATAATCAGTTCGGAAGCCGCAGGCTTCATGAAGATCATCTGTAATGGCTTCACGCTTATATAGAGGAATATAACCCTGTTCTTGTATTTCGGCAAAATTTATTGCCTTTAAAGTTTCCAGAAGTTCTTCGCAAGTATATTTCAAATCCATCTTTTTTTCGAGAAAACGATAAATAGTCAAAGCAAGAAAACAGATTAAAAAATGTGCCTGGATCCGGTTTTCGTCCTGCAGATATACAGGCCTTGCGGAAAAGTCAGTTTTCATGATCCTGAAACATTCTTCTATCTGCCACCGTCCTTCACTTACCTTCAAAATATCAGCAACATTATCATCAAGAAGATCGGTACATACTGCGTAAAGCCCATCATACAGAGTTTCTTCCGTAATCTTGTTTTCATCCAGGGAATATTTGATATCAGCCGCTTCTCCTTCTGGCGTAACTGCTGTCTTTTCAATAAAACGTGCCGGATCATTGGGGTTTTTACGGTTCTTTTTTGTATTCCCTGAATCCAGCATTTTTTGTGCACGTTCCACTTGTTTATCACGGATTGTTCTTTGATAAGCTGCATATTTCGGTGAATAAGTAATGATCAGACGCTGGTGCAGCTTCTTCGTGGTATAAGGTTCATCTTTGTAATAAAGACCTTTGTCATTACTATTGAGCTTAGTGATATCAACAGGAGTGTCATCGGATACTTTTTTAAATCCCTGTGGATCTAATGCCCATTCTTTTTCTTCTTTTTTTAGTTTTTTAATGGACTGGGTTACGATATAAGCACGTTCCCCCATATGGTTGTATTCACGGATAGATTCGGATCCCAGGCCTGCATCACTGCAGTAAATGAATTTCTGGCATCCAAACTCTCCAAGTATCTTTTTTTCCAATGGTTTGAGGGATGTCTGTTCGTTTGCATTTCCTGCAAAGGTAGAAAAAGCAAGGGGGATGCCGTCGCCATCCATAAACAGACCCATTTGAATGATCGGATTTGGTCTGTGTTCTTTGCTTTTTCCATACTTTTTGTTTCCATCTTCCTGCTCGATTTCAAAGTAGTAGTTTGAACAATCATAATAAAGGACCTTATCATTTCTTGCCCCAAGGAAATGGCTGTTTTTGTAAAGTTCTGCCTGAATGAGATCGCATTCTGCTCCAAGGACATCCAATGCTCTGTATACATCGTGAAGTTTATAGGATGGTTTTTCTAAAAATTCGGATGCTGCCTTGTAGGAAGACCGTTTACTGCGGGGTTCCAGGATCCTTGCATAGATCATGTCGGAAAGGATAGCGTTGATATCATATTTAAATTTATGTTTCTGTTTTAGCTTCCGGCAGATCTTGTTTATCTGTAACTGATAATAGATTGATTGGAGAAACAGATAACCACCGCGGTAGAATACCTGCTTGTCATAGTCCAGCGGCCTGTCTGCATGAAAAGTAAGCTTTATCTGTTTTTCTTCTTTTTCCCGTTTATATTTTAAAGTTTCTATCCGCGCCTGTTCTTTTGCCCAGACCATTACATCATCACGTGTTGGTCCGTGCTCCGGAAGGAGATCTTTTAATGTACCTAATTTTCTAATGATAACGGAAGTACTTACACCTTTGTCATTCACATAGCCTTTCGAAATATAAAATGATTCAGCGTTTTTAGATTTCGATGTAGTAACTCGCATGCAGAATCCCTCCTTTATTATATTTTACAACACATTGCAATAAAATACAATAGATAAAAACCAAAAATTTGACACAAAAAAAGCAGGTTTTATGCGACCTGCAGGTACTTTTTTCTGATATCCAACTGTCAAACTCCCGGGTTTACAAACCCACCAAAATGTGCTATATTTTCCCTATAACAGGAAATAACTATTTCCTATAGCTAACAGCGTTCCACGATCACAGAGCGGAGTGCTGTCACGAAATAACACAAACTCATTGAAGAAGAGAGTAGATCCGCAGACCGTATTACAGAGAAATCCCCATGGATCACATATCACAGATTCAAAGGCTGAGAGGGATATGCAAGGAGCAGGTCGAAGATGGCTTCCGAGAGGCACTGCTGAGAGCCAACAGCTTTAGGCAGCGACAGGCACGCCTGTTACAGCGTAGAGGTATCATAATGTACCTCCCAAGGTTTCCCCGCGCGAGCCCGGAAACGAACAGAAGTGGTAACACGGGTAATACTCGTCTTCTCAGATAGTCTGAGGAGACGTTTTTTATATTATAGGAAATTACTCTGTAATGTTCCTATAACATAAAAAAGCCCTCCGGGCAGGATCACACTGCGACAGAGAGGAATTATTTCCCCAACACCAGTTCCTTCCTACCATGAAGAATTTATGTTTTTCTTCCACAAATAAGGAGCAGTTGTTACCATTTCAAAAATCAGCCTGGGAAATTATTTCTCTTTCTATGCATTTGCAGGGATCGTGTAAATCTTAGTGCCTGGAAATCTGCGTTATGAACAAAAATCTCACTGTCTGAGCGAAGCGAGTTTGAGATTTTTGAGAATGCTTTTAGCAGATTTTCAGACACTTAGAGTTACTAGATCCCGAAACCGCATAGAAAGAGAAATAATTTCCCGGGCGTCCACATTAAAAAAGGAGACAACAACCCATGGAAAAACAGAAATACTACATCACCACCGCCATCGCCTACACATCCGGCAAACCCCATATCGGCAACACCTACGAAGTCGTCCTTGCCGATGCCATCGCCCGCTACAAACGTCAGCAGGGCTATGACGTATTCTTTCAGACAGGAACCGATGAACATGGTCAGAAAATCGAATTAAAAGCCGAAGAAGCCGGAATCACCCCAAAAGAATTCGTAGACAACGTATCCGGTGAGATCAAAAGAATCTGGGATCTGATGAACACATCCTACGACAAATTCATCCGTACCACAGATGAAGACCACGAAAAACAGGTCAAAAAAATCTTCAAAAAAATGTACGCAAAAGGCGACATCTACAAAGGACACTACGAAGGAATGTATTGTACACCATGTGAATCTTTCTTTACAGAATCCCAGCTTGTAGACGGCAAATGTCCGGACTGCGGCCGCCCATGTGTACCTGCAAAAGAAGAAGCATACTTCTTCAAAATGAGCAAATATGCTGACAAACTTATCGACTACATCAATACACATCCGGATTTCATCCAGCCGGAATCCCGTAAAAACGAGATGATGAACAACTTCCTTCTCCCGGGACTTCAGGATCTCTGTGTATCCAGAACTTCCTTCAAATGGGGAATTCCGGTAGACTTTGATCCGAAACACGTAGTATATGTATGGCTTGATGCCCTTACAAACTATATTACAGGAATCGGCTACGACTGCGATGGCGAAAGCACAGAACAGTTTAACAAACTCTGGCCTGCAGACCTGCATCTGATCGGTAAAGACATCATCCGTTTCCATACAATTTACTGGCCGATCTTCCTGATGGCATTGGATCTTCCGCTTCCAAAGCAGATTTTCGGACATCCTTGGCTATTGCAGGGAGACGGTAAAATGAGTAAGTCCAAGGGAAATGTATTATATGCCGATGAGCTGGTAGATTTCTTCGGTGTGGATGCAGTACGTTACTTCGTACTTCATGAAATGCCATTTGAAAATGACGGAGTAATCTCATGGGAGCTTCTGGTAGAGCGTATTAATTCCGATCTTGCAAATACACTTGGAAATCTGGTAAACAGAACAATTTCTATGTCAAATAAATACTTTGGCGGAACTGTTGGAAACAAAAATGTGACTTTAAGTGAAGAAGATGCTGCAATTGACGCAGATCTGAAATCTGTAGTAGAAAATACAGCGACAGTAGTGGAGAAGAAAATGGATGACCTGCGTGTGGCAGATGCGATCACAGAAATCTTCAACTTGTTCAAACGCTGCAACAAATACATTGACGAAACTATGCCATGGGCACTTGCAAAAGAAGAAGAAAAGAAAGATCGTCTGGAAACAGTTCTTTACAATCTTCTGGAAAGCATCAAAACAGGCGCAAAACAGTTAGAGCCATTTATGCCGGAAACCTCCGAAAAGATTCTTGCACAGCTTGGCGATGGCAAGGTGACAGAAAAACCGGAAATTCTTTTTGCAAGATTAGACCTTGAGGAAGTGATGAAAAAGGTAGAGGAGCGTCACCCAAAACAGGCAGAAGAAACATCCGGCCAGGAGGAAGCTTCCGCAGATGAAGACGTGATTGATATTGAAGCAAAACCAGAGATCAGCTTTGAAGACTTTGGAAAAATGCAGTTCCAGGTTGGCGAAATAATCGCCTGCGAGGAAGTAAAGAAATCAAAGAAACTTCTCTGTTCACAGGTAAAGATCGGAAGCCAGATAAAACAGATCGTATCCGGTATCAAGAAAGAATATAGCGCCGAAGAAATGGTAGGCAAAAAAGTTATGGTACTTGTAAACTTAAAGCCAGCGAAGCTGGCAGGCGTATTGTCAGAAGGAATGCTGCTCTGCGCAGAAGACGCGGAGGGACACCTTTCACTGATGACACCGGAGAAAAATATGCCGGCAGGAGCAGAAATAAGTTAAAAAAGGACAGGTCAAAAAGCAATTTGGGACGTAGGCTTTTGTAAAAATGCTACGTCCCAAATAGAAGAAAGGCAGGAGTAAATAATGGAAAAAATCAGAATTGGTATTGTAGGGTATGGAAATATTGGCAGAGGTGTAGAGCAGGCGATCGCCCGTAATGATGATATGGAGCTGAAAGCAGTTTTTACAAGAAGAGATCCGGCTACAGTTGCAATTAAGACACCTGGTGCCGAAGTAAAACATTTTGATGATATGCTGTCTATGAGAGACGCGATAGATGTAATGATGCTCTGTGGCGGTTCCGCAACAGATCTTCCGGTGATGGGACCGGAGATTGCGGCAAACTTTAATACCATCGACAGTTTTGATACACATGCAAAAATACCGGAGTATTTTGCAAATGTGGATAAAGCAGCGAAAGCAGGAAATAATGTAAGCATTATTTCTGTAGGCTGGGATCCGGGGTTGTTCTCTTTGAACCGTTTGTATGCAGAATCTATTTTGGTACAGGGAAGCACTTATACATTTTGGGGGAAAGGTGTAAGTCAGGGGCATTCGGATGCAATCCGCCGGATTGCTGGTGTGAAAAATGCAATTCAGTACACCGTTCCGATCGAGGAAGCTGTTGACCGCGTGAGAACAGGAAGCGAGCCGGAGCTTACAACAAGAGATAAGCATCTCCGCGAGTGTTATGTGGTAGCAGAAGAAGGTGCCGATAAAGCAGCTATTGAACAGGCAATTAAGACAATGCCAAATTATTTTGATGAGTATGACACAACCGTAACATTTATTACAGAGGAAGAATTAG
>OHST01001239.1_pt1 | contig 10128 bp, 8 predicted proteins | sample 1578841 | NCBI WGS metagenome assembly OHST01 (sample SAMEA3879593, study PRJEB24766) | human gut metagenome | biome: human-associated habitat; feature: feces | place: USA | collected 1985/1987 | reverse complement strand
CCATTGCTTTCAGATTTCTTAATGTCCCTGGGAACTTAAGTTCTTTTGAATTACAGGAGTGCTTAAGTTTTCAAAATTAATTTTGACTTCTTAATTGTGATTTATCCTTTCCTTGATAGCTAATTTTTTAATTTCTAATATCGCTTTTAAAGCTCTGTTCAATTCCCATCTTTCTAACATAATCTATCCATTCATAGATATCTTCAATGTCATAAATTTTATTATTATTTTTATCTTTCTTTTTCTTCAACGCCAATGCCATTAATGCATATTCATTTTCTAATAAAGTATCAAAAACTCCCTGATCATCTGTATTAATTGATACGCTAAGTTGCATATTAGGTTCTACCTTTTTTAGTTTTCTTGAATTAAATCTAAAAATCGGATGCTCATCATATTTCTTTATTGTACCAATTAAATAATTAGAAGAAGGGTTGGTTTCTATTGCTATTCCTTCATCTACAAATTTACGAATCATATTATTTTGTACTTGAAAAATTAATTCTGCATACTTACAATCCACTTTAAATCTGATTCTTTCTTCTCCCTTTTTTCTAACATTTTTATTATAATGATATGCAAAATACAAATTTCGAATGTTTTTATTTCTCCTAATAACATTAATTTCATCTTCATTATAAGAATTAAACTCATATCTTTGGTACTTTGACATAGTCTTTTCTGGGTATCTCATTCTCTGTAAAAACTCTTTTTCACTTAGTCTATACAATTCTGGATTATCGCCCCTTAGTTTCCAACTACAATAATAATCTCTAATAGAAACCTGATATTCACTTGTAATATTATTCTCATAAATTTCATTATATAAGGTATGGAATTGACTTTCCAATTTCATTTTTAACTCATAGTCTGTCATACATCCAATTGCTTTTGCTTGATTAAGTATCCACGCTAAATCATCTAACAATATCTGCTTTGTTAATATCACTTCCCAATTTTTATACTCATAATATTTGTATGGATTTAAACCTAATGCTAAAGCATGTCCAATTCTGCTGCCTCTGTGAAGTCCACAAAATCGTATAACCTCATCAATTGCTCGAAGTCCATCTGTAAGATCAAGGAAATCTTCTCCTGCATGATATGTCATCTTCAGTTTTCTTTTTTGATTTCCACTTTCTAGTACCCCTCCATTTTTATCTTGTACAATAATATCTGATAAATATCTGTATATTTGTGCATATACTTCCGGACGACAATCCAACTCACTAGCGCAAGTATCTATTCCTCTTACGCCATCATTAAATTTTGCATTTCTTTCAAAAAAAGCAACAACACTCTTCATCCCTGATTCTGCTGCACGTCTCGCATTATAATTTCTTGGCATTCCTGGACAGAAATCTTTATCTTTTATCTTTGGGAAATGTAATACATAAAACAATTTTTTCTGTTTCTCTTCATCTTCAACTTCTTCAACAATCGAATTAAAGTTATAAAATTCTTTTTCCATTTCTAAAGAAGTCTTTCCTGGACATATTCTAGCTTCTAAAGATACTATATTATCTTTATTTAAAGATTCATTCAGCGCTAACCTTACTAATTCTTTTTCGTATGGTTTTTCTCCTTGTATAAAATATTGCTTTCGCCTCTGATATTGTTGAAAATTTGTAAATCCAACCCTTTTATTAATCTGTATCATTTCACCTCTAAAGTGTGTTCGAATACATAAATACTTATAAAAATAGTTTTTTTGTTTGTCGTCAAATTTATCTTCCAATATTGCTCTATAGCAATCATACAAAAATCGTCTCTCTCCAGCCAGAATGCGACATTCATTGTCATTGCAATCCATCATATTCTTTTCCAGTGCATAATCTAAAATACCTTCACCTTTTATCGAAGCACCAAAGCGAGTTTTACACATTACAATTAAATCCTGAATCTTCGCAATATTGGACTCTATCATTTTTTCTCGCTTTAATAATTTTTTCGCTACACCCTTTACAAATTCATTATTCTTTAAACAAACAAAAAGGTATACGCGTATCAATGCTGCTTTCTCACATTCAACGTAAAGCTCTTCTTTGCGTTCTTCCATATCCAATCGATCTGAATAATACTCTTGTAATCCTCTTTCTATCTTTTTAAAATCATGTCGTCTTCCCTCAATCAAATTCATAAGGCAAATCCAGTTTAATTCGAAAATCTTAGTTGAGCCACCCAGATGAAAATGATTTTCTGCCATTCCTCGATTTAATATATTATGTAATCTATTATTATCACTTCTTATAATAGGTCTCCACGCAAAGAATTTAGTTCTATTATCATAATTTATGTCTTTCGCCGCCCGAAAAGCACAAACAAAAAAATCTTGTCCAAATTGAAATGAAATTTCTCTCCATCTTAATAACTGATCAAATTTACATAAAACTTCATTTCCATCATAAACCAATAATTTATCCGATACACTAATCACATATTGAAAAACATTTTTATTATCAGTATATTTATCTTTTATATCCTGTTCAAGCAGATAATAATTATGTTCATGCTCATCCTTTGAATATTGTGGAAATATATTTGATGCCTGTTTCAAATACAATTCTTTATCAACTTTATAATAATTATGCTTTCTTGGTTTTTTTAGATTATTTTCATTTATGTATGTATATGGAATCTTTTGAAATAAAATTTTCAAATTCCCATTTTCTATATCCATACGTTCCTCCGTATTCTTTATTGTACTTCATCATTTATTTGATCTAATAAATCTTTTTCTTCAACAGCTAATTTCCGATATGTTTGAATAATTTCTTGATTTAATTCTCGGCTTTTATCATTTACATATACTTCAATTACTTTTAAATATAATTCTTGTATTTTCTCTTGCAATTCATTTATCTTGTTTTCTTTCCATACAAGGAAATTTCCTTTCCTTAGATAAAGAATATTTCCAGCCATCTTTTCTAAATTCAGTTTTGCATTTTCAGCTGTAATATTTTTTAAATATGAAGAAAATCTTTGCTTTTCATTGCCATTATATACATCTGATTTTTCTTCAAATATATTATTAAACATATTTTTTAACTTTTCAAATTCTTCTTTCTCTTTTCTTTGTAAATTATCCTTACCACATTCAATCAAACTAGCGTATATTGCCCCTATATTAATTGTTATGTTGTCACTAAGTTTTAATTCTGTAAACTGTTCTTTTGGAATTCCAATTTTAATATTTCTCTTTTCAAAATAATCATAAATGTTTTTTAATAATTTATTAACTATTTCTTTGCTTCTTTCTTTTTTTGTATCTGTTGATTCTTTATATTCATTATGCTCTTTACAATATTCATGTATTGCTAATGCCATATCTATATTAGCAACAATTCTTTTCATACACTTAATAATTTCCTTATTATTTTCTTTTATATCTGCTGCCACTCCACAAAATTCTTCTTGTTCTATATTTAACTTTTTCATATTAATTTTATTATATAATCCATCTATGTTGCATATTCCAATAATATAATTTTCGAGACTAACCTCCACTTCTTTTCTTAAATTACTATTATTATATATAATGCTTTCATCATTCTGATAAATCTTTTTACCAATACCATCACTTTGTTTTTCTATAGAAGTAATATTACAAAATAAACCTATTAATATCCATAGCAAAACATTCTCTTTCCTATATAGTAGATTTTGTGATATATTATTTACTCTTATTATACCATCTCTCGAAGCTTCCAATCGATCTACAAATCCATCCCATAATAATTCATTTGATATTTTATTATACAAATCAATTGTCCTAACTTCAAATCTTCCACGATTCAAATAACTATTGTTCTCTAATTTTACTCTTGGCATAATAGTTAGAAAACTATCTCCCCAAAGATATCCATTTACAAATCCTTTTATATCAAATAATTTTCCTTCTTCCTTTAATTGATTCATCTTAATTGTATACAAGCTTTTTATATTAGAAATTTTTCTTTCTTTTTGATAATCAAATACCTTCCTTTTTACATATTCTAATTTTTTCATAACTTGAAATAACTCTATTTCTCTTTCTCCACAAGATGTTATCTTATCTGAATTTACAAGTTCTCCCTCAATTCTATCCAATAATTTCTTTGCATTAACATGAGTATGAACAACATCCATTTTCCACATAGCTTTTAACTCATTTCCTAATTCTCCGTATAATTCTTTATCCAAAGTTCCTATCTCAAATAATTCATAAAATTTCTGTATATTTACTAAATATTCATCTTTATTACTTGGCGTTTTCATATCTGCTAAACGCACAATCCAATTAACCATATCTCTTAAATTATCTGGAAGCAAATAACTCGTTCCACTCTCTTCAGATAAAAATATCATACCAGTCTTCTCAGTAATCAATTTTAATACCTTTTCAACTAAACTATTTTCCTCACTATCATCAGATGACCATATTTTATCATCCTCATTATCACTCCCTTGATATATAATATCCGTTTTTTCCAAATCTTGAACTTTCGGCAAATAAATTCTTCTTGCCTTTGGTATTAATTTTGAAACATAACGTTCTGCCATTCCAAAGATTTCACCATAAATTTTCGAATTATTTTTATTATTATCCTCATTGCTTTTTTCATATGCTTTAAAAACTTTCTCAAAATCTATTAAATTTCTTTCTTGTACACACAATTCTAACTGCTCTATTTTTACTGCCATAACAATTACAATCTGTGGTAAAATCAGATATTTTCTAATCTGTTCAGCCATCTTATATGCATTCGCACTGCATAAATCCAAATCATCAATTGCTATAATTATCTGATGATTTCCTTTCTTCTTTCCATTTCCAATATTCTTTCTAAATTCCAAATAAAGTTCTAAGAGTTTTTTCAGACTTGTTTTTAATCTAGTACTTTCTCCTAATTTAGATAATTTTCCAATATTACCTTCATAATCAAATTCATCATCTAACATCTTTGATTGATTATTAATCATTGAAACCTGTCTATAAACTTTTTGAAACTGATTTAATAGCTCCTCTTTTCGCCTCTCTGATATTTCTTCATTTTTCTCATAATCTTCTTTAAATTTTTCATAAATTTTAGCTAATACAATATCTAATATATTATGTACATTATCAAATTGTGATGGATCTATAATAATAGGTTCGTCAAAATATGTATTCTTAATACTCTCTGATTCTATTTGCATATCATCTAATATTTCTTCATCAATATTACTTAATGATTTTATAAAAGTGCACATAGCACTACTTTTTCCTTCTCCTCTTTCCCCACAAAACGCAATAATATTATTTTCATAATCTTCACTTTGCCAATTTTTGTTTCTATCTTCCTGCTCTTTTTCTTGTATTATCTCTGAAGTTTTAACAATAGTTCCCAACATTTTTAATGCTTGCTTATATTGATCATAAAAAATAGTATCTCCATCTTTAATATCTTTGATTGCTATTTTAAATTCTTCACCCTTATTAATTTTCAATTTAGATTTTCTATTCATCGTATTCTCCCCTTTGTTAATCTTATTAATTTTTATCCTGTTACTTTATTACTTATATTTCCAAGATCTTTTTTAATATCCATTGAAAGATCTTTCAATTTTTCTTCATCTTTCATATTTTCGTCAAACTTTTTTTGATCTTTATTCCATAATTTTAAAATATTCCCTTTAAAAACTTTTTTCCGTTCTTCTATATTTAAGAATATTCCCATGAAAGCTGTTCTTCTCCGTATTGGCTAATTGATATTTCTGACACTTTATTTCTAACAAATTTAAACATTTCTTCATCTAGTTCATATCTATGTGTGGAATGTCTAATCCATGTTTCCTGATATTTTTTAACATTTATCCATCGGCTAAATATTCTTGTTAAGACTAACAAAATTATGTAATAACCAGTAATATACAAATTGAATTTCCAATTTGGTTTATATATTCCTCTCGATATTTGAATATTATTTTGATTTCCCAAAATAATTATTACTATAAATCCTACAGTAAAAATGATAACTGGTAAAAATAAACAAATAAATTTCATACTGAAATTTTTTCTTTTATTCTTCTTTATTTTTCTACATGTTATTTTGTAATCTTCTTCCAAGAGCTTATAAAACATTCTATCATTTTTATTTGCTGTTTTTTCCCATTTTTCTTGAAAATAATTTAAATATTTTTTTCTTGCTTCAATTTTTCTATAATCATTCCTATAATGTTTTATATCAAATATTAATCTTCTAAATAAATTTTTTATTATAAATAATATAAACTTATATATTGCAAATATCAGCCCATAGTTGCTTATGATTTCTATTACTTGCAATATTTTATTCTTTAATTTCAAACACATATCAAATTCTTCCTCTTTTTGTTTTTCATACTTAACAGTATATCACATATTACTTATTAAATAAAAATAATTATAGCCAATAAAACATGATTACTACGTATCACATCTTATTGGCTATTTCCCAACTATCTCCAAAACTTGAAGTTTTGCATCCTAAATCTCTTCCTTTTTATGCTTAAATGAAAATACTTCTCATTACATTATTCGTATTTCTTCATTTATCTCCCAAATATTTTATTTTTCTTGCTGGAACACCCGCATACATATAATTTTCCTCTAATGATTTATTAACAAGTGAACCTGCCCCAACAATACACCCCTTACCTATAGTTACACCTGGAAGAACTGTGACATTAGCTCCTAGCCAACATCCCTCATCTATCTTAATAGATTTATATAAATTAACTCCTGCACGTTGATCACTATTACCAATTTCATGTGTCACTGTTGTTAACAAACAATTAGGTCCTAAAAAACTATTTTCCCCAATTGTTATTGCTATATCCTTAGGTGATCCACCAGTAATAAACTTACACCAACTATTAATAAGTACATTTCTTTTTATGAAAATATTATTTATATTATCTATATGTATATTCCAGCCAATTTTAATATTTTCTGCATTTAATAATACACTATATAATCTATTTCTTATCCCCCCCACTGGGATTTTTGAATATAATTTATTCGATATAAACGCATTAATTTTTCCATTCATATATATTTTTTACCTTTCAGTTCATAAAAATGATAATATCAATTTTTAAATCCTAAATCTTGTTTAATTTTTGTCGTTGAAATTCCTTCTGTTCTTGGTAAATAAATAACATCACAATATTTCTTTAAAAAATCAAACTTTTCTTTCCAATCGTCTCCCATAACAAATGTATCCACCTTATATTCCTTAATATCAGAAAGTTTTTGCTCCCAGTTCTCTTCTGGCAAAACTAAATCAACATATCTAACTGCTTCAACTAATTTTTTTCTTTCCTCATAAGAAAAATAACATCTTTTCTGCTTTTCATTCCAATTAAATTCATCCGTTGAAACAACTACAATTAAATAATCTCCTAATTCTTTTGCTCTCCTTAAAAGATTAATATGTCCTGCATGTAATAAATCGAATGTTCCATATGTAATAACTTTTTTCATAATTTCAACCTCTTTGTTATTGTGAAAATGCCTTTCTTGCCGCACCATCAAATGGCTTACCTTTAAATTCAATATTTTTATAGTCTTCAAACGGATATAAAAATTCTTTTAATTCTTTTTCTATTTTGTTTATTTCATTTTTATCTTCAGGGTGTAAACGAATTAATTGAGTATTATTTATCGATTTCTCTGGATCAAAAATCTGTTTCTCCCTAATATGTTCTCCTAAATTCAAAAACTCCTCTATTTTTTTAATACTATCCTCATAACAATATATCAAATCTTCAAAATTAACTCTAAGAATCCTTTGATTATCATTCTTTTGATTTTTTCTCAAATTTTTATAATAAATTATAAAATCATCTACATTCTTTTTAGGAGTAAACTTAAAATTAGGATCTTTAGTATATTTTCCTGCTAAATACAAATCTCTTGGATCTCTATCTATAACTACAGCATACGGATCATCAAAAAACGGAAAACTCTGTTGTGGTGCATTTCCTTCGAATGGTTGATCTAAACATACAGGTCTTGATAAATCTACTCCCATAGCCTCTAATATATTATTAATATATTTCTTAGCTTCCTCATAAAAATTTTCCGGTTCAACAGAATAATACATTGTTCTACATGGCCATATATAAGATGTTTTTTTTGTTACCTTCTCAATTACTTTAGGCATAAATACTTTTTTAGAAGCAAACGCTAATATATTTTTCATAATATTTCCAGAAAGCATATCTGCTGTATCCACGCCTTTATAACTAACTTGAAGTATATTATTTATAAAATTTTCGCTTATTTCATAAAATTTTTTACCTGAACATGGCTTATTTATCGCTGGTGTCATATAACATTTAGCCGCATACAAAAAACGTTTAATAGCATAATCACCAGTTGAATTTTTTGCATATTGCTTCATCAAATGATACTCTAAATCTTGTAACCCATCAACTCTATATGCAATAACAAATTCAAAGTTATCATATACTTGAATATCATCATATTCCCTTAATAAATCTGTTAATACTGACGATCCTGTTGCACCATATCCACATGATCCTATTATCATATTATTTTATCCTTTCATTTAATATCATTAAATTTCTATAATCATTTTTTTATCCTATTATTTATACTTTTACTTAGCTGACATATAATTTCTTTCGTTTCTTTTGTATATATTATATATGTTATAATACAAAACACTACTGAATTGACAACAAATCCAATATAATAATTATTAATAAATGTCGAAATACTATAAAAAATCACAATATTTACAATTAAATATATGTAATTTATTTTCGTATTTATATTGTAAGTTTTTTCTAACTTTCTATTTGATACAATGTACCACAATACCATGACTAACATTGATGCCACTGAAAAACCTAGTGGAGACTTTGATACAAAATACGCTCCCATATTAAATATTGCTGAGATTATTAATATCACAACAGAAATATAAAAATATTCCTTTTCCTTCCCTAATGCTTTATAATGACTAATCATAATCATAGAAATAATTGCATTAATAGTTATACTTGGAAATAATATTCTAAAAATTACTAATGAGTCTATATACTCTATCAAAAAGCTTTTTACAATAACACAAAGCGGATAATATAACATAAGTGATCCAAATGAAATCATCCCGACAATAGCTAATGAATAATTATATGATTTTTTCATTTGCTCAACAGACATTCTTTTTAATGTTGGATATAAAACTGTTGCAATAGCTGAAATCGCTAGTATTACGATTCTTAACATACTATAAGCAAATGAATATATAGAATATGTATTAATATCAAATAATGCTGATACAAACTGTCTATCTAATGTTAAAATCAAATTAGCTACCATGTCTGCTAATAACAATACAAATCCAGAAAGAACTATTTTTTTTAAATTTTCCTTTTGTTTTGAAATAATATCTTTTTCCCCAAATATTAATTCTTTATAATATAAACAATATTGAAATGCTAATATTCCATAAACAATGACAAATAAAACTGTATAAAATTGAAAATATCTTACTGATACATTAAACTTAATTCCTACCCATAACACAAAAATTATAAATATTGTTAAAACACTTTTTAATATATTTCTTTGAGCTGATGCATTAAATTCACCTATCATGACTGATATCTTTTCAAAATATGTTGCTATATTATTTACTAGCGTATATGCAGCTACCATAACAAAAATAAATTTATATTCATTGTCCATAAAAATAATGGCAACCATTGTAACAATAATTGCAAATATTATTTGAATCTTCAAAAAAAAGCTAAAATAAAATCTGAATGTTTCTTTGGGTAATTCTGCTCGTTTATATCCCCCGTATAATAAATAAATACCATTTGAAATTCCTAAATCAAAAAAAACACCATATGTTATATACAAATTAAAAATTTTGTAAAATCCGTAATCTGTAACTCCCAATAATTTAGGCAAAAAGAAACCAGATACCACTCCTGATAAAATAATAAATATATTACTAATTGCTATTTTTAAAACATTTTTTATAAATTTTCCATCCATGATTTTTCCCTTCTTAATTAACTTAATTTTGCATTCTCATATAAGGAATCCATGCCCCACTTGTAAAAATCAAAAAAATCATTGGAAAA
>OHST01001235.1_pt1 | contig 10167 bp, 8 predicted proteins | sample 1578841 | NCBI WGS metagenome assembly OHST01 (sample SAMEA3879593, study PRJEB24766) | human gut metagenome | biome: human-associated habitat; feature: feces | place: USA | collected 1985/1987 | reverse complement strand
CCGCAATGACCACATGGCTCTACGCGGATTCCATGTGCAGATGCAATCTTCTTTGCCTGTTTTACATATTCTGCAATCTCTGATCTTGGAACAACAACATCACATTCTTCCTGTGCAACGGAATCTGCCTTCATTCCTTCAAGAATTGCTCCTCGTACTTCCCACACAGATGCCGCACGTTCTGGCGTTCCTGCGATATTACAATCTAAAGCTCCATTTTCTAATGCCGCTTCTGCAGCTGCTTCTACTGCACGATCAAGTTCTTCTTTGCTTGATGCATCATACATAACGATCAATACTGCTTCTCCGTGTTTCACTGGAAACAGTTTATGTAGACTTCTTTCTACAATATCGATCAATTCTCTTTCCAAAAATTCAATCGCTGTTGGAACAAATGGCAGATCTAATACTTTTGGCACCATATCGGCACATTCTTCCAAGCTTCTAAATGGCATAACCAATGTACTTGAACATGTTGGTGCAGGCAATAACTTTAACGTAACTTCTGTCAAAATACATAAGATTCCCTCAGAACCAATCACTAAATCTTTCACATCAAATCCTGTTGTATTCTTTACGACATTGGATGAGAAATTCATGATGGAACCATCTGGCATAACTGCTTCAATACAACGGACAAAGTCTCTTGTAAGACCATATCTTACCGCTTTCATTCCACCTGCGTTGGTAATGACATTTCCACCGATAGAAGCTGTTTTTTCTCCTGGATCTGGTGGGTAGAATAATCCTTCTTCTTTAGCTGCCGCCTGAATATCAATTAACAATGCTCCTGGCTGTGCCGTGATCGTCTGGTTCTTGTGATCCACTGGAAAAATCTTATTCATACGCATCACAGATAACATGATTCCACCGTATTTACAAGTTGCTCCACCTGCAAGTCCTGTTCCAGCCCCACGGCAGACAACTGGAATATTCTGCTCGTAAGCATATTTCATGATTTCTGAAACTTCTTCTTTATTCAATACTTCCACGTATAATTCCGGTGGAAATACTCCATATTCCGGCATCTCGTCTTTGTAATATTCTTTTGCGATCTCATCACCGACCCATACACGTTCGTTGTCTGTGATCTCAATGATCTTATCAAAATCTTCCTGGGTCATCTTCTTATATGGATATGGCATCTTATTCGTCCCCTTTCTGTTCTTTTACTAATTCTGTCAGATATGGAACGACTTTGTACAGGTCATCTACGATACAATAGTGTGCCACATTGAAAATCTGAGCTTCTGGATCATTGTTGATCGCTACGATGCATTCAGATCCTGTCATACAAGATGTAAACTGAATCGCACCAGAAACTCCACAAGTAATGATCAGTTTTGGACGAACAGTTCTTCCAGATAATCCAACCTGATGTGCAACATCCCCAAAACCATTCTCGATCATCGGTCTTGTAAATGCTAACTGTCCACCTAAAGCTTTGGCTAATTCTTCGCACATTTCCACATCTTTTTCATTGCGGACCCCTCGTCCTGCTACAACTAAGACATCTTCATCTTCAATATTCTTTGTTTTCTCGATCACTTCAGATTTTAAGATCTCAATTGGAGATTGTTTCATCTCTTCTTTGACTGGACAGACAACGACTTCTCCTTTGGCATTGTCGACCTTCTGTGCCGCATCCATAACTCTGTATCTTACAGTTGCAAACTGTGGTCTTGATTTTGTGATAGAAATCTGAGTCATGATGTTTCCACCAAATGCTGGACGAATCTGTACCATGTCTGTGTTTGACTTAATATCAAGGGTTGTACAATCAGCTGTTAATCCTGTATGGAATCTTGTTGCCAGTCTTGGGGCTAAGGATCTTCCAAGTGCTGTTGCCCCAATTAAGACAGAACTTGGTTTCTGTGCTGCGATACATTCTGCAACAACATCTGTATAACAGTCTGCTCTGAATCCTTCTAAGGATTCATCCTCATATGCAAAGACCTGATCAACTCCATAGTCTAGAAGTTTATGTGCATTCTCAATGGTTCCTGCTCCACCTGCGATCACGCATTTGACTTTAAAATTTACTTTCAAAGCCATCTTTCTTGCTTCACCGATCAATTCAAATGCAACTGGATGAATGTCTCCACGTTCCTGTTCTACAAAGATCAAAAAATCTTTCCATTTGTCTTTATCAAATGATCCTGCTTTCTGCTCAAAGCTGATCGCTTTTTCCGGACATTGTCTGACACACATTCCACACATTCGGCAAGTGTCCCCGACAACGATCCCATTATCTTCAAAACTTAATGCCCCAAACGGACATTTTTCCACGCATTTACCACATAGACTGCAGCGTTTTGCATCAAATTTTATTAGTTCCATGTCATCTCACCTAAATCACTTTCTTATTTACTAATACGTCAAATAATTGTTTTGTCTTTTCTTTTGCATCTCCGTCAAAATAAACCTGCTTTTCTACTTCTGGCGGTGCAAACATTTTCTCTACTGCGGTTGGTGATCCGACAAGTCCATATTTGCTTAAGTTCTGATCTGCCATATCTTCAAATGTCATGATCTTCACTGGGCAGTCTTTGGACTGTTTCTGCAGTAAATAAGATGGTAATCTTGGTACACACATATCTTTGTCAACTGTGATCAGACATGGATATGGAATCTTTGAAGTCTGTGATACACTGACTAAATCCTGTTTTACCTGAATAGACTCGCTGTCTGCATCTACGATCTCAGACACCCATGCTGCATGTGGGATTCCTAAATGCTCTGCGATCGCTGGCCCAACCTGAGCGGTATCTCCATCGGTTGTCTGCTTTCCACAAATAATAAGATCTATATCTCCGATCGCAGTGATTCCCTGAGATAGTGCATAAGATGTTGCAAGCACGTCTGCTCCTGCAAACTTGCGGTCAGATAAAATGACTGCATCATCTGCTCCCATCGTATACGCATCTCTCATCATCTCCTCAGCCTGTGGAGGTCCCATGGTGAGAACTGTAACACTTCCTCCTACTTTCTCTCTTAATTGTAATGCTGCTTCCAAGGCAAATAAATCATAAGGATTCGTTCTTGTCTCTCCGGATAAACGCTTCATTGCCCCTATTTCTGGGTCAATATCAACTTTAGTACCTGTTTCATACATACTAGAATTTTCATTGTTCTGCTGCTTCTTTCGTATTATTTGTTACTCTTTCGCTTTAACTGATTAACGTAACACCACTTATTATACGACACCATTTTTTATTGTCGAGTTAATCAAACAAAAAAATAGCATCTGTTGCTTATATTTTCGTAACAAATGCTATTTCCTCATCTATTTTTTCTTCTATTCGTCATCGTCACCGACGATCACTGGCTCTTTTTCTATCACTTGTTGTGGTTTCATCGCCTGATTCCCAACTGGTGCTAATAATACTTTTCCTGTTCCACGGTATACATTAACCAATCCTTCTCCACTGGCCGCAGAACCAAGCAAAGATTTTCCTGCTCGTTCTACCGTAAAATCAAGACTTCCGCTCCATGCGATCGCCAAGTTTCCGTCAATCTTTACAACATCATCTTCTAATGTAATCTCGACTAATTCTTCTCTTGGACAATCAGATTCTATGCACACAACTCCACTTCCTTTTAATCCAAGATTAAAGAATCCTTCCCCACCTGCAAATGCAGAAGAAAATGTCTTTCTTCTGACTGCTTTTTGTTTTAACGTAGATTCGCATGCTAAAAACAATCCATCATCCAATACGATGGAATTTCCCCATTCGTCAAGATCTAGTAAAATGATATGTTTGTATGTAGGTTCTAAAACAAGAGTTCCATCTCCAGTATATTCTGGCTTGATCACAGATTCTCCTGTAACCTTTCCACGGATCGTCTTAGATAAGAAATCTCCTGCTCCTTTAATTCCTGTTGTCGCAGAGACATCTCCTGCCATCCACTGCATAGCACCTGACTGAATCGTTACATTTCCTCTGGATAGTTCACATTTTAGCTGACGTTTTCTTACATTCATCTGGCTGCAAAAAAATGCTAACTGAGCATCTTCTGGCATGACACTTAAGTCTCTCTGATATTCAATAACTTCAAATGGTCCTGATTTGTCGATGATCTTTACATCGTCGTTGTCACTGAAATTGCTGATTTTATACATAATCTTTCCCCTTCCTGTTATTATTTATACAACTGTTTCTATAATATGTTTTCCTTTATATTCGATTTTCTTTATTCCTGTTTCTTTATTTTTATTGAAATTGAAACTCAGCAAATAACCTTCTTCCTTTTGATAATAATCCAGATATTCAAAAATCTGCTGTCTGGCTCTTTGGTTATATTCATTACCTCTCCAGATTTTTAATTCAATGACAAATTGTTTTCCTTTATAATCAATGATAATATCTGTTCTTTTATTATCTCTCGTTCGTGCTTCAATATAATAATTTCCTGTCCCATTTATAATAGGTTTTAAAAATAATAAAAATAATTTCCTACCATTTTCTTCTATAAACTTTTGATCTTTTTCTGAATAAATTTCTTCATAATATTCATAAAACTTTTGCATTACCAATGGCATTTGCAACATTCCAGATACAATAAATTGATTTCGATCAGATGATACCTTCATATACATTTGATTATTAACTGCTGTTTCTGATAAAAACATATCATATAACTGTGTTTCAAAAATCCGATTCGATACTGCTACAATCCCATTTTTATCCTTTAAGAAGCCAAACGTAACTCCCAAATCTATAATCGGCGTTTCTCGTTTAAATGGGAAGTCAACTCCTGCAAATAAAATGTTTTGAAGCATTTCTTTTAACTGTGGATGATCTAACAACTTTTTGGTCATATCATCAAACAATGTGTTTGGTTCTTTTAACAAAACCTTGACTGCACTTAAAATTCCTTCTCTTGTCCACACTTGAACATCGAATACTCTTTCATCTAATAACTGACATATCTTTGAAACCAAATATGGATATCCTGACGTATAATCATATAAAATCCGACTGATTTCTTTTACATCCATACCTGTACGATGTTCCTGCTCGTATTCTTGTATCATTGTCTGAATATCACTTACAGAAAAGCTCATCTCAATATTAAAATCAACTGCGATATTCCATGGACTGTTATATTTCGATTCTTCTTGTGGATATAGTTTTAACTTTAATGTTTTAATATCGTAAACACCTGCAAGAATTACAGAATGAAATGTTACATCTTTTCCTTGCTGACATTTTAAATATTTCTCTCTTAGAAGTCCAAGGAAAGATAAGAAAATCTGATTGTCTGAACTTTTGTCTACTTCATCGATCATTAGAACTACCTTTTTACCGCATTTTCTGCATAGGTTGCTGATTTTTGTTCCTAATGATCTCATAGGAAATCTCTCAGAGATTGAATGATTCCATTCCTCTAAAACTTTTTCATCTACATTCTGCTCTCGCAAACACTCTTCAATATCAAGTGAAAGTCCTTCGGCAAGACTTCCCAGAGATTCAAAATATTCATCGGCAGCTTCAAAACTTAAACTCAAAACCAGATAATCTTGTTTTCGCAATTCTTTTTCCAGAAGATAAAGCAAGGTTGTCTTACCATATTGTCTGGCTCGATTGATCGTAAAGTATTGTCCTGATTCGATATATTGATTGATAATCTGCTGAATCCTGTTGCTAAGATCAACCATATAATTTTTCTCCGGGATACATGTTCCTGTTGTACAAAACTTCTTAGCCATAAACCCCAACCTCCTTTCTTGTCCACTCTCTATTAATTACACCCTTATTCTACAATTCATCAAAATCAAATATCATTGGGATTATGCTTTCCTGATAATATTTCTGTTCTTTTTCAAAATAAGCTTCTAATCCTTTATAGTCTTGTTCGTGCTGTGCTTTATTAAGATATCGATTATATTCTGCTTTATGAATATCACGGATGATCACTGGAACAATATTATGATCCAGACATTGTTTTAGAATGATCATACGCCCGACTCTCCCATTTTCATCCTGAAATGGGTAAATATTCTCAAACTGTGCATGAAATTTAGCAATATCGTATAATGTAATTTTCTCTGCGTTATGATACTTTTCTAATAACTGATGAATCTTTTCTGGAACTTCTTGTGGCAATGCTGTCTGAATATCACTGACTCTGTTTGCACGCTTTTTCCACCCACCAATTGCATATCCATTTGCTCGATCTTCAAAAACACCTTCCTTTAAATTTTTATGCATATTTTTTATGATATCTTCTGACAAAGGTTTTTCCATACATTTCATTACATAATTAAACATTTTGAAATGACCATTCATTTCTTCTATATCTTTTGTTCGAAAAATCATGTCTGGATCATCCACATATAAAGTTCCTGTTTCAAACATACTTGCTGTCTGTTTCTCTGTTAAGGTACTTCCTTCAATTCGATTGGAATTATACGCCATACTCCTCTGTGTATAACCGTATACTCCGCTTCGATCCTGTTTTTTAAATTCTATTTGCAGTCTGTCTTTTAATCGTTTCATATATGTTTCATTTTCCATGATTTTATCTCACCTCTTTTATTTAATCTGTTATTTTTAAGTATAGCATGAATTATGAATTTCTACATCTATTCTTTTAGAAGTCTATCCAGTAATACTTCCCGATTATTTATAAACATCTCCGTAATCTGATAACTTTCCGTCTCCTCATACTCACATAAATGAATCCTACCATCATCAAAACAATAAATGTCAGCGTCTGGAATTCCTAGTAAAATCGGTGAATGTGTAACAATAAAGAACTGTGCTCCTTTTCTTGCACATTTATATATCTCCATTAATAATGTTAATTGTCTTTGTGGTGATAATGCCGCTTCTGGCTCATCAAAAAGATACAATCCATTGGGCTGTAGATTATTTTGTGCTAATGCCAAGAAACCTTCTCCGTGTGATCTCTCATGATATCTGGCTGAATCTATTCCACCATATTCTTCTTCCTTCGTTGCAACATTATAGAAACTTTCAGCGCGAAGAAAATATCCCCACGAAATTTTACGCCATCCTTTGACAATAGTCATTGCCTGACATAATTCAGAATGTGTTTCATAGGTAGAAAAATAATAATTTCTTGTTCCACCTTCTGCATTAAACCCACTAGCTATGGCAATTGCTTCAAGTAAAGTAGATTTCCCGCTACCATTCTCGCCCACAAAAAATGTAACATTTTTCTCTAATTTTAATTCATCAAGCTGACAAAGTGAATCAATATATCTAAGATAACTTTGCTTTGAAATGCGTTCCCAATCAATTTTAATTTTCTGTATAAATAATTCATTCAAAACAATCACCTACCTCTTATAGAAACAAATACTTCTCCTACATGAAATGATTTATTTATCTTTATTATATCATTTATCCATCCTTTAATCATCTACAAACAAAAAAAGAGCTATAACTCCTTTCAAATAGGAATTTACAGCTCATTTTTATTATTCAAATTCATTTGTTTTAGCAACTTCTCTAATCCAAGCAGCAGATTTCTTTTCTTTACGTTTATATCCATCATCAAGACATACTCTTACAAATCCATAACGATTCTTAAAGGCATTACACCAAGACCAGTTATCAATAACACCCCAATAATGATATCCTAAACAATTCGCTCCATCTTCAATGGCTTTTGCAATCCATTCCAAATGATCTCTTACAAATTCAATACGATAATCATCTTGAATGACACCATTTTCATCCATGAATTTTTCTTCACCTTCGACACCCATTCCATTTTCAGAAATAAAGAATGGTAAATCAGGACATTCTTTTTTAATTTTCATACCAAAATCATAAATACCTTTAGGATAGATTTCCCATCCACGATGCACATTCATCTTTCTTTCTGGCCAAATATATGGTTTTGAAATACATGGTAAACCATTTTCATCAAATTTTGAATCTGGTGCTTGAACACGTGTAGGTTGATAATAGTTAAATCCTAACCAATCCACTTTACCTTGTGATAAAATTGCTTCATCACCAGGACGACGATTGATCTCAACTTTCCAATCATTTTCAACCGTATCTAAAACATCCTCTGGTAAATGACCATGAGCCACAACATCTAACCACCAACGATTATGTAATCCATCAGTCATGCGAACAGCTTCTAAATCTTCAGGAGTTGGATTGTCTTTTGTATATGGTGGTGCAAAACAATTGATCATTCCAATTTTTGCTCCCTCCATCATTTTTCCTTCTTTTTGAAGTTTTCTAAAATTCATAACGGCTAAACAGTGAGCTAAAGTAATATTATATTGTACATTAATAGATTGTTTAAAATCATGCAAATAAGGATACCAAGTTCCTAATAAAAATTGTTGTTCTGGTTCAACAATTGGTTCATTGAAAGTAAACCAATATTTGACTTTTCCACCAAATTCTTCCATTGCTTTTTTTACAAAATTAGCATAAGCTTCAACCACTTCACGATTCTGCCATCCACCACGTTTTACCAAATATTCAGGCATATCAAAATGATACATATTCATAAAAATATCAATCCCATTTTCATTGGCACAATCAATCAATTTATGATACCAAGCAGCCCCTTCTGGGTTGATATTGCCATCTTGATCCAATAATCTTGTCCATTGCATAGATGTTCTAAAAGATTTAAAATTCATACTTTTTAAAAGCTTAATATCTTCCTCATATTTATGATACATGTCATTTCCTACATATGATCCTACGTTATTAAAAAAAGCATTAATTTCCATATCTGAATACATATCCCAATAGGAACGAAGTCGACCTCCTACATTCCAACTCCCTTCCGTTTGTGGTCCAGACATTGCTGCACCAAAGAAAAAATCTTTAGGTAATTTTATTGTCATTTTTTATTCCTCCTTATTTTATCTTTATTATATTATAAAAACAGGGAGAATTAAACAAATACGATCGTGTTTAAGGATTTATTTTATTCTATTTCATGATATACTAAGTATGGTGATAAAAATGAGTATAATGACACAACTAGAATTTGAGCTTGAATTCTCTGAATCAGAAAAAGAAATAGCAAGATATATTTTAAATCATGGAGATGATGTTTTAAGTATGTCAGTGAAAGAACTGGCGAAAAATACTTATACCTCCCCAGCAACTATTGTTCGTTTATGTAAAAAGATCGGATTAGAAGGATATAATGATTTTAAGATCAAATATTCTGCAGAACTCCAATATGATTTGCATCATTCTAATCGGATTGATGTGAATTTTCCTTTTGAAAAAAAAGACACCCATCCAATGATTTGTCATAAGCTGGCTTCTTTATCTGAAGAAGTTATTGCAGATACAATTAAACTTATTGATTTTGATCAATTAGAGAAAATTGTTGATTTATTATATCAATCTCATGATATTGATATCTATGGTTCGGGTAATTCTTTACTTGCAGCCATGAGTTTTCAACATAAAATGATGCGGATTGCTAGAAATGTAAATTTAAAAGCATTACATGGGGAGCAAGTCTTTTTATCATATAATTCTGATGAAAAAAGAATTGCTGTGATTATTTCTTATTCTGGAGAGACGCATGATTTGATTCAAATTGCGCAAATTTTAAAAGAAAAGAAAACCCCTATTATTGTTTTAACTTCTATTGGTGACAATCATTTATCACATTATGCTGACTATATTTTAAATATTGGTTCACGAGAAAAAATCTTTACCAAAATTGCCCCTTTTGCTTCACAAGTTTCTATGGAATATTTATTAAACGTGATTTTCTCATGTATCTTTCAAAAAGATTATGATCAAAATATTCAAAATAAAATCAGTTATGATAAAAAGAATGACTCTCGTCATCCTCTATCAAGTCCTGTAAGTGATTAAAATAAACTTAATTGTTCAACGGTTTGTTGGTGGGTTTTATAAGCTTTAATAATATCTTCCATCTTATATAACAAACCGTATTTTTCACATTCTCTTTGAAAAACATATCTTAAATGATGAATATTTTTACTATTACAAACATAGCGAGCCCCATATCTTTTTATGTATTTTTCTTTTAATCCAGGAAAATGTTCATCTAACTTCTGATAATAATAGTCTCTTTGTCTATCACGTAATGTGACACCGAAAAAAGCATGTATAAAATGTGCCCCATGCTCATGAGCCATTTTGACAATTTGCACAACATTTTCTTCTGTAT
>OHST01001234.1_pt1 | contig 10171 bp, 6 predicted proteins | sample 1578841 | NCBI WGS metagenome assembly OHST01 (sample SAMEA3879593, study PRJEB24766) | human gut metagenome | biome: human-associated habitat; feature: feces | place: USA | collected 1985/1987 | reverse complement strand
TTTTACCGGCAAGGGCGAGCAGATTATTGTGCGCTCTTTAAGCGGGGCGGCACAGGAAATGCAGGTGCGCATTATCGACGCAGCACTGCCCAATGCCGTGCAGGAAATTTATACCGGCAGCGATAATCTGGGCGCAGCCGTTAACGCTGCTTTTAAGCCCGGTTTTAAAACGGAATTTATATTTGAAGATTTTAAAGACGGCGTGCGCACGGAAGCCGTTGAATACGGCGTGCTGCCGCACGAAAAAGATTACTATATTAACTGCGGGCTGTATGATGAAAACGGAAATTTGTTAAAGCCTTACCGCAAGCCGGAGAGCCGCATGAGCGGGGTTACTGTTATTACAGACTCCGAAGGCATGGACAAGCTTGCAACCTTGCAGACCGTAAGCGGCACAGGCAGCGAGGACACGCTTGCCAAAATTGCTGCCGAGTGGGAATATGACGGCGGCTGGCAGTTAAAGGACCGCGAATTATATACGCAAATCGTGCAGAACGGTGAATTCCGCCGCAACCTTGTTTTCGGCAACGGCATGCTTTACAAGCAGCAGGCTGTAATGGACGGCAGCAGCGTAACTTATCCGCTGATGGCGGTTGAAGGCAAACAGGAACTGCAAAACACCATTAACGGCGAGCTGGAAAAAGTTTGGCAGCCCTATGCCGCAGCGCTTGGCAAAAAAAGCTGTGAACTTGATTATACGGTGCCTTTTGCAGGTTCGGACATGATGTCGCTGATGTTTTTCGGCGTAATGGGTGAAGGTAGCGAAGAAATTTTTGAACGCCTGCCGCTGAACATATCGCTCAGCGACGGCAAAGTCCTTGATATCAGCGATGTTCTGGATGTTGAAAACCCGGATTTACTGCCGGTGCTGGCTCTGCTTGGTGCTGAAGATAAGGTTGATTTTACAAAGGAAGTGCCTAATTCCTGGTATTATAATGGAAAGAATCTGGTGTTCTGCCAGAAGATGAAAGACGGCACGGGCTGGAATGAAGCCGCTATACCGGCATCCGAACTTGAAAAATTTATGCTTAACAAAAATTTGCTGAAAAAATAACAAAAAATAAACAAATTTGCCACAAAGGAACTGACTGGAGAGTCTAATGGCGAAAAACCGAGAAAATAAAAGTAACGATAAGTAAAATTAATGAAATTTGCTGAAATTAAGGTTTGCCTTTCTGCTTTTGAAGGAATATAATTATATTACTTTGGTTTAAGTATATCCTTTTTGCTTTTTTGTACTTGAAACTTAAGTTAGAAGGAGGAATAGATTTATGTTGAATTTTTTGCGTAAGAACAGGAGCGGCAAAGCAGCAGTTGCAGCGCTTGCTGCCGTAACTGTGTTTTCGCTTGCCGGCTGCGGCGGCGAAAAAGCAGCGGCTCCGCAGGCTACGCTTGTAAAATCCATGCAGGTAATAAAGCGTGATACACCGCTGGTTTACGATTATACCGGCTTTGTGCAGGCTCAGCAGGAAATGGAGCTGAAAGCACAGGTAAGCGGGCAGATTACCGGCAAGTATTTTAACGGCGGCGAAACCGTTCAGGCGGGGCAGATTTTGTACACGATTGACCCGCGTACCTACCGCGCCAACCTTTTGCAGGCACAGGCAAACCTTGCCAATGCCCGTGCTCAGCTTGCCAACGCTTCGGTAGATGCCGAACGCTACACAAAGCTTTATGAGCAAAGCGCTGTTTCCAAACAGACTCTCGATAACGCCATTATGGCGCGCGACCAGGCACAGGCATCCGTAAACGCACAGGAAGCCATGCTTGAAAATGCGCAGATTGATATGAACGAAACCAATGTAACCGCTCCGTTTACCGGGCGCATTGATACTACTGCCCTTGAAGTAGGCAACTATGTTACTGACGGGCAGACCACCATGGCAACAATTTCCAACACCGACCCGGTATTTGTAGAGTTCAGCATGGCTGAGCCTGAATACTTGAAGCTTGCCAACACTGCCGTTGACAGAGGGCAGGCGGCTCCGCTGGAAAATTTGAGCATTGTTCTGAGCGACGGCACCACTTATGACCTGCCTGGCCGCATTGCCGAGGTTAACCGTGCGTTGACTGCCAACACCGGTACGCTTACCATTAAAGCGCTGTTCGATAACCCGAACCGCGTACTGCTGCCGGGAATGTTCGCACATGTACAGGCAACCGCAGGCACCAGGCCAAACGCTTTGCTGATTCCGCAGCGTGCCGTTACGGAATTGATGTATAAGAAATTTGTTTATGTTATCGGCGCAGACAACAAGGTTGAAATGCGCGAAGTTACCCTTGGGCCTCGCGTAGGGCGTTTGTGGATGGTTGAAAGCGGCCTTAACGGCGATGAAACTATCGTTGTTGAAGGTACCGGCAAAATTACGGCCGGCGCGCTTGTAAACCCCGAACCGATGACGGAAGCAGAACTTGACACTACCGCCGACAGAACAGAATCCGGCGATGCTGCCGGTGCAGCAAAATAAGGAGGTAAGCTGAATGGCACGATTTTTTATTGACCGTCCGGTCTTTGCCATGGTGCTGGCCATATTGATTACGCTGCTGGGCGCTATTGCCGGTTTCAGCCTGCCTATTGCCCAGTATCCTAATATTACCAAGCCGCGTATTTCCGTAACTACCAACTATACGGGCGCAAGTGCCCAGACGGTAGAAGAATCTGTTGCGCAGGCAATAGAACAGAAGGTAAACGGCGTAGAAAATATGCTGGATATGAGTTCTACCAGTACCGCTACCGGCGAATACAGCTTGAACGTACAGTTTAACCTGGAAAAGAACGCCGATATTGCTGCGGTAGAAGTACAGAACCGTGTATCGCAGGCAAACAGCTCCATGCCGCAGGAAGTAACCGCATACGGCATTACCACAACGAAGGAATCTGCGGAAACCATCATGTATTTCGCACTTACCTCGCCTAACAATACTTATGACAGTATGTTCCTCAGAACATACGCCGACGTTAACTTTATCGACGCTGTTAAGCGCGTTAAAGGTGTATCCACCGTTGATGAATACGGCCCGGAATATTCCATGCGTATCTGGCTGAACCCGGAAAAACTGGCTCAGCTTAACCTTACAACAAGCGATATTGAAACGGCGGTAGAAGCTCAGAACATTCAGGCGCCTGTAGGTACCGTAGGTGCCCGCCCGACTGTTGACGAGCAGGAAAAACAATACTCTGCCAATGCTCAGGGCCGTTTAAAAACACCTGAAGAATTCGGCAATATTATTATCCGTTCTATTAACGGCGAAAACCTTTACTTAAAGGATATTGCCCGTATTGAAGAAGCACCGAGAAGCGACCTGTTACTCAGCCGTTTGAACGGCGGTGCCTCTGTAGTATTCCCGGTATCCCTTACCAGTGACGCCAACTCCATTGAAACGGTTTCGCAAATCCGCGAGGTTTTGGCTGACGCCGAAAAACGTTTCCCGGCAGATATGAAGCTGACGGTTATTCAGGATAACACGCAGTTCATTACCGAATCTTTGAACAAAGTTGCCCATACCTTCTTTGAAGCGCTGGTACTGGTTATTTTTGTAATATTTATGTTCCTCGGCAGCTGGCGCGCAACGCTGATTCCGCTGCTGGCAGTACCGGTATCTCTGGTTGGTACTTTTGCTTCGTTCGTACTTTTGGGCTTTACCATTAATACGCTGACGGCCTTCGCACTTATCCTTGCTATCGGCCTCGTAGTCGATGACGCTATCGTCGTTGTAGAAGCGGTAGAACATCATATTCAGGATACGGGCCTTACGCCTAAAGAAGCAACCTACCGCGCCATGAGCGAAGTTTCCGGCCCTGTTGTGGCCATTGCCTTCGTACTTTCCGCGGTATTTATCCCGACTGCGTTTACCGGCGGTACGGTTGGCGAGCTTTATAAACAGTTTGCTATTACCATTTCCGTTTCCATGATGCTTTCGGCACTTATCGCATTGTCGCTGACCCCGGCGCTGTGCGCTCTGATTTTGAAACCTAAAAAAGATGAAGCCGAAATTAAGGGCTTTATCGGCAAAGCCGTACATGCTTTCAACAAATGGTTTGAAAGAACGCTGGCTAAATACGTAACTAATGTAGAAAAATGCATCCGCCATGCAAAAGTTGTTATGGCCTGCCTGCTGGTTGGCGTAATTTTAATCGGTTTCCTGTTTAAGATTACTCCTTCCGGTTACGTTCCTAATGAAGATATGGGCATGAGCGCCGTATCCTTCAGCCTGCCGGAAGGCGCTTCCAGCAACCGCAACATTCAGCTGATGGGCGAACTAAGTAAAGAAGTTCAGAAATTCCCGGGCGTTGACTATGTAATGGAAGTATCCGGCGTTGATATTCTGAGTTCTGCGCAGAAAGCGTCTGCCGGCCTCGTAGTTGTAGCCATGAAGCCTTATGCAGAACGTGATACCACTATTCAGGATATCATTCCTATGATTCAGGGCCTCGGCCCTAAATTCCCGGATGCCACGGTTATGGCCTTCCAGCCGCCTGCATTGCCTGGCGCTTCCAGCACCGGTTCGTTAAGCATGTACATTATGAACCTTGGTGGTGAAGATGTAAGCCTGATGAATGACCGTGCACAGGAATTTTTGGCTAAAGCACGCCAGCGCCCGGAAATAGGCATGATTTACACTACACTGAACACCACCACGCCTATGTATAAATTCAACGTAGACCGTGATAAGGCACAGAGCCTGAACGTACCTGTTTCCAGCGTATTCAGCGCATTGCAGACCTTCCTCGGCGGCTACGAAATCAACGACCTGAACAACTTCGGCCGTACATGGAAAGTTGTTATGCAGGCTGATGACAAATACCGCTCCAACGTTGACGATATGCGTTATTTCTTTGTACGCAGCAACGATGGCACGATGGTTCCGCTGAACACTCTTGTAACTTATGACAATGAAAACAGTTCCGTTGTTATGACGCGCTTTAACGGCGCACGCGCTATTAAAATTGCAGGCGACCCTGCCGAAGGTTATTCCACCGGCCAGGCTATGACTGCTCTGGAAGAAGTTGCGGCAGAAACTTTGCCGGTAACTTACAGCTATGAATGGACCGACCAGAGCCGTGACCAGATTGAAGCAGGCAACCGCTCCATGCAGATTTTTGTAATTTCCCTTATCTTCGTATTCCTCTGCCTGGCAGCTTTGTATGAAAGCTGGACCATTCCTCTGGCAGTTCTTCTTTCCGTGCCTACTGCCGTACTGGGCTGCATTCTCGGCCAGTACCTGCGCGGGCAGCAAAACGACGTTTATATGCAGATTGGCTTGATTATGCTTATCGGCCTTGCTGCCAAGAACGCAATTTTGATTGTAGAATACGCCAAGATGAATATGGAAAAAGGCATGGGTGTTGTTGATGCGGCTGTTGAAGCATCCCGCCTCCGTCTCCGTCCTATTCTGATGACTTCGTTTGCATTCATCCTCGGCTGCCTGCCGCTGGCTGTTGCAACCGGCCCGGGCGCAGGCGCGCGTGTATCCATGGGTAACGCCGTAGTTGCCGGCATGACCTTTAACACGCTGTTCGGTATCTTCCTGATTCCGGTATGCTTTGTAGTTGTAGAAAAATTCTTCAGCAAAAAGAAGAAAGAAGAAGCCTGATAAAAGTAAATAATTAGTGAAAAATGCCCTGCTTGACGGCGGGGCATTTTTTATAGCAGGAATTTTTAAATTTGTGTTGTATAATAGTTAGAGTAAACAAACTATTTTGAAATAGAGGGGAATTTGCTTGAACAGATTAAAAGAACAAAGCCGCTTTCTGCGCAATGTGTGGTTTTTAACCAAAAGCTACTGGCAGTCGGAAGAACGCTTGAAGGCGTTTGCCCTGCTGGCGGTAATAATTGCGCTTACGCTGGCGGTTGTATATGTAATTGTTTTAATTAACGACTGGTTTAACGTATTTTATGAAGCGCTGCAAAATTACGACACCGAGAAAATTTTTGATGAACTGATACATTTTTCATGGCTGGCCGCGCTGTACATTATTTTAATGGTGTATTCGTTTTATTTGCAGCAGGTGCTTATAATTAACTGGCGCCGCTGGCTTACAGACCGTTACATTGACGAATGGCTGCGCAATAAAACTTATTACCGCCTGCAGGTTTTTGGCGCCGATACCGATAACCCTGACCAGCGTATCAGTGAAGATGTGCGCCTGTTTGTGGAAATGACGCTGACTTTCAGTATCGGCGTTTTAAAGGCAGTATGCACTTTTGTATCCTTCGTATTTGTTTTGTATAATATTTCCGGGCCGCTCGATTTTACGCTTTGGGGGCACAGCTTCCATATCGAAGGCTATATGGTGTGGGTGGCGCTTATTTATTCGGCGCTTGGCACCTGGGTAACGCATGTTGCCGGCAAAAAGCTGGTTGGGCTTAATTTTGTTCAGCAGCGTTACGAGGCAGATTTTCGTTTCAGCATGATGCGTATGCGCGAAAATGCCGAGAGCATTGCCTTTTACAGCGGCGAAGGGCGCGAGGGCAGCATTTTTAAAAAGCGTTTTGCACTGCTTTTGGATAATTTCTGGAAAATTATTCAAAAACGCAAACAGCTTATCTGGATTAATTCCGGTTATTCGCAGATTGCCATTATTTTCCCGATGGTTGTGGCGATGCCGCGCTATCTGGCGCACCAGATTACGCTGGGCGGGCTTATGCAGGTAAGCAACGCCTTCGGTAAAGTACAGGAATCGCTTTCGTATTTTGTTGATATGTACGCTTCCATTGCCGAATGGCAGTCTGTTGTTAATCGTCTTACGGGATTCGGTCTGCACATGCACGAAGTTAAGCAGGAAAAATTGCAGCCGGATTTGCAGCGAGAGTTATCTGATGGCGGCATTGCAGCCAAGCAGCTTGATATAACGCTGCCGGACGGGCACGTTTTGATTGACGGTGCGGAATTTAACCTGCGCCGCGGCGAAAATATTTTAATCAAAGGGCCAAGCGGCAGCGGCAAAAGTACTTTGATGCGCGTACTGGCAGGTATCTGGCCGTATGTAAAAGGCAGGCTTGCCATGCCGGAGGCGGAAAACACCATGTTTATTCCGCAAAAGCCGTATCTGCCGCTCGGTACTCTGCGCGAGGCGCTGCTGTACCCCGGCGGGCATGAGTGCAGTGATGAAGAACTGAAAAACGTGCTTGCAAAATGCAGTATCGGTTATTTAGCAGAAAATTTATATGTTGAAGCAGACTGGGCGCATGTTTTAAGCGGCGGCGAACAGCAGCGCGTGGCTTTTGCGCGTGCGCTTATTTATAAGCCGGACTGGCTGTTTCTGGATGAAGCAACCTCCGCTCTTGACGAGGCTACGGAAAAAGCCATGTACACTTTAATTTCTGCCGAAATGCCGCAGACTACGGTTATCAGCATCGGGCACAGAAGCACTTTAAACAGCTTCCATCAGGCAGGGCTGTTTTTAGATAAAAACTTGAAAAAATTATCTTTCGGTTATCTTTAATTTGTTTTATGATGAGTACAAAAGGAGGTACAACCAATGATGCCAATGGAAATAGCGCCTGGTATTTATGATGTGGGTGCAACGGACTGGATTGTGAGGGATTTTCACGGATATAAACTGAGCGCGGCGCTTCATACAACAGTTATTTAATTGTTGATGAAAAAATCTGCCTTATTGATACCGTTAAGGCCTGCTATGCAGAGGAGCTTTTGGAGAAAATCCGCCGTGTTGCTGACCCTGCCAAAATAGATTATGTAGTGGTAAACCATGTTGAACCTGACCATGCGGGTGCGCTGCCGGAGGTTTTAAAAGCGGCTCCCAATGCTAAATTTGTTATTACCATGCAGGGCAAAAACGAGGCTTTGCGCCATTACGGCGACGGCTTTGACTTTATGGTTGTTAAGGAAGGCGACAAAATAAGCCTTGGCAGCCGTGAACTGACTTTTGTGCCCATGCCGATGCTGCACTGGCCCGATAATATGGTAACCTACTGCCCGCAGGACGGCATTCTGTTCAGCAACGATGCGTTTGGCCAGCATTATGCTTCTTCCAAACGCTTTGATGACGAAGTTGACGAATATGTTTTGTTCTATGAAGCGAAAAAATATTTTGCCAATATTTTGTGGCCGTATGCGCGTTTAATCGGCGGTGCTCTAAAAAAAGCCTCTGCGCTTGATATTAAAATGATTGCTCCGGCGCACGGCGTTATCTGGCGCAGCAAAATTGCGCAGATTCTTGAAAAATACGCAGCATGGGGAACGGGCGTTAACGGCAAAAGCGTAGTTGTTGCCTACGATACCATGTGGGGCGGCACGGAAGCGCTGGCACGCGCCATGGTTGAAGGCGCTGCCGCTGCCGGTGTAAAAGTGCAGCTGATGCGTATGGACAGAACTCCGTGCAGCACTGTTGCAGCAGAACTATTTGAAGCGGGCGGCCTGCTTGTAGGTTCACCAACTTTAAACAGCGGCATGATGCCGACAATCGGCGGTATGCTGGTTTATTTAAAAGGCTTGCAGCCTAAAGGCAAAAAAGCGGCAGCTTTTGGCACCTGCGGCTGGGCAGGCGGTGCGCAGAAAGATATGGAAGCCATGCTTGCGGCAGGAGGGTTTGATTTGCAGCCCGGCTTTAACTGCAAATGGCGTGCCTGCGTTGATGAAACCGAAGCAGCACGGCAGTTTGCATACGAATTTGCAAAAAATCTGTAATTATTAAATAATGGCAGCGGTGGAATTTACAAAAATTTCATCGCTGTTTTTTATTTATGCCTTGCCAAAAGTCGAAAAGTCAAATATAATAAGTGTAAAACAATACATCTAAATTTATGGGGTAATCAGATATGAGAAATCTTGCTGATGCAATAGAAAATTTTATTATCCGCCAGTTGCTGGAGGACAGTGAGGACACTGTACTGGTGCAGCGCAATGAACTCGCCGATAAATTATCGTGCGCTCCGTCGCAGATAAGCTATGTTATAAGCACGCGCTTTACGCCGGAAAAGGGCTATCTTGTGGAGTCGCGCCGTGGCAGCGGCGGTTTTGTGCGCATTGTGCGGGTTACGCCGCCCAACAAGGAAGCCAAACGCCGGGAAACTGCGCAGGCTCTTTTGGAGCACTGGGCGCACCGCGGCATGGTTACGGCCCGCGAATATGCTCTTTTAAAATATATGCTTGAAATTATAAATGCGGATGAAAAGAAAAAAATAACTGTATTACAGAATGCCATAAGTAAGATGATGCAGGTGAGGTGACAGATATGTTATGCCAGAAATGCGGCAAAAAAGAAGCCGTTGTGCACGTAGTGTGCATGGTAAATAATAAACAGATTGACAAGTGGCTGTGCGCGGACTGCGCCGAAAAGCTGATGCCGTACGCCGTCAGCGGCGGCGGGCGCGCTGTTGACCCGCGTAATTTGCTTGAAACATTATTTTTTGGCGGTGAGCAGGCAAAACCGCAGGAACGCCGTTTTACCAAACGGATGGCTTCCATTTTGGAAAATGCCATGCGCAGTGCGCTGGACCGCGGGCATGACCACCTCGGTACGGAGCATTTGCTGCTGGCGCTTTTAAACGAAAAAGACTGTTACGGAGTAAGGGTGCTTGAAAAGCTGGGCATTAACCCTGTTGCCGTGGCGGAAGAAGTGGAAAAGGCTATGGACCCGGCAGGCAATTTGCAGATTATCATCGGTTACACTCCGCGGGCCAAACGCGCGCTTGAAATTGCTGCCGAAACCGCACTGGCCTTAAAATCGCCGCAGGTAGGCTCCGAGCATTTGCTGATGGGCATTTTGCGCGAGGACAAAGGCATGGGCGGCACCGTGCTGCGCAAGTTTAACATTACTGCGGAACAGGTATGGCAGATTATCCGTTCCATCCGTGAACATCAGCCGTCTGTTCCTGGCTTTGAAGAACCGGAAATGCCTTCGTATTATGATGAAATGCCGGAAGAAGCATCGCTTGAGGTTTTAAACGAATTTGGGCGCAATTTGAACGAACTGGCGGCAGCAGGGAAAATTGACCCTGTAATCGGCAGGGAAAACGAAATTGAAAGAGTTATACAGATTTTGTGCCGCCGTACGAAGAATAACCCCGTTTTAATCGGCGAGGCCGGTGTAGGCAAAACAAGCGTGGCAGAAGGACTGGCACAGCGCATTGTTGACGGCAAGGTGCCGGAACTTTTGCGCAGCAAAACCGTTTTTTCGCTGGAAATCGGGTATCTTGTGGCAGGT
>OHST01001230.1_pt1 | contig 10193 bp, 9 predicted proteins | sample 1578841 | NCBI WGS metagenome assembly OHST01 (sample SAMEA3879593, study PRJEB24766) | human gut metagenome | biome: human-associated habitat; feature: feces | place: USA | collected 1985/1987 | reverse complement strand
ACCTCAGGTATATCTTTTTTATCCAGGAATAAAAATCGACTATATCCATCTATAATCGGCTCAACCCTTACTTTTTTACGGTTTTTCACAATCTGTTCAAAACATTCATAAACTTCATCTTTAGAAGTATAGTAACAATATTTTTCCTTAAAATCAATAATAATACTTCATCTTTAGAAATTTTTGAGGATCAGAATGATTATTTATTGGGATAAAAAACGAACAGCAAAAACAGAATAGGACAACGGGTAAAAGAATTACGAAAGGCTCATAATCTTACTCAGAAAACACTCGCTGCCAAATTACAACTTGCAGGATATGATTTTAATGATCTGGCAATCCTGCGAATTGAACAAGGCACACGTTTCGTTCCCGACTACGAAGTTGTCGCACTGGCCGAAGTATTTAATGTTTCCTGCGAATATCTTCTTGGTCTGACGGACGCTCCTGCAAAATAATTCAATTGTATTGCTGCCCATTCTATGCTAAACTATGGATAGATACTTCTGAACAACATACACTATTTATAAACCGTATGATTGGAGTGATTTCATGGAATTAACAAAAAAAGTCCCTACAACCGATAAAAACCAGGAAAACAATCATCTTCTCCGCATGTTAGACCGGGGAATTGATGATATGGAAGCTGGTCGTGAATTGCCACTGGAAGATGCTTTTCGCAAAATCACAGAATTAAGGGATGCACGAAGAAATGCAAGAATATAAAATTATTTTAACCTGGGAAGCAATTTACGATGTCACAGACATTGCAGATTATATTGAAGAAGAATTCGGCCAGCAACGTGCTGACCGTTTTCAATCTGATCTGAAAGAACAAATGCAGAATTTAGGCCAGTTCAGTACTGCCTTTCCCCGAACTCAAATTCTGTACAGAGGATATTCCATACATAAAAGATCTTTTCCGCCATCTATTATTTTTTATATTATAATGGAAGAAACAAAAGAGATTCATATTCTCCGAGTGTTGCGCCATGAACGAGATTGGGAAAATATCCTGTTGCAAAGATCAACTTATACATATCCAGAATGAATACCTGGGAGCCGATCAGAGATTTTTCTGAAAGGCTTCCTTTTTAATTTTAATTACTTCCCACTGTCAATTAAATCATAACTCATATCCAGAAAATCTAGCGTCTTAGCTTCACTGACAGATTCATCCAAAAGAATCGTAATCCAGTGTCGCTTATTCATATGATACCCCGGTAAAAATCCATACGTTTGAATTAACATCCCAACCAGATCAGGGTCACATTTTACATCCAGGATATTAATTTTTCCATCTTCTTCTAATCCCAGTGTTTTCTTTTCCACTGCCATAATTATAGCATACCATTTTCCATTTTTATGTCGAAGCACCGCAGAATCAGGATCTTTTTTCCATAAATATTCCGGTTCCGTTCCATATTGCTCTTTCACATATTGAAAAATTTCCTCACGTTTCAAATTTATCCCTCACTTACGATTTCTTGCTCTGATTATACGCTATCAGGATTATATTCTCAACCACTTCTCACAGTTCTATTTATGTTTTATAGCTTTTGCATAGCCTGCTTTGCAGGCTACACCCCAAAAGAAGCAAGCACTGCCAGTGTCATGACAACTGGCTCATTTTGTCAAATTCCCTTTCCGGTTCATTCTACCAAAATGTATCAGGGAGTATCCCTGGCCCTCTCATATTTTATAATTTCTTAATTTGACGCTTTCACCCAGTCCTGTTAAAATAACTTACAGATACATCTGTCCAAACCAACAAAAAACCAAGTACCATAACTGTCATAGCCGAACTGGTTAGACAGTTTTTTTGTACTCTTTTTTATAGAAAAAAACGAATTGGAGGATTTCAATGAGCAAACGTACCAGAATTCATCCCGTACAATTTTATTTGAATGATGACGAACAATACATTTTAGAAGAAAAATATCGTCTTTCCAGGATGAAAAGCAAATCTGCCTTTCTACGGAAAATGATCTTATATGGATTTGTATATGAAGTAGACTACTCTCATATCCGAAAAATGAATACCCTGCTGGGCAATATCAGCAGCAATTTGAATCAGATCACCCATCGTATAAACAGTACCAATACAGTTTACCCAAAGGACCTGGACGATATAAAGGAGTTAATGGAAAAAATATGGCAGTTACAAAAATCCATGGTATCAAAACAACCGTTGATAAAGCAATAGAATACATCTGCAATCCAGATAAAACTGACCAGAATCTATATATTTCTTCCTTTGCCTGCTCTCCCGAAACAGCCGCTCTTGACTTTAAATACACTTTGGATCATACACATGACTGCAGAGATCCGCACAATACAAATAAGGCATTTCATCTGATTCAGGCATTTTCCCCTGGTGAAGTTTCCTATGAAGAAGCCCATCAAATTGGCAAAGAACTTGCGGATCGCTTACTGGAGGGAAAATACTCCTATGTTCTGACAACACACACTGATAAAGGTCATGTACATAACCATTTAATTTTCTGTTCTGCAGATAACATCACTTTTTCTCATTACCATCACTGTAAAAAGAATTACTGGAAAATACGAAATCTCAGCGACACTTTATGCCAGGAACATAACCTGTCCACAATTATGCCAGATGGTAAAAAAGGAATGAAATACAATGAATGGGCTGCAAATAAATCTGAATCCAGTAAAAAAGCGCAGCTGCGAAAAGATATCAACCAGACAATCCGAATTGTTTCCACTTACTCAGAATTTCTTGCATTTATGGAAGCTAAAGGATATGAAATAAAAAACGCAGAATTTGGCGAAAACAGCAGAAAATACATTACCTTTCGTTCTCCCGATATGTCCCGTCCAGTGCGTGGAAGTGCTAAATCTTTAGGAAAAAATTTTACTAAAGAACGTATCAAAGAACGCATTGAAAATAAACGTCAGAAAGCTATTTTTCCTTCTGTTCATAACAAATTAATAGATACCAATGCTCCCAATATAGCAGGAAACATTGGGCTTCAGAAATGGGCAAATAAGGAAAATTTAAAAATTGTCTCTGCTGAATATAACAAGATGCTCACACATAATCTACATAATTTTTCAGAACTTGAAGACCGCATAGCCTTGTTACATATGCAGCAAAAAGAGGTAAATACCTCTGTTGTTTCTCTCGAGTCTCAGATACGTCATCTTCGAGAAATGCTAAAATATGCCAAACAATATCAGAAAAATAAAATTTACGATGACCATTATAAAAGTTCCAAAGATCCAGATCGTTATTTCCGTAAATATGAATCTCAAATTATTCTTTTCGCTGGTGCTGAACATATTTTACAGGAAAATGGTATAGACCTGAAACATCTTAATTCCAATAAGTTACAAGAGCAAATTGCAGATCTTATTTCCAGAAAAGAATCTCTAAATACTCAATACGTTTCTTTTAAGCAAGAAATAAAAGAGTTGGAATTGATACAGCAAAACCTGTCCAAATATCTCAAACAGGATGCTCCTGAAATACAAAGATCTTCTCATAACAAACTCCCTTCTTTGTAAAACCATAATAATAGGCAGCGATTTCACTTGCTGCCTAAATTCCCGTTAAACCGATATCCTACACCTCGTACTGTTTGTATATATAATGGTTGTCCAGGATCATCTTCTATTTTTTCTCTGATATTGCAGATATGTCGCATAACCACATTATAATCACCGGAATAAGGTTCATTCCATACCAGATCATAAACCATTTCTTTTCCAAATATTCTACCTGGACTTTTCGCTAAAAGAAGTAAAATATCATATTCATATTTTGAAAGATGAACATCACTATCATTCTTTTTAACAATTTGTTCCTGTAGATATATTTTTAATTCTCCAAACCTTATAATTTCCGGTATGAATTGGTTTTTATGTTCCCAGCTAGTCAATATGTTTTCACTTATGCTTCCATTAGCATCTGTGATTCTCTCAATAATTTCTATCTTTTTCACCTTTATTGCCTCTACATTATTAATTTTATATTCTATATATCATCTGCCATTTGACTTTTTTCTTCTACAAGTAATATAATATATTTATTACATATGTAGGATTTAGCAGGAGGATTTTATTATGTCACTACCCCAGATTTCAGAAGCCGAATTTGAAGTTATGAAAATTGTATGGAAATATGCTCCCATCAATACAAATGAAATTACAGAAAAACTTACTCTAACTACCAGCTGGAGTCCAAAAACAATTCAAACTCTTATCAAGAGACTTGTTTCCAAAAAAGCTCTTTCCTACGAAAAACAAAGCCGGGTATTTGTCTATACTCCATTAGTCCAAGAAGATGAATATATACGCCAGGAAAGCAATTCTTTTTTAAAGCGATATTATAATGGAAATCTTTCTTCTATGCTGGCTTCTTACCTTGAAGACGATAAGCTCTCTTCAACAGAAATTGATAACTTACGCCATTTATTATCAAAACATCAGAAATAGGAGGTTTTGAATGAGCAACTGGATCATCCACTTTTTAATCAGTAATATCTTCATATGTATTTTTACACTTGTAATAATCGGAACAAAAAAACTTCTGAAAAAATATTTATCTGCGACTACACAGTACCATCTCTGTTTTCTTTTATTTTTATTACTTGCCGTGCCATTTTTTCCTGTACAGATTCATGGCTCACAACTTTTTTCATGGTTACATTTTTTTCAAACTGACTCAGGACTTAACTCTGGTACCGACACGCTATCCGAACTTACCAGTAATACACAAAATATTTTGTTAAACCAGGTGAATGATTTTTCAGTTTCCATCAGTAGTCAATTTTCTGGAGGCTTGAATACCATACTCTTTCTAATATGGATAACGGGTGTTATGATTATGTCAGTCCTCACCCTTCATTCATTAAACTATGTACGTTCCATAAAAAGATCTGCTCTCCCGCTTCAAAATCAGCAGGTAAAAACTATTTATTACAATTGTTTAAAGGAACTTAAAATCTCTCACCCAGTATCAGTCTACAGTACTGCATTTTTAAAATCACCAGTTTTAATCGGAATAATACATCCCAGAATTTACATTCCCATCCATTTAATTTCCGAACTGAATCCTGATGATATGCGTTTTATGCTGCTACACGAATTACAGCATTACCGTCACAAAGATACATTTATTGGCTTCCTCATGGTCATAAGTAATATACTCTACTGGTTTAACCCTTTTGTTTGGTACACTTTAAAAGAAATTCTCTGTGACCGTGAAATAGCCTGTGATTCTGCTGTATTGCAGATGATTTCTGCTGATGAATACCAAGCTTATGGAACTACACTGATTAATTTTGCAGAAAAAATATCCTCTTTTTCCTCTCCACTGGCAGTTGGAATGTCCGGAAATTTCAGGCAGATGAAACGACGTATTCTCAACATCGCCGTTTTTAGGAAAGAAACTCTTTATCAAAAAATGAGAGCATTGATAATTTATCTGGTCATTAGTGCTGTTTTTATTGGATGTACACCCATTTTATCCATTGATGCCTCTACTCAAAGCGTATATCATTTTAGTGATACAGACAAAAATATCTCCCTGTTAGATATATCCGAAACATTTGGAACATATGATGGATCATTTGTTTTGTATGACAATAATTTGGATTCCTGGAAAATATACGATCTTGAAGAAGCCACCAAACGTATTCCGCCAGAGTCTACCTACAAAATATACGATGCATTATTAGGGTTGGAATCCGGAATCATCACACCAGAACACTCTTCCATGACATGGAATGGTGATGCCTTTCCTTTTCCATCCTGGGAAGCTGATCAGGATTTAAACTCTGCTATGCAAAATTCCGTTAACTGGTATTTCCAGGCAATTGATTCGCAGCTCGGAATTAACAGAGTCCAGGAATTTTTGAATAAAATAGAATATGGAAACCAAACAACCAGTTCAAATCTGGATTTATACTGGTCCGATTTTTCATTAAAAATCTCGCCTTTAGAGCAAGTAACATTATTAAAAAAATTTAACACAAATGAATTCCATCTAAATTTCCAAAATGTATTTTCTGTTAAAAATGCTATAAAAATTGCCAGTACACCTAATGGTAATTTCTACGGAAAAACTGGAACCGGTCGTGTCAACGGACAGGATATCAACGGCTGGTTTATCGGATATGTAGAAACTTCCGATAACAGCTATTATTTTGCAACCAATATCCAAAGTGATTCTAATGCAACTGGCAAAAAAGCATTTGAAATCACTTCTGATATCTTAAAAAAATTACATATATGGAATTAACAAATATGAAAGGGCTGATAGTTGTTATCAGTTCTTTCTTTTTATTCTATATTGATATTTGGGAACTTCTTTCGTACCATTATTCAGAATTTTATTCCCCATATATTTAAAACTCTTATCATCGTTGAACTTAACAGTCAGCTCACTTGTAATAACGGCATCATTACATATAAATGTATCACATACAGCATCAACAACCAGCACATTGTTTCCCTCTCCGCTATCTCTTATTTCAACGACCTCCGGTAAAGATGTTCCAAAATAAGTAGGGCTATAATTTAAACAACCTAATCGTTCCCAGTCATAAGTTTGATGTTCCGAATTAAATACTGCCCATTTTTTAATTTGCTCCGCTGTTATCGGCAAAAACTCCATTATCAGATTTTCAAACTCTTCTGCCGGAATTCCACTTGAGTTACCTGAAAACTCATATCTCTCCCCGTATTTCATTCGATATAAATATTCATATAAACCATTATAATCTAACCCTTCCATATCAGATCTATCCCAATCAGAACATAAAAGATTATTCCCCTGATATCCAAGCAAATACACACACCTCTTTGAAACTTCCCTGCATTCATCACTTAAAGGTTTAATTCTTATCATAGAACTGCCATCAACCGCTTCTGATACTTCCGGATACTTTGGAACGCATAGCGTATAACCAAACCAGCCTTTTTCTGTATATTTCCATTCTTCTATCCTTGTATACGAAACATATACAATAGATGGATTGTCGTTCATACCCCAAACAGCTTTCACAGCCAGCAAATACATATCTGTCCCATCATAATTGAATTTGAGTCTTTCTATCCCACCATCCCTGTTAATCCTATATAAGACGATATCTCCTGTCAGATCCTGTTCTGCCCTGAAAAGAAATTCTTCCATTTTAGAATAATTAGCCATATTTGAATACGGTGCTGATGTAATAACGGGGACATTTTTTTCCTTTAATACTTCCTGCATTTCTTCCATTACTGTCTCAGAAACTACTATATTCGATGAAGTCCCTTTATCCGCCTTTTGATAAATGACTTTCATCTGATTCATAACATTCTTACAATCTTCAATAGCTTCTTCTTTCACGACTTCATCTACTGGCAAATCATATCCTCTTTCTTGTACAGCATAATTCGCAGTTTCCTGTGAAATATATTCTAAATCAGCCCCTTTACATTTTGTATTTCCTATGAAAAAGCATCCCGAAATAAATAAAACGCTCATCATCTTTTTCAGTTTTCTTTTTGTAATCATATCAATTATCTCCATAACATTCCTCCCACTTTTCGTCTGATAATCTTTCTGTATACCAGGTAACCTCTATTTCTGACCTTGATACATAATTGGATACATATTGAAATCTATCTTTATCTAACAGCCGAATGGTTACGCTATGACAAAACGCCTGATCTAATTCTTTTTGTGGCCATACCGCATTTACTTCCAGTGTTATTGTTCCATCTTGATTTTCTATGTAGGAAACAACTTCCGGATATGGAATATATGGTGTGGGAGCAAAATCATATACGATTCCTCTGGTTCGATACTGATATGTCTGTATTTCTGTGTGAAATACCGTTCCTGTCTGCAGTATCTCTGCGCTTATATTAAAATATTTTTGAAATATCGTTTCAAATGATTCTTTTGGGATTTCATAAGTCTTTCCTTCCTTAAATTCATCAGTTTTTTCTTCCATTGAAAGTAAACGGTCAAAAACATCATAAAAATTTATTCCATCATAATTTTTTTCACTCCAATTAGAAGTAAACAATTTATTAAGTGTATATCCAAAAGGAAGTATATATTTTCGATTCAACTCCCGACATTTTTTATTTAACGGTGCTACCCGAAAGTCCCGATATCCAGACGGTCCATCATATCCTGCCGGATGATATTCTTCTATAAAGAAATGCCCGTTTTCTGTATATTTCCATGAATTAGCTCTAAACTCATGATAATATGTTTCCTGCCAAGTGTCCTCTTTCCATTTAAAAGAGCTTACTTCAACGTCTATTTTCCCCTGTTTGGTTTTCAGATCATACCGGATAAAATGATCCCCTGCTATAACTTGAAATATAGTAGTTTTTCCATTCTTCTCTTTTTCTGCTTTTTTCAAAAAATCATCTACTTTAATACTTTGAACCATATCCAGCTGATTGTAGGAATCAATTACTGCATATCCATATTTTCCAAAATAATCCATACTTTTTTGTATTGTACTCAGCTCATATAGTGCATTTTCTTTCACAGCATTCTCATATATGTTCCGATAGCCTTCTGCTAGCATTTCACACTCTCTGTAAATTTTTTCTTTCGTATCTTCAATTGTCTTTTTCTGCTCTTTCTTTATGCCACATCCACTACAGACAGCAAGAAAAATAACTCCCACAAATATTTTCCAAATTTTTTTCATATCATTTTCCTCTTACATTTGTAATATTTAAAGGTAAAAATTGTTCATTACCAAGATATTCATCCAGTATCGCCTTATCCTTTTCCACCACATAACCGCTTCCTCCAATATCTTTCACATTCTCTACCATACTGATGAGCAAAATAGGATTCTTTGTATCTCTATCTGTAGTAAAAACTGTAAACCAGCCAATTTCTGTTCCAGATGTATCTTCTTTTGTAGCTTTCAGTTCCGCTGTTCCGGTTTTTCCTGCTAATCTAATGTCTTCCCGGCATGCTCCATAACCAGTTCCTTCCGGGTTATTCACTACACCCTCTAACCCCTCCATAACCTCCGAAACAATTTGTGGTGAAAAAGCATCTTTTATCCAGATTTCACTGGAAGTGCTTCCACCATCCGCGTGAAGATATGGCTTTATCATATTTCCATCATTTAGAAAAGCCGTATAAATGCTTGCAAGATGCAAAGGATTTACCAGAATCTGTCCCTGTCCATACCCACTGTCAGCAAGCTGGATTTCTGTTTCTATCTTGTCCGTATTAGAATACTGAGACTCTGACATTTTAATATCAAATGGAAGTTCCTGATTAAATCCTATTTGATTTAGAGATTGCATCAGTTGATCCGCACCGATTTTTAATGCTGCTTTTGCAAAATAAATATTATCTGAATAAATAAGCGCATTTTTCAAGATCACAGGTGCATAATCATGAAGTGTAGTCACTGTATAATCTCCCCACGAGGAATCTTTCTGCCATGCCAGACCCTCATTTCCAAAATCGTCATTTGCAGTAAATGCCCCCACTTTTAATCCAATTGCAGCAATTACAGGTTTAAAAGTTGAGCCTGGACACCATGTCTGGCGAAAGCGGTTGTATAAAGGCCTGTCTTCATTTTCATTTAATGCACTCCACTGGCTATTGTCCATTCCACGTACAAAATCATTATCATCATAAGATGGCGTACTTACCAACGCCAATACTTCCCCTGTGTAAGGATTCAAAGCCACAGAACATCCTCTGTCTTCTTTAAATTGTTCATAAAGAGTACTTTGAAGATCACCATCAATCGTAGTATGGATATCTTCTCCATCTTTTCTAGGCTCATATGCAATAACACTTTTTTTATTTCCATTTGCATCTACAATACAGATCTCACACCCATCTGTTCCTTTTAGTTCTTTTTCATAAAGCGTTTCCAGTCCAGTCTTTCCAATCACACTGTTTGTACGATACCCTTCCCCTTTATGTTCCTGCAAATCTTCGGCTGTAACCGCCTGTACATACCCTATCAGATGAGAGGCAACTTCTTTTAGATAATAAGTTCGTACTTTTACATCAGATAACATAATACCTGGAATCTTCAATAATGTGTCCTGCTTTTCTTTTTCTTCCAGAACAGTTTCATCCGGATTCACTGTCAGAAGATCGACCTCTTGTATTTTAGGAATTGTTGCTACTGGTACAAAAGAATCTGCTTTTACCCAACCGGCTTTTAACTTAT
>OHST01001224.1_pt1 | contig 10227 bp, 8 predicted proteins | sample 1578841 | NCBI WGS metagenome assembly OHST01 (sample SAMEA3879593, study PRJEB24766) | human gut metagenome | biome: human-associated habitat; feature: feces | place: USA | collected 1985/1987 | reverse complement strand
GGTGAATCCTGTAGAACAGGATTCTATTTTAGAAAAAAGGAGAAACATATGGATACGATCGCAGCTTATCTGATCTTTTTAAATCTGGTGGGCTTCCTTATTATGGGAGAGGATAAAAGAAGGGCGAAAATGCATCGATGGCGGATCTCAGAAAGAATGTTATTTTTAGTCAGCATTTTAGGCGGCAGTATCGGAACGTGGGCGGGAATGTATGTGTTCCGCCACAAGACGAGACACTGGTATTTTGTTATAGGAATGCCGCTGATCCTCATTTTACAGATCGCAGGTGCCATCTGGCTTTATCGTCAGGGCTTATATCATTTATAATAATTTGATATAACTATTCTGGCATTTGGAATTGCCAAAAAAAGGAAAGTCATATATAATGATAAACATAGCAAAAGACAAGTGTTTTTCGTAGAAAGACACATTGATCAAACAGCAAAGAAAGGGAGAATTACGGATTATGTATACACTGGAAGATATTCAGGCAGTTGATATGGAAGTGGCAAATGCCATCACCGATGAATTTGAACGTCAGAACAGTCATATTGAGCTGATTGCATCCGAAAACTGGGTAAGCAAGGCAGTGATGTCGGCGATGGGCAGTGTTCTTACAAATAAATATGCAGAAGGTTATCCGGGGAAAAGATATTACGGCGGATGTGAATGTGTGGACGAGGTTGAGAACCTTGCCATTGAACGTGCGAAGAAGCTGTTTGGCTGTGATTATGCCAACGTACAGCCTCATTCCGGCGCGCAGGCAAATATGGCTGTGTTCATCGCCATGTTAAAGCCCGGCGATACCGTAATGGGCATGAACTTAGACCACGGCGGCCATCTGACCCATGGAAGCCCGGTGAACTTCTCCGGTATGTACTTTAATATCGTTCCCTACGGCGTCAACGACGAGGGATATATCGACTATGACGAGCTGGAAAAGAAGGCCATGGAGGCAAAGCCGAAGCTGATCGTTGCTGGAGCCAGCGCCTACTGCCGGACCATCGACTTTAAGCGGTTCCGTGAGATCGCTGACCGGTGCGGCGCATATCTGATGGTGGATATGGCACACATCGCCGGTCTTGTAGCAGGCGGTGCACATCCAAGCCCGATTCCGTATGCAGACGTTGTTACAACAACAACCCATAAGACACTGCGCGGACCAAGAGGCGGTATGATTTTAAGTTCAGCAGAAGCTGCTGAAAAGTTCAAGTTCAATAAGAGCGTATTCCCTGGTATTCAGGGCGGTCCGCTGATGCATGTTATCGCAGGTAAGGCAGTCTGCTTAAAGGAAGCCTTAGACCCAAGCTTTAAGACGTATGCAGAAAATGTTGTAAAGAATGCACAGGCACTCTGCAACGGATTAATGAACAGAGGATTTGATATCGTTTCCGGCGGTACAGACAACCACTTAATGCTTGTAAACTTAATCAGTAAGGGAGTTACAGGTAAGGAAGTAGAAAAGCTCTTAGATGCAGCCAACATCACATGTAACAAGAACACGATTCCGAATGACCCGGCTTCTCCGTTTGTAACAAGCGGTATCAGACTGGGTACGGCAGCTGTTACAACAAGAGGCTTTAATGAAGCGGATATGGATATTGTAGCAGATGCAATCGCAATGCTTGTAGAAGATGTCGATGCAAATAAGGCAAAGGCTATGGAACTGGTTAAGGGATTAACAGACAAGTATCCGTTATACGAATAATACATAAAAAGTAATAGAATAAAATAGAAAAGCTGCTGCTTTCATCAATCAAAACCTGAAATCTGGACAGAACACAGTCGGAAATTCAGATACACAGATTGAAAAGCGGCAGCTTTTTTGTTGATTTGTCGAATATTTATTTACTGAAATTTTAATTTGTGTTATAATTTTATGGTTTAAATCGAAAAAAAGAGGTAGAATTATGTCACAAATTATTATTATGGCCGCGATTCTTATATATCTTGCGGCAATGTTAGGTGTTGGTTTTTACTGCTCGAAGCAGAATAACAGCGTCGATGATTTTTATCTGGGCGGCAGAAAATTAGGCCCGTTTGTAACAGCGATGAGTGCGGAAGCATCAGACATGAGCAGCTGGCTGTTAATGGGACTTCCGGGTGTTGCCTATCTTTCCGGTGTTGCAAGTGCAGCATGGACAGCCATTGGGCTTGCAATCGGTACATATGTCAACTGGCTGATTGTAGCCAGAAGAATCCGTGTGTATTCCAAAGCCTATGAGGCATTTACCGTGCCGGATTTCTTTGCAAAAAGATTCGGTGATAAGAAAGGAATCCTGACAGGCATTGCGGCACTGATGATTATTATCTTCTTCATTCCGTATACGGCTTCCGGTTTTGCAGCTTGTGGTAAGTTGTTTTCCAGCCTGTTTGGGGTGAATTATATGGCAGCCATGATAATCAGTGCAGCAGTCATTGTCGGCTACTGTGCATTGGGCGGATTTCTGGCAGCAAGTACAACCGATTTGATTCAGAGTATTGTTATGACAATCGCGCTGGTGGTTGTAGTGGTATTCGGTATCAATGTTGCGGGTGGATTAGATGTGGTAATAGATAATGCAAGGCAGCTTCCGGGTTATCTGGATTTCTTCCACAGCTATTCGGTAGAAACACAATCTGCGGAAAAATACAGCTTTTTAAGTATTGCTTCTACAATGGCGTGGGGATTGGGCTACTTTGGTATGCCGCATATTCTGCTTCGCTTCATGGCAATTGAAGATGAAAATAAATTAAAGATTTCAAGACGTGTGGCAACCATCTGGGTTGTGATTTCTTTAACAATTGGTGTATTTATCGGTATTGTAGGTTACAGCATGTCAAAGGCAGGCGCAATTGAAGTGCTGACAGGCAGCAATTCTGAAACGATTATTGTACGGGTGGCACATTTATTGAGTACATACGGTGCGATTCCGGCGATTATCGGCGGACTGATTCTTGCCGGTATGCTCGCGGCAACAATGTCTACGGCAGATTCACAGCTTTTGGCGGCGGCTTCCGCAGTATCACAAAACCTCGTAAAAGATTGTTTTCATATTAAGATTACCGAGAAAATGTCCATCGTAGTGGCACGAATCACCGTTGTTGTGATTGCCGTTATCGGTGTATTTATGGCAAGCAACCCGGACAGCTCTGTATTTGATATTGTATCTTTTGCATGGGCAGGCTTCGGTGCAACCTTCGGACCGGTTGTACTGGTATCTTTATTCTGGAAGGGTGCGAACCGTTACGGTGTTCTTGCGGGTATGGTATCCGGCGGTGTCATGATTTTCCTGTGGAAATATGTCATCGCAAAGCTTGGCGGTGTATTTGCAATCTATGAACTGCTTCCGGCATTTATCGTAGCTGTAGCAGTTATTGTTGTTGTCAGCCTTGTAACCGGAGGACCGGAACAGGAAGTGCTTGAAAAATTTGAACAGGTTAAGGCACAGAATTAGTAAGAAATCAAAAATGAGGAGAAGCGATGATTTATTTATTTACAGCGTTGTATGATGAAGCCTATCCGTTTTTGCAGTATTACAAAATGAAAAAAGAAATAAATTCCCTTCCGTTTGAAATGTATCGCTGTGAGGAACAGCAGATATGCCTTACAATTACGGGAACGGGAGAAATTACAGCCGCGACAGTTGTCGCGGCTGTCTGTGCAATGGGACATGTGAAAGCGGGAGATATCTTTGTGCAGTGCGGCATATGCGCAGGCGCAGAACAGAAAAAAGGTGTGGCTTATCTGTGCAGCAAAATTACGGAAGAAGCGACACAAAAGACATTTTACCCGGATATTTTATACAGGCATCCGTTTCCCGAAGCTGCGGTTGTAACAGGAATGAACGTGCGGCGGAAAGCAAGTGTGTCAGAGGAACATGTATGTCAGAAAGCGGATATGCCGCAAAATACGGATACGGCAAATCCGGTGAAATTATGTGACACGGAATTATATAATATAGAATTATATGACATGGAAGCGGCGGCGGGGTATCAGGCGGCACATCATTTTTTCGGTCCGCATCAGATGTTTTTTATAAAAATCATATCCGATAACGGTGTACAGGAAAAAATGTCCGCAGATACCGTGCGTGAACTGGTGCAGGCACAGATTGGACAGATTGCGCAAGCCGTGGAACGGTTTGCAGCGGCAGAAAGAGATTATGCGCGGGAACAGCAGGTGTTATCACAAGAGGAACAGCGGCAGGCAGAACGTCTTAGTCATGATATGCACTGTTCTGCCGTCATGGAAGCAGAACTGTTCCAGCTGTTAAAGTACTGCCGGTTATCGGGTATAGATTATGAAGACATAATCCGGGACGGTTATGCGGCAGGAAGTCTGCCGTGCAAGGATAAAAAAGAAGGGAAGCGGTGTCTTGAACAGCTTAGAAAAGAATTGTTATAACGGACGGTTTTCGCATATTTATGTGGAAGAAGCGGTTTGGAATCATCCGAGAACACAAAAAATTCTGTCCCGCTTTCCGCAGGCACAGGTGATACCGGTACATCATTATAAAGATGTCTTCTGCCGCAGGGGACAGAGCGTGGTCAGACAGCATAAAACGCAGAATCTCATTCTGGCAGAAAAGAAAAACAATCTCATTTATCAGGGCGCGCCGGTCTGCCAAAGCTTTGGTAATCACTGGTTTTATTATACGTCCTGCATGATGAACTGCATTTACGATTGCGAATACTGCTATCTGAAAGGCATGTATCCTTCTGCAAATGTAGTGCTATTTGTAAATTTAGAAGACATTTTTGCAGAAGTGGAGCGTTTGTTAGAACAGCACAGCGTTTACCTGTGTGTGTCGTATGATACGGATTTGCTTGCGGTCGAACCGGTCATCGGTTATACGGCAGAGTGGATGCGGTTTACGACGGAACATGAAAATCTTACAATTGAAGTGCGGACAAAAAGCGCCAATGTGCATTATTTTAAACAGCAGGCAGTCACAGAGCGGGTAATATTTGCATTTACCATGTCGCCTCAGCCGGTCATTGCGGCATATGAACATTTTACGCCGGATATGCAGGCGCGGATTGCGTGTGCGGCAGAAGCAGTACAGTGGGGATTTTCCGTGCGTCTGGCATTTGACCCGATGATTTACTGTAAGGACTGGGAAAATGTTTATGCAGAAATGCTTCAATGCGTTGACGAACAGATTGACTGGAAACGGCTGGTGGATGTAAGTGTCGGAAGTTTCCGCATTTCAAAGGAATATTTAAAAAATATGCGGAAGAAAGAGCCGCATGCGGCAGTGGTGCAGTTTCCGTATACCAATGTGGGCGGTGTGTATCAGTATCCGCCGGAACTGCTGACGCGCATGGAGGGATTTCTGACCGGACAGCTTGTAAAAAGACTGCCAAAAGAAAGGATATTTTTATGGGAAGAATAGAGCAGAACACGGATATGGCAAATGTGGCAGATACGGCGGTTGTAACGGGATCGTCTTCCGGAATCGGACTGGCACTCAGCCGTATGCTTGTCAAAAATGGGTATGAAGTTTTTGGTTTTGGAAGAAATTTTGAAAGAGCAGAAGCACAGGAGTTTTGCAAAGAACAGCCGGAAAAATTTCATGCGGTGGTCTGTGACATTACGGACACGCAGGCATTGTGTGCGCATATTAAAGAGATTGATAAGAATTACCGTGTCACGGTGTTGGTCAATAATGCGGGGGTCGGTTATTACGGTCTGCATGAAGAATTAAATCCGAAAAAGATTCAGAAAATGGTGCGCACGAATCTGGAAGCACCGATGATTCTGACACAGCAGCTTTTGCGAACATTAAAAAAGAACAGGGGGACAGTCTTAAATATATCCTCTGTTACGGCAGCGCAGTCCAATCCGCACGGCTGTGCATACGGTGCGACAAAGGCAGGGCTGTCCGGCTTTGCAAAGAGCCTGTTTGACGAGGTGCGCAAATACGGTGTGCGGGTGATTACGATACAGCCGGATATGGCAAAGACCGATTTGTACCGCAATGCAGACTTTTGTGAAGGAGAAGAAGAAGCATCATACCTGCTGCCCGAAGAAGTGGCGGAAGCGGCGGCATTTGCACTGGCACAAAGAGAGGGGCTGGTAGTGACGGAAATCACAGTAAAGCCGCAGTTCCACAGAATACGGAGAAAATAAGCCGTAAATGGTGAATAATCGGCGGCACACAGGCAATACTGAATGTCATAAAAACATCGAAAGGAAGCAATGCGATGAAAGAAGACATTCAGCAGGCACTTGACGGCAGAAAAAATGCACGGTTACACAGTACACAGGAAAGAGCGGGTGAAAAAAATACAGCCCAAAACGATATAAAACAAACAGATACGGCGGCGGAAGTTCCGGTGATTGATGAAAATGCTGCCCTCCATGCCAAAGAATGGGTGGATAACGGCAGCCGGTTATAAATGGAGGATGTTATGGGAAAAGTAATTATGACAGTAGACGGGAATACTGCCGCCGCTTATACCGCCTACGCATTTACACAGGCTGCGGCGATTTATCCGATTACACCGTCATCGGCGATGGCAGAAACGGTGGATAACTGGGCAGCACAGGGCAGAAAAAATATTTTTGATGAAACGGCAGATGTGGTGGAAATGCAGTCCGAAGCCGGAGCGGCAGGCGCAATGCATGGCATTTTACAGTCGGGAACACTCGCCTCCACATTTACGGCATCACAGGGACTGCTGTTAATGCAGCCGACTCTTTACAAAATGGCGGGAGAACTTCTGCCGGGGGTACTGCATGTGAGCGCACGTGCGCTGGCGGCACAGGCACTTAGCATTTTTGGTGACCACCAGGATGTCTGTGCAGTACGCCAGACAGGCTGTGTCATGCTCGCATCGTCATCGGTGCAGGAAGTTTGCGACCTTGCTGCCGTAGCACATTTATCGGCAGTCAAAGGAAGACTGCCCTTTATCCATTTTTTTGACGGCTTCCGCACGTCCCACGAAATCCAGCGGATAGAAGCATTGTCCTATGAAGATTATGAAGAAATGCTTGACAAAGAAGCGGTGCAGGCGTTCAGGGAACGCGCGCTGTCACCAAATCACCCGGTTATGCGCGGAACGGCGCAGAATCCGGACATCTATTTCCAGACAAGAGAAGCTGCGAATCTTTTTTATGAAAAAATTCCGGGAATTATAAAAGAATATATGGCACAGATTGAGAAAAGAACCGGCAGAACATACCGCTTTTTCCAGTATTACGGCGCTAAAAATCCAAAGTACGTAGTGATTGCCATGGGTTCGGTGTGTGAAACCATACGGGAAATCCTGCCGCAGATGAACTGTGCAGATACGGATTGTGATACCGGCAGTTCCGGTATGCAGGACGACATCATGAAGGACAACAGTGGTATATACGGCATGATTCAGGTGCATCTGTTCCGCCCGTTCAGTGCAGAAGATTTTTTAAAGGAACTGCCGGAGAGCGTGGAGCGGATTGCCGTGTTAGACCGTACAAAAGAACCGGGCGCACTTGGAGAACCGCTGTATCTGGATATCTGCGGCGCGCTTTACGGAAAGGGAAATGCACCTCTGGTTATCGGCGGGCGGTATGGACTTGGCTCAAAGGATACGACACCGGCGCAGATTGCCGCGGTCTTTGACAACCTGACGGACGTACAGCCGAAAAATCATTTTACTATCGGAATTGAAGATGATGTGACACATCATTCGCTTGCCGTTCATCCGGATTTTCCGATACAGACACCGGCAGGGCTTATGCAGTGTAAATTCTGGGGGCTGGGCTCGGACGGCACGGTGGGTGCAAACAAGCAGGCGGTTAAAATCATCGGAGAATATGCAAAGCCCTATGTGCAGGGATATTTTTCGTATGATTCTAAAAAGTCGGGCGGACTTACGGTTTCCCACCTGCGTTTTGGCGATACACCAATCCGCTCGGAATATTTGATACAGGAAGCGGATTATATCGCCTGCCACAATGAATCCTTTTTAAACAGCGGATATGACCTGACGGAAGGCTTGAAAGAAAACGGCATATTTGTATTGAATACGCAGTATGGCGCAGAGCAGATTGGCGGAAAACTGCCTAAAGAAATGGTTCATGCACTAATCGAAAAAAATGCACGGCTCTATCTGATTGATGCGGGAAAGCTGGCACACAGTCTGGGACTGGGAAACCGCATTAATATGATTATGCAGGGCGCATTTTTTCATCTGACCGGGATTCTGCCGCAGGAAAAATCACTTGCCTGTCTGAAAAATTCCATACAGGCGGCATACGGAAAAAAGGGTGCAGACATTGTAGAAAAAAATATAAAGGCGGCAGAATACGGTTTTCGGGAAACAAAGCTTGTGCCTGTTGAATTGCTCCAGTCCACAAGAGAAGAACGGGAAAATGTGCAGGAACCTGAATTTATTGAAAACATTTTAAGACCTATGGAAAAGGCAAAGGGGGACAGTCTTCCCGTCAGCACCTTTTATCCGCTGGCGGACGGCACATTTCCTGCCGGTACAACCGCATATGAAAAACGCGGTATTGCGGCATTTATTCCCGAATGGATTGAAAAGAACTGTATCCAGTGCAACCAGTGTTCGTATATCTGCCCGCATGCGTGTATCCGTCCGTTTCTGTTAAATGAAAAGGAACAGGCGCTTGCACCAAAGAATTTTGAAAGCAAGGCGGCGGCAGGAAAAGAGCTTGCAGGGCATACGTTCAGGATACAGGTTAGTCCGCTCGACTGTACAGGCTGCGGCAACTGTGCGGACATCTGTCCGGCAAAGGAAAAGGCGCTTGTCATGCAGCCTGCCGCAAAGCAGATAAAAGAACAGGCAGACAACTGGGCGTTTGCTGTCAGTGCGGTGGCGGATAAGCCGGAGCTGATGACCAAAGAAACGGTCAAAGGCAGTCAGTTTGCACGGCCGCTCATGGAATTTTCCGGTGCGTGTGGCGGGTGTGGTGAAACCCCGTATATGAAGCTTGTGACACAGCTTTTCGGGGAACGCATGGTGATTGCCAATGCGACCGGTTGTTCCTCAATCTGGAGTGCTTCCGCACCGTCCATGGCATATACGTGCAATGCCAACGGAAAAGGTCCTGCGTGGGCAAATTCCCTGTTTGAGGACAATGCGGAATACGGCTACGGTATGCTGCTCGGTGCAAAAAAACAGCGGGAAACGCTGATACGGCTGGCGGAAGAATTTGTCAAGGATTGTGAAAGCAGTGCAGAAAATAACGGCATTGCAGACAGCGGAAGCGAGATATCAGAAGCGCTGGAACACTGGCTTGCAGTGCGTGATAATCCAACAGCCTGCACTGCGGCGGCAGAAGAGGTGCGTGAGAAGCTGGCGCAGGGGTTGAAAGAGGCGGTAACGTGGTCAGATGTACCGGTGGCGGTATCGGAACAGGCAGAACGGACGTCACGGCAGATTCAAAGGTTGTCGGAAATTCAGAAGCGGGTGAAACGCTCACAGTGGATTGTTGGCGGGGATGGCTGGGCATATGATATCGGATACGGCGGATTAGACCATGTCCTTGCCAGCGGTGCAGATGTGAATGTCCTTGTCTTTGATACGGAGATTTACTCCAATACCGGCGGGCAGGCATCAAAGTCCACACCGGCAGCAGCCGTGGCAAAATTTGCCGCCGACGGTAAAAGGACGGCAAAAAAAGATATCGGTGCAATGGCGATGACCTACGGAAATGTCTATGTGGCGCAGATTGCCGTGGGCGCGGATAAAAACCAGACGATAAAAGCGATTCTGGAAGCCGAGCGGTATGACGGACCTTCCCTGCTGATTGCCTATGCACCCTGTATCAGTCACGGTATTAAGGAAGGCATGGGAAAGAGCATGGCAAGCATGAAACAGGCGGTAGATGCCGGATACTGGCATCTGTACCGGTATAATCCGCAGCTTATAAAGGAAGGGAAGAATCCGTTTGCACTGGATTCCAGACCGCCAAAGGCTTCCTTTACGGAATTTTTAAGAAGCCAGTTACGGTATGCGGTGCTTGAAGCGCAGTATCCTAAGGAAGCGAAGGCACTGTTTGCAAAGGCAGAGGAAGATGCCGGTAGACGGTATCAGCGGTATCGGGAAATGGCGGAAAGAATGTAGAAAGAATATAGAAAGAATATAGAAAGAACGAAAATCCACAGGAACGGCAGGTGTAAATCCGGCTGTTTCTGTGGATTTTTGTGGATTTTGTGTCAGATGTGCAGATATATACAAAAACTATTATTATAGGTTTTTTTTTTTTCATATATAATGGGCAAAAAGGTAAAA
>OHST01001218.1_pt1 | contig 10255 bp, 8 predicted proteins | sample 1578841 | NCBI WGS metagenome assembly OHST01 (sample SAMEA3879593, study PRJEB24766) | human gut metagenome | biome: human-associated habitat; feature: feces | place: USA | collected 1985/1987 | reverse complement strand
AAGAACATGTGCGATCTACCATGCGTGCCGAAGTTCTCGGCGGACTGGGTGGATTTTCCGGAGCATTTTCTTTAAAGAAGATCAAAGATATGGATGATCCAGTCTTACTTTCAGGAACTGATGGATGTGGAACAAAAGTAAAACTTGCAATGATCCTTGATAAACATGATACGATCGGTATCGATGCAGTTGCTATGTGTGTAAATGATATTGCATGTGCAGGAGGAGAACCTCTGTTCTTCTTAGACTATATTGCCTGCGGTAAAAACTATCCTGAAAAGATCGCTGAGATCGTAAGCGGTGTAGCAGAAGGATGTGTACAATCAGATGCAGCCTTGATCGGTGGAGAGACAGCAGAACATCCAGGACTTATGCCAGAAGAAGACTATGACCTTGCAGGATTTGCAGTTGGTGTATGTGACAGAAAAGACCTGATCACAGGAGAAAACTTAAAAGATGGAGATGTCTTGATCGGTATGGCATCTACAGGAGTTCACAGCAACGGATTCTCTTTAGTAAGAAAAGTATTTGATATGAGTAAAGAATCTTTAAATACATATTATGATGAATTAGGAAAAACATTAGGAGAAGCATTACTTGCTCCGACAAGAATCTACGTAAAAGCATTAAAGAGTGTGAAAGATGCAGGAGTTACAGTTAAAGCATGTAGTCATATCACAGGTGGTGGATTCTATGAGAATATCCCACGTATGCTTCCAGAAGGAATGAAAGCAGTTGTGAAGAAAGACAGCTATGAAGTACCAGCAATCTTTAAACTTCTTGCCAAAGAAGGAGATATCGCAGAAGAGATGATGTACAACACATTCAATATGGGACTTGGAATGGTTGTTGCGGTTGATAAAGAAGATGTTGACAAAACAATGGAAGCGATCAAAGCAGCAGGAGATACACCATATATCGTAGGGCATATGGAAGCTGGAGAAAAAGGAGTTACTTTATGCTAAAAGTGGCAGTACTTGTTTCCGGAGGAGGAACAAACCTTCAGGCCATTATCGATGGAATCGAGAATGGAAGCATTACAAATGCGAAGATTGATGTTGTGATCAGCAATAATAAGAATGCATATGCACTTGAGCGTGCGAAGAAACATGATATCGAAGCAGTTGCACTTTCTCCCAAAGATTTTGAGACAAGAGATTTATTTAACGAAGCATTGTATAACGAGCTTGTAGACCGTAAGATTGATCTGATCGTTCTTGCGGGATGCTTGGTTGTGATTCCGGAGAAGATCATTCATGAATTTGAAAACAGGATCATCAATATTCACCCATCATTGATCCCATCATTTTGCGGAACAGGCTATTATGGATTGAAGGTTCATGAGAAAGCCTTGGCAAGGGGAGTTAAAGTTTCTGGAGCAACCGTTCATTTTGTCGATGAAGGAACGGATACAGGTCCGATCATTGCCCAGAAGGCAGTAGAGATCAAACAGGGAGATACTCCAGAAGTTCTTCAGCGAAGAATCATGGAGCAGGCAGAATGGGTTATTATGCCGAAAGCCATTGATGACATTGCTAATGGAAGGATCAAAGTCGAAGAAGGAAAAGTCATTTATCTATAAATCATTCAGATCACGAAAGAAAGGAAATGAAAGATGAAAGTTTTAATCGTAGGAAGCGGTGGAAGAGAACACGCGATCGCATGGTCTGTCGCTAAAAGCCCAAAAGTAGACAAGATTTATTGTGCACCAGGAAATGCAGGAATTGCTGAATTTGCGGAATGTGTAAATATCAAAGCAATGGAATTCGATAAACTGGTTGCATTTGCGAAAGAAAATGCAATTGATCTTACGATCATTGGAATGGATGATCCATTAGTTGGTGGTGTTGTCGATGCATTTGAATCAGAAGGACTGCGTGTTTTTGGACCAAGAAAGAATGCAGCGATCATCGAAGGTTCCAAAGCATTTTCTAAAGATCTGATGAAGAAATATAAGATTCCAACAGCTGCATATGAGAATTTTACAGATCCAGATGAAGCTATCAAATATTTAGAAACAGCTAAGATGCCAATCGTATTAAAAGCGGATGGATTAGCACTTGGAAAAGGTGTATTGATCTGTAACACATTAGAAGAAGCTAAAGAAGGTGTTAAGACATTAATGCTTGACAAACAGTTTGGCGATGCTGGTAATGAAATCGTTATTGAAGAGTTTATGACAGGAAGAGAAGTATCTGTTCTGGCATTCTGTGATGGAAAAACGATCAAATGTATGACATCCGCACAGGACCATAAACGTGCTAAAGATGGAGATCAGGGACTTAACACAGGAGGAATGGGAACATTCTCTCCAAGTCCATTCTACAATGATGAAGTAGAAGCATTCTGTGAAAAATATGTCTATCAGTCAACGATCGATGCGATGGCTTCTGAGGGAAGACCATTTACAGGAATCTTATTTACAGGATTGATGATCACAGAAGACGGACCAAAAGTCTTAGAATACAATGCACGTTTTGGAGATCCAGAAGCACAGGTTGTTCTTCCAAGAATGAAGAATGATATCATCGACGTGATGGAAGCCTGCATTGATGGAAAATTATCTGATGTAGAATTGGAATTCGAAGATAATGCAGCAGTATGCGTTGTTTTAGCATCTGACGGATATCCAGAGAAATACGATAAAGGATTCGAAATCAAAGGATTAGATACATTCAAAGACAAAGATGGATATTATGTATTCCACGCTGGAACAAAGTTTGATGGTGATAAGATCGTGACAAATGGAGGACGTGTCTTAGGTGTTGTAGCAAAAGGAGAAAATCTAAAGGCTGCAAGAGCAAATGCTTACAAAGCAACAGAATGGATTGATTTTGCAAACAAATATAAGAGAAATGACATCGGAAAAGCAATTGATGAAGCATAATCTTTAAAGGATGATCATATAAAAAGGATGGCTGAGAAATCAGCCATCCTTTTTGTAGTAGTACACATATATGAAATTACATTGTGATAATTCCAAAAGCATTTGCAACTGAGCTGATCAAAATGATCGCTGCAAAAAGCGGGCACAGATATTTGATCATAAAACAGAAAATCTTCTTGCGGCGAAATGCCTGTCCGTCTTTTTTGATTTCTTCTTCTATTTTATCAACTCCAACAACTTTTGATACCAGAAGGCAGGTTGCGATCGCGGCAATCGGCATCATCACAGAGTTTGTTATGAAATCGAAGAAATCAAGAAATTGCATTCCAAGAATCTTAAAATTCGCAAGAGGTCCATACCCAAGGCAGGAAAGCGTTCCAAGCAGTAACATAACCATTCCCATGAACACAGTTGATTTTTTACGGCTCCAGTGTAGTTCATCTTCGAACGTCGAAACAGCACTTTCTGTCAGTGCGATCGAACTTGTCACAGCTGCAAACAGTACTAATAAGAAAAATACAACACCGATCGCAGTTCCAAATCCCATGTTTGCAAAAACTTTCGGGATTGTGATAAACATTAAGGCAGGTCCAGACTTTAATGTTTCGGCATTACCGCCAGAGAAAGCAAAAACAGCAGGAATGATCATAAGTCCAGCCATGATCGCGATCGCAGTATCAAAAATCTCAACATTCTCTGTAGATTTTTCAATGGAAGTATCTTTCTTCATATAAGAACCAAATGTGATCAATATTCCCATTGCAATGGATAAAGAATAAAACATCTGTCCCATTGCAGATACAACGGTCATCCATGAAAAATGATCAAAGTTTGGCACAAGAAAGTATTTTACCCCTTCAATAGCACCTGGTCTGGTTACAGAATACACAGCGATGATCAATGATAAAACGATCAGGATCGGCATCATAAATTTTGATACACGCTCAATTCCATTTCGTACACCGGCGTAAATGATACCAAGTGTAAATAATGTAAAAATGATAAAACAGATTTCTGTAGACCACCCATTGGAAATAAATGTCGTAAAATAAGCATCGCCAGCTAAAGTTTTACTATGTCCGGCAAAATATTCAATCAGGTATTTGATCACCCATCCACCGATCACAGAATAATAAGGAACGATGAGGATCGGAATGATTGCATTGATCCAACCACCAATAGATATAAAACGTGAGTTTCCAAAGCTTTCAAATGCTCCAACAGGGCTTTTTCTTGTCATGCGTCCAAGAGAAGTCTCCGCCATGATCAAGGTGTAACCGAAGGTCAGTGCAAGTATGATATAAACAAGTAAAAAGATTCCACCGCCATATTTAGCAGCGAGATATGGAAATCTCCAGATGTTTCCAAGCCCTACGGAAGCACCAGCAGCTGATAATACAAAGCCAAGCTTTCCAGAGAAAGTGCTTCTTTTGTGTTTCTTCATTATAAATTGTCTCCTTTAACTAATGTTTCCATACGCATTGAGCATATCTGAATCAGTTTAACACAGCAGCAGGAAAAAAGCAAAGAAACTGATAAAAATATTGTATGGAAAATATTACATATGTATGCCATAGAAAGACAAGTGTTTTTGTATAGTGTGCTGAAAGTGACTGATTATTAAAAAAAATACTTGCAAATATCAGAATCATCATATAAAGTAAATATTGCGGATAAGAAAAATAAACATAGGCATTTCTTTCTGATGAACAAAAAGAAATGAACTCTGGAGAGTCTCATAAGTGAGCGCCGAAGGTGTACAGTTTCTATTAGGAAACTAATCTCTCAGGCAAAAGGACAGAGCTTTATAAGCAATGTATTCGATACTCTTTAGAGCTGATTTAATCAGCTCTTTTTTGTATACTCAGATATGCAAAAATCAAGCTGTTCAAGGTTACATTCGCAAAGATCTATTTTTGGAGGAATGAAAAATGTTAAACACGCTAAACGATGTACTAAACAACGTCGACAATTTTATTTGGGGGATGCCCCTCATCATCTTGATCCTTTTTACAGGAATCTTATTGACAGTCAGGCTTCGAGGACTACAGATCAGACATCTTGGAAAGGCACTACATTATGTATTTCATAATGAAGATGATGGAGAAGGAGAAGTTACAAGTTTTGGTGCATTATGTACGGCACTTTCAGCAACGATCGGAACTGGTAATATCGTAGGATGTGCGACAGCAATCGTTGCAGGTGGACCAGGAGCATTATTCTGGATGTGGCTTGCAGCCTTTTTTGGAATGGCAACAAAATATGCTGAAGGAATGTTAGCGGTTAAGTATAGAGTGATCGCAGAAGATGGTCACGCACTTGGCGGACCATTCTATTACATTGAAAAAGGAATGGGTAAGAATTTTAAATGGCTTGCAAAATTATTCTGTGTATTTGGAACAATGGTAGGTTTGTTTGGAATCGGAACATTTACACAGGTAAATGGAATCACATCAGCAGTTAATAACTTTTTTGACCCATCCAATGTACATACGATCAGCTTATTTGGAATGAATTATTCTATTAGCGTTGTTGTAGCAGGAATTATCGTAACAATCTGTGCAGGACTTGTTATCATTGGAGGAATCAAGAGAATCTCTAAGGTATCAGAGGTTATCGTGCCATTTATGGCAGTGACATATATTGGTGTCTGTCTGATCATTGTATTCACACATTTACCACAGGTACCAGCAGCATTTGCTGAGATCGTACAGTCAGCATTTGGATTAAAAGCAGTTGCAGGTGGAGCAATCGGAGCTATGACAGTTGCAATGCAGAAAGGTATTGCAAGAGGAATCTTCTCTAACGAAGCAGGACTTGGATCAGCACCGATCGCAGCGGCAGCAGCTCAGACAAATGAACCAGTACGTCAGGGACTTGTATCTATGACAGGAACATTTATTGATACGATCATCGTATGTACAATGACAGGACTTGCAATCGTTATGACAGGTGCATGGGATATGGGACTTGAAGGAGTTGCAGTCACAACAAAGGCATTTGCATTAGGACTTCCATTCCCTGCAAAAGCATCAGCATTTGTATTAATGATGTGTCTGGTATTCTTTGCATTTACAACAATTCTTGGATGGGCATATTATAGTGAAAGATGTCTGGAATACCTGGTAAATGGAAAGAAATTCGTTATCACAGCGTTCAAATGGTTTTATATTTTAGCAGTATTTATTGGACCATTTATGACAGTTAGTGCTGTATGGACTATTGCGGATATCTGTAATGGATTAATGGCATTCCCGAACCTTGTAGCACTGCTTGCGTTGAACGGAGATGTTGTATCTGAGACAAGAGGATATCTTGAAAGAGTTGGTATTGTGAAAACAACAGTAGGAGAAGCATAAAGAAAATATTGCTTTACTTTAACACTCTGATATAGTATAGTGGAACTATAAGATCAGAAAGGGAGTAAATGCTAATGAGCAAGAAAATCAAGACAGAAGCGGCAAAAAGATTATTTCAGGCAGTACTGACATTAGAGACAGAAGAAGAATGTTTTACATTTTTTGAAGATCTTTGTACAGTAAATGAATTAGAATCGTTAGCTCAGAGATTTGAGGTGGCTTCGATGTTATATGATAAGCATACATACTTAGAAGTTGCAGATAAGACAGGTGCTTCCACGGCAACCATCAGCCGAGTGAATCGTTCATTGAATTATGGAAGTGATGGCTATGATATGGTATTTAAACGAATGAAGAAATAGGCAGATGCCTATTTCTTCTTTTTCTTTTCTGCTTTATTGTTTGACTCTGGTTGATAGAGTTCATCGATCATTTTCTCAATCACCTGTTTCCTTAGATAGATATCATATCCAAGAAGTGTAATAAAAGCAAATTGCTGCAGCTGTTCTTTCTTCTTCGACTCCTTTAATTCAGCAAAAGTAGCCTCAGATTTATGAAATACATCTGCGATCGAATCTCGGATCGCCGTATTATGATCATGCTCCAGCTTGAAAATCTCATTATAAATCGTATAAAAAGAATTCTTTGAGTCCTGATCATCAAAATGTTCATTTAAAGGATCTAACAGATTCTTAATATCTGAAATTGATAAAAAATTCTTCAGATAATAAATATAAATTAAAAGAATCATGTGATTCCTGGAATATTTCTTCTTATTAGAAGGTGGAAGAAGATGGTTTTTGGTATAGTTGTTGATCATGGTTTTTGTAAATATCTTATCTTCTTCGAAACGCTTCGTATTCTTTAGCTGTTCTTCTAAAAAAGTAGTGACCTGATCCATATACAATTCGATGTTTGGAAGGTCTTCTGGAAGCACATAATCGAGTTTCATCCATTCTTCGAGTTGTTTTTCAAATTCCATAATGATTTCTCCTTATCTTATGACTATATTATACGGTTATTCAAACCATATGACAAGAGAAAAAACATCAGGTGCAACGGACTGGACTCGCTTCGCTTGATAAGGTATAATAGCAGTTAAGCTTTGAGAAAGGAATTTATCTATGGGAATTTATGATACATTAAATGAACAGCAGCAGGAAGCCGTTTTTTGTACGGAGGGGCCGCTTTTGCTTCTTGCTGGTGCAGGGTCTGGAAAGACTCGTGTGTTGACGCACAGGATTGCTTATCTGATGGATCAGGGTGTGAATCCTTATCATATTATGGCGATCACATTTACAAATAAAGCAGCGAAGGAAATGAGAGAGAGGGTCGATGATCTGGTCGGATTTGGAGCAGAGCATATCTGGGTCAGTACTTTCCATTCAACTTGTGTGAGAATCTTAAGAAGGCATATTGATAAGCTTGGTTATGGAAACAGTTTCACGATCTATGATGCAGATGATCAGAAATCCCTGATCAAACAGATCTGCAAGCAGTATAAGATTGATACAAAGATGATGCCAGAGAGAAGGATCATCAATGAGATTTCTTCTGCCAAAGATGAATTTATGACACCTTCCGAGTACGAAACAAGACATCAGTATGATTTTAAGAAGAAAAAGATCGCACAGATCTATAAAGAATATCAGAAGCAGTTAAAGGCAAATAATGCACTGGATTTTGATGATCTGATCTTTAAGACCGTGGAATTATTTCAGTTCCATCCAGAAGTGCTTGATTATTATCAGGAGAGATTTCGTTATATCATGGTTGACGAGTATCAGGATACAAATACGATCCAGTTCCAGTTAGTCAGTATGCTTGCAAGAAAATATCAGAATCTCTGCGTTGTAGGTGACGATGACCAGTCTATTTACAAATTCAGAGGTGCGAATGTAAAGAACATCTTAAACTTTGAAAATGTATTTCCAGAAGCAGTTACGATCAAACTTGAGCAGAATTATCGTTCCACGAAGAATATCTTAAATGCAGCGAATGAGGTGATTAAACACAATAAGGGAAGAAAAACGAAGAAACTTTGGACTGAGAACGAAGAAGGGGATCTGATCGAATTCCATCAGTATGGAACAGAATATGAAGAAGCAAGAAAGATCATTCATGAGATTGAAGATTTATCCAAAGAAGGTTATGATTATAAAAATATGGCGATCCTTTATCGTACTAATGCGCAGTCTCGTGTATTTGAAGAAAGTTTTATGATCAAAAATATTCCATACCGTATTGTGGGAGGCACAAACTTCTATCAGAGAAAAGAAGTGAAAGATATTTTGAGTTACTTAAAAGTTGTTGATAATGGGTTGGATGATCTGGCAGTGCGAAGGATCATCAATGTTCCAAGACGAGGGATCGGTGCAGCAACAATCGAGAAGATCAATGTGTATGCAGTTGAGCATAATATTAGTTTTTTAGATGCATGCTTTTCTGCGGATAGCATTGATACATTGGGAAATGCAAAGAAAAAGATCAATGGATTTGCTGATCTGATCCGTGAATTCAGACGCAAGATGCAGGAAGGGTCGCTGGAAGAATTATTTAAGTATATTACAGATGAAACAGGATATATTGCGAATCTGAAAGCTGAAGAAACGGAAGAAGCTGAAGGAAGAATTGAAAATATCAATGAGCTTTTAAATAAAGTTGTAACATATGAACAGGAAGCAGAAGAAGCGAGTCTGTCAGAATTATTAGAAGAGATCGCATTGGTTGCAGATATTGATAATCTAGAAGATTCAGATAACAGGGTTGTATTAATGACACTGCATAGTGCAAAAGGTCTGGAATTTCCATACGTATTTATTTGTGGTATGGAAGATGGAATCTTCCCAAGTTATATGACGGTGATGTCTGAAGATGATGACGATATGGAAGAAGAAAGACGTCTTTGCTATGTAGGAATCACAAGAGCAAAGAAAAAGCTTTATTTAAGTGCGGCAAAACGAAGAATGATGCAAGGAAGAACTCAGTTTAATAAAGTTTCACGGTTTATCGATGAGATTCCGGAACAGCTATTACAGTTAGACACAGGGGTCAACTTCAAAGAAAAACGTCCAGATAAAGCATTGTTTTCATCAAATCGCAGTAATCGATTTAGAAAACCATATCAAGCAAAATCATTTACTTCAACGAAAATGGATACTTTACCATATGATGTTGGAGATATAGTGAAACATATAAAATTTGGAAAAGGAAAAGTGCTTGAAATTGTCTCTGGAGGCCGTGATTACGAGGTAACAGTAGACTTTGAGAAAGCAGGAGTGAAAAAAATGTTCGCATCCTTTGCAAAACTAAAAAAAGTCGAATAAAATGAACGAAAAAGTTAGTAAAATATAGTTAGAAGTGATATAATAAAGAAAACGCATAAGAAAGGAATGAGCGGCATGGAAAAATTAAGTGATCTTTTAGAAATGGCAAAAGTTTCAGACATCATTGCAACAAAAAAAGAAAAAGAAGATAACAAAATCGTTTGGGCGTTAGCGATCATCGGAGCGATCGCAGCAGTTGCAGGAATCGCATTTGCGGTATATAAATATCTGACACCAAATTATATGGATGATTTTGATGAAGACTTTGATGATGATTTTGACGATGATTTCTTCGATGAAGAAGATGATACGGATGTGAAAGAAGAAGACATCGAGGAAGTGGAATAAGAAAGCTTCATATAGGAAACTGAAACGAAGAAAGAACACCTGTTTTTGGTGTTCTTTTTTTGATACAATTAGCGGCTTTTTCCTATGATTTTTTTAGTAAGTCTAAGAAAAATAAAAAAGGATAATAAAAAAATATAAGATCAGAAACCGCATAAACAGGGGATTTGCGACAAAGTGTTCAAGAAAAATAAAAAAAGTTGAAAAAAGTTGTTGACATTTAAAGGACGATTCTATATAATAAATCTTGCTGTTGAGGAAATAGAGAAACAGCAAAGCACTTACGGGGTGTGGCTCAGCTTGGCTAGAGCGCTTGATTTGGGATCAAGAGGTCGCAG
>OHST01001217.1_pt1 | contig 10260 bp, 7 predicted proteins | sample 1578841 | NCBI WGS metagenome assembly OHST01 (sample SAMEA3879593, study PRJEB24766) | human gut metagenome | biome: human-associated habitat; feature: feces | place: USA | collected 1985/1987 | reverse complement strand
TGTGCTGTATCACCATCGATTGCCTGACGTCCTGTGATGATCAGGTCATACTCCAGATTGCGCAGAGCGCCTGCGATCGTCTGGGAAGTAGCCCATGTGTCTGCGCCGCCCAGAACTCTGTCTGTTACAAGGATACCCTTGTCTGCGCCCATAGCGATTGCCTCGCGCAGAACCTCTTCTGCCTTGGGAAGACCCATTGTCAGAACGGTAACTTCTGCGCCGTACTGATCTTTTAAGCGAAGGGCAGCCTCCAGACCAGCCTTGTCATCAGGATTCATAATTGCCAGCATGGCACTTCTGTCCAGAGTGCCGTCGGGATTGAACTTAACGCCACCCTTGGTATCGGGTACCTGTTTGATACAAACAACGATTTTCATTGCATGATTCTCCTTATTTTATTATCTTCATTCCGTATATTATCCGTAAGATCCGGGATTCACCGCTTATCGCGATTATTTCAGCAGAGCGCCGGAGATAACCATTCTCTGAACTTCGCTGGTACCTTCGTAGATCTCTGTGATCTTCGCATCGCGCATCATGCGTTCTACTTCGTACTCTCTTGTGTAGCCGTAGCCGCCGTGCAGCTGAACAGCCTTGGTTGTAACTTCCATTGCAACCTCTGCTGCGTACAGTTTTGCCTTTGCAGCTTCTACAGAGTAGTTCTTCTGGGTAGCCTTAGCCATAGCAGCCTTGTAAACCAGAAGCTGTGCAGCCTCTACCTTTGTTGCCATGTCTGCAAGCTGGAACTGTGTGTTCTGGAACGCGCCGATCGCACGGCCGAACTGCTTTCTCTCTTTTACATACTCAACAGTTCTCTCCAGAGCGCCCTCTGCGATACCCAGAGCCTGGGAAGCGATACCGATACGGCCGCCGTCCAGAGTAGCCATAGCCAGCTGGAAGCCCTTGCCGCGCACGCCCAGCATACGGTCCTTCGGGATGCGGCAGTCCTCAAAGATCAGCTCGCAGGTAGAAGAACCACGGATGCCCATCTTATCCTCAGCCTTGCCGACGGAGAAGCCCGGGTCGGTACGCTCCACGATGAAGGCGGAGCACAGCTTGGTGGGACGGCCCTTCTTGTCGAGGACCTTATCGGTAACAGCGATGACGATGAACACGTCAGCGTAGCCTGCGTTGGTGATGAAGATCTTGGAGCCGTTCAGCACCCAGTAATCGCCATCTTCCACAGCAGTGGTCTGCTGGCCCTGAGCGTCAGTACCAGCGCCCGGCTCGGTCAGACCGAAAGCACCCAGCCACTCGCCGCTGCACAGCTTGGGCAGGTACTTTTCCTTCTGCTCGGGAGTGCCGTTCTCATAAATAGGTGCTGCGCACAGGCTGGTGTGTGCGGAAACGATAACACCAGTGGTGCCGCAGACCTTGCTCAGCTCCTCAACAGCCATGACGTAGGACAGGACGTCGCCGCCTGCACCGCCAACGGAGGTGGGGAAGTAAATGCCCATCATACCCAGCTTGCCCATCTTCTCGACGGTCTCCTTGGGGAAATACTCTTCGGCATCGACTTTCTTTGCCAGAGGCTTGACTTCGTTTTCAGCAAACTCGCGGTACATCTTCTGCACCATCTGCTGCTGCTTGGACAGAGTAAAATCCATCGCTATATCCTCCTAACGGATGTTTTTCTTTCAGCACAGGGCAGCTACACTCATGTCCTGTGCAAACAAATTCCTCCCGGCCGTTTTCTTCGGGACGACCGAGAGAAATTTCAAACTAATTTACAGCTCGTCGACAGGGGTCTTGGTGCGGTCTGCGTTGTAAACGTAGAAGCCCTTGCCAGACTTGCAGCCCAGGTTGCCGCCGCGGACCATCTTACGGATGAGCGGGCATGCACGATACTTGCTGTCGCCGGTCTCCTTGTACAGGACGTCCATAATGGCGAGGCAGATGTCCAGGCCGATGAAGTCGCCCAGCTCCAGGGGACCCATCGGGTGGTTAGCACCCAGCTTCATAGCGGTGTCGATGCCGGCGATGTTGGAAACGCCCTCCATCTTGATGAAGGCAGCCTCGTTGATCATCGGGATCAGGATGCGGTTGACGACGAAGCCGGCAGCCTCGTTGACCTGAACGGGGCTCTTGCCGATGGCAACGGAGATCTCCTTGATCTTCTCGACAGTCTCAGCGGGAGTGTTGCAGCCAGCGATGACCTCGATGAGCTTCATGCGGTCTGCGGGGTTGAAGAAGTGCATACCGATCATGGGACGGCTCAGGCCCTTGCCGATCTCGGTGATGGACAGAGAAGAGGTGTTGGAAGCGAAGATGCACTCGGGCTTGCAGATCTTATCCAGCTCGCCGAAAGTGGTCTGCTTGACCTTCATATCCTCGAAAGCAGCCTCAACGACGAGGTCGCAGTCAGCGCACAGGTCTTCCTTCAGGCCCGGGGTAATAGCAGCGACGATAGCGTCAGCCTTCTCCTGCGTCATCTTGCCCTTAGCGACCAGCTTCTCATAGCCCTTCTTGATCTTTGCCAGACCATTCTCGGCCCACTCCTGCTTGATGTCACACAGAGCAACCGTGTTGCCCTCGACCTGAGCAAATGCCTTTGCGATGCCCTGGCCCATAGTGCCAGCACCGATAACACCGATCTTCATAGGAAATCTCCTTTATTCTATCTCACAGTTTATAAAAAACAGTACAGCTTAGTTGTTGGTGAACACAGGCTTCGGCTTCGGTTTCTCGCGGGAGAGGAAGCAAGCCATGCCCTCCACCTGGTCGTGGGTCTCAAAGCAATCGCCAAACAGCTTTTCCTCCACCTCGACTGCCTTTTCGATGGGCAGGGAGATACCGTCGTTCATGGCCTTCTTGCAGTTGCGCACAGCGATGGGTGCGTTCTTGGCGATCTTGGAAGCCAGCTTCAGCACATTGTCCATCAGCTCTGCCTGCGGATACACAGCATTTACCAGGCCGATGCGCAGTGCCTCGTCTGCCTTGATGTTCAGGGCAGAGTAGACCAGCTGCTTTGCCATGCCCATGCCCACCAGACGAGCCAGACGCTGGGTGCCGCCAAAGCCCGGGGTAATGCCCAGACCCACTTCCGGCTGACCAAACACAGCATTGTCAGAGCAGATGCGGATATCGCAGCTCATAGCCAGCTCGTTGCCGCCGCCCAGAGCAAAACCGTTGACCGCAGCGATCACCGGGATGGGGAAGCTCTCGATCATCAGGAACACATCGTTGCCCAGCTTGCCGAACTCCTCGCCCTGTGCCTTGGTCATCGTGCTCATGGAGCCGATGTCTGCACCAGCCACAAAGCTCTTATCCCCCTCACCCGTGAGGACGATGCAGCGGATGTTCTGCTGATCCACCGCCTCAAAAGCGGCCTTCAGATCTGCCAGGACCTCCGGGTTCAGTGCGTTCAGTGCCTTCGGGCGGTCGATGGTGATGATCTCCACAGCGCCCTGCACTTCGGTTTTTACAAAAGCCATTGTAAAAAACCATCCTTTCTATCTAAGAAGGCTCCGGGCAGCGGCGACCCGCCGCCCGGAACGATCGTTCAGTCTGCTTTATAAAGAGGAATGTTTAGTCCATCTCAACGATGGTAGCGCAGCCCATGCCGCCGCCGATGCACAGGGTAGCCAGGCCCTTCTTTGCGCCGCGGTGCTTCATAGCATACAGCAGGGTGACCAGGATACGAGCACCGGAAGCGCCCACCGGGTGGCCCAGAGCAATGGCGCCGCCGTTGACGTTCAGCTTATCCAGGTCAAAGCCCAGGGACTCGCCCACAGCCACGGACTGTGCAGCAAAAGCCTCGTTGGCCTCGATCAGGTCCATATCGTTGACGGTCAGACCGGTCTTGTTCATGACCTTCTTGGTAGCAGCGATGGGGCCCAGACCCATGACCTCCGGCTCCACGCCTGCCAGAGCACCTGCGACCCAGGTAGCCAGCGGGGTGACGCCCAGTTCCTTAGCCTTCTCCTCGCTCATCACGACCAGAGCAGCTGCGCCGTCGTTGATAGCGGAGGAGTTGCCAGCGGTGACGATGCCGTCCTTAATGAAGGCGGGCTTCAGCTTTGCCAGCACCTCGGGAGCGCTCAGACGGGGGCCCTCATCGGTATCGAACACGGTGTCGCCCTTCTTGCCCTTGATGACCACGGGGACGATCTCGTCCTTGAATGCGCCGTCCTCGATCGCCTTGGCAGCCTTGACCTGGCTGTTGTAAGCAAACTCGTCCAGCTGCTCACGGGTGATGGGGCTGTAGCCGTACTTCTGCTGGTAGGTCTCGTTGGAGCAGATGTTCTCAGCGGTGACGCCCATGTGCTTGTTGTAGCCAGTGGCATCCCACAGAGCATCGTTGACCATGGTGTCCACCAGCTCGCTCTTGCCCATGGGTGCGCCCATGCGGTAGCCGTAGCGGGCCTTCATCATAGCAAAGGGAGCCATATCCATGTTCTCGGTGCCGCCTGCGACCACGATGTCAGCATCGCCGGCCTCGATCATCTGAGCAGCCATGTTCACGCAGTTCAGACCAGAGCCGCAGACCACGTTGACGGTAACAGCGGGGGTCTCGATGGGCAGGCCAGCCTTCAGGGCAGCCTGACGAGCCACGTTCTGGCCCAGGCCGGCCTGGATGACGCAGCCCATATAAACGTGATCCACCTGCTCCGGGGTGATGCCAGCGCGCTGGATGGCCTCTTTGATGACGATGGAGCCCAGCTCAGCCGCCGGGACGTTTGCCAGGGTGCCGCCAAACTTGCCGATGGCGGTACGGCATGCGGACGCGATAACTACTTTCTTCATAAGGATAGCCTCCTGACTAATATATTTGGGTTGCGTTCAGATCACATTTTTATCAAAACGCCGGAAAGGCGTTTTCTCATAGTTCGGGGTCTGTCTGCTGCCGGATCTGTGCAAATTTATCGTGCACGGCCTTTTCCACATTGGGGGTGACGAACTTGGAGATATCGCTGCCGTAGCGGGCAGCCTCCTTGACCACCGTGGAGGACAGATAACTCCACTTGATGCTGGTGGCCAGAAACATCGTCTCGATGCCGGGCATCAGTGCGTGATTGATCTGCGCAAGCTGGATCTCGTTTTCAAAATCCGTCACAGCCCGCAGGCCCCGCACCATCACGGAAGCACGGCGTTTTTTGGCAAAATCCACGGTCAGCCCATTAAAGCTTTCCACTGTGACATTGGGCAGCCCCTGGCAGCACTCCTGCAGCATCTCCACCCGCTCCTCTACGGTAAACAGAGGATGCTTTGAGCTGTTGATCAGCACAGCCACGATCAGCTTTTCGTGGATCTTGGCGGCCCGCTTGATGATATCCAGGTGACCTTTGGTCACCGGGTCAAAGGAGCCGGGGTAAATTGCAATCGGCATTCTAAAATCTCCCTTTCACACCGGGGGTCCGGTAGGGCCGGGCCGCAGGGTCTCGCGCTATCGTTAATTTTTAGACAATCCCTTGTGGGGGTATGCCCTGTTCCCTGCGACACTATAAGTAAACCACATCGTCAAAATTTTATCAAGTCCTTTTCTTGAAATTCTTCTCCTGTATGTGCCAAACAATCCCAACGAATTTCTGCTGTTTTTGTCCATTCTGCTAATCACGGAGTTTTTACAGTTCAAAGCCTTGATTCTATACATTGTTAATGTTATAACTAAGTTAATGTCGGCCCATCCGGCAGTCCCGGGTCTTTTTTGTATGGACATAGCTTACCATAAAGATGTGTGTAAGGTATGTTGGCCTTGCAAAGCTTATGCAAAGGTCCAGCAAAGATTTTGCCCGGCTTTGGCAGAAAACCGAGAGTTTACAATTCTTCTATATTATTATTGGAGAGGATGGTTTATAATGGACTTCAAGGCACTGTATGCAGACAAGCAGATGACCGCAGCCCAAGCTGCCGCCCTGGTGCAGAGCGGCGATTGGGTGGACTACGGCTGGACCGCCAACACCCCTGTGGCGGTGGATGCAGCCCTGGCCCAGCGCCTGCCCCAGCTGGAAGGGGTCAATTTCCACGGCGGCATCCTGATGTGGGTGCCCGAGATCTTCCAGATCCCGGACCCTGCTGCCCATATGACCTGGAACAGCTGGCACATGAGCGGCATTGAGCGCAAAGCCATTGCACAGGGATTTGCGTTCTACTGCCCCATCCGCTACTCGGAGCTGCCCCGTTATTACCGGGAAAGCCCGGACCCCGTAGATGTGGCGGTGTTCCAGGTAGCCCCCATGGACGCCCACGGTTACTTCAACTTTGGACCCAGCGCCTCTCATCTGGGGGCCGTGTGTGAAAAGGCCCGCAAGATCATTGTGGAGGTCAACACCAACATGCCCCGCTGCCTGGGCGGCAGCGAAAACAGCGTCCACATCTCGCAGGTAACGGGTATCGTGGAGGGCGATAACCCCCCCATCGGCCAGATGGCCGCTCCCGGTGCCGCAACAGAGGTGGATCTGAAGGTGGCAAACCTTGTGGTGCCCCAGATCCCGGACGGCGCCTGCCTGCAGCTGGGCATCGGTGGGATGCCCAACGCCATTGGCGGGCTGATCGCTCAGAGCGACCTGAAAGACCTGGGTGTACACACAGAGATGTATGTGGATGCCTTTGTGGACATTGCCCGTGCAGGCAAGATCAACGGCAGCCGCAAACAGCTGGACAAGGGCCGCCAGGTGTACGCCTTTGGCGCCGGCACCCAAAAGCTGTACGATTACCTGAACGACAACCCGGAGTGCATGTCTGCTTCGGTGGAGTACACCAACGACATCCGCACCATTGCCGCACTGGATAATTTCATCTCCATCAACAATGCGGTGGACGTGGATCTGTTTGGACAGGTAAATGCAGAGAGCGCTGGTGTCAAGCACATCTCGGGCGCAGGCGGACAGCTGGACTTTGTGCTGGGCGCCTATCTGTCCCACGGGGGCAAAAGCTTCATCTGCCTGTCCTCCACTTTCATGAACAAAAAGACCGGCAAACTGGAGAGCCGTATCCGTCCCACCCTGGTGAACGGCAGCATTGTGACCGATACCCGCGCCAATGTTCACTATCTTTGCACCGAATATGGCTGCGTCAACCTGAAGGGTCTGTCCACCTGGCAGAAGGCCGAGGCCTTGATCAGCGTTGCTCACCCGGATTTCCGGGAGGAGCTGATCGCTCAGGCAGAGCAGCTGCACATCTGGCGCAGAAGCAACAAACGTTAAAAGCACCCGCCGACGCGCCAGGCTGGCGGGCACGGAGGAGCCATGATCGACAAAAAGCCACACATCAAACCCTATCTGTATGGGATGCTGGCTGGGTTTGGAGCCATCAGCCTGAGCATTGCCTTCTTCTTCCTGATCTACCGTTTCCAGGGTTTTGGGGACGCGATCTCGGTGCTGACCGGCATCCTGATGCCGTTCATCTACGGCGCAGTGATCGCCTACCTGCTCAAGCCGGTGTGCAACACCGTTGAAAATTTCCTGCGGCGCAGCTTCCCAGAGAAAGCCCACAAAGCGGTGGAACCGGTCGCGATTTTGCTGACCATGCTGTTTGGGGTGCTGCTCGTCTATGCACTGCTGATGATGATCATCCCGCAGCTGATCACCAGCGTCACCACTCTGTACTATACCGCCCAGCGCAACATCAACCGGTTTGTGGCCTGGATCTCCACCCAGGAGTTTTTTGAGGAGAACCACGATCTTTTACTGATGATCGAATCCGCTTACGACAGCATCTCCCTGAACCTGGACACCTGGATCAAGACCACCCTGGTCCCCTCGATGCAGAACATCGTCTCCGGCGTGGGCAGCGGCGTGATCAGCGTGGTGAACACCTTGAAAAACCTGCTGATCGGCATCATCGTGGCGGTCTATCTGCTGGCCAGCCGCAAGCGGTTTGCACAGCAGGCCAAGATGATCCTGTACAGTGCAGTCCCCAACCCTTGGGCACAGCGCATCCTGGATGAGGTAAAATACGCAGACCGGATGTTCGGCGGTTTTATCAACGGCAAGATCCTGGACTCGGCCATTATTGGCGTGCTTTGCTATATCGTCTGCCTGATCGTCCGGTTCCCCAGCGCTCTGTTGGTGTCGGTGATCATCGGTGTCACCAACGTGATTCCCTTCTTCGGGCCTTTTATCGGCGCCATTCCTGCCACGCTGCTGATCCTGATCCAGGACCCCATCAAAGCCATCTGGTTCGTTTTGTTCGTCTTTATCCTCCAGCAGCTGGACGGCAATGTGATCGGACCCAAGATCCTGGGCAACTCCACCGGACTCTCCAGCTTCTGGGTGCTGTTTGCCATTCTGCTGTTTGGCGGCCTGTGGGGTTTTGTGGGCATGATCGTAGGCGTGCCGCTGTTTGCTGTGATCTACGACGTAGTAAAAAAGCTGGTGTTGTTTGGCCTGCGCCGCAACGGACAGACGCAGATGTACGACGCCTACCACGACGCCTTTGGAGAATCCTGCGAGGGAACGCCCCCTTGTCCCCCAGACAGTCCTGCAGCACCTGAAGTGCAGCCGGAACAGGCGGAATAAGCGCCTCTCCCACACACATTTCGTTGGCCTATGCATTGCGCATAGGCCAACTTTTTATGCCCAAGCAAAAAGGACGCGATGCTTTGCATCGCGTCCAAAAATCCGCTCCCGGCTGGTCAGCTGTTTTGAGCCACCATGTGGATCAGAGCAGCGCCCTTTTCCATGGGAACCCGGTAAGACGTATAGTAACGGCCGGCATCTGCGGCCAGCTTCGTCTCCGTGCCGTCCTCTGCCACCAGATACAGGTCGTAGCCCTGCACCGCCTCGTTGGCAATGCGGACCCGCGGGTCGATCTCATCCATTGCGCCCTGCCCGCTGAGGCAGGTGACCGTCATCATCTTTTCCCCATTGTCCAGGGTCCCCGTATAAACGTAGAGCTGTCCGTAGGCCGAAAAGCTGTCCGTGATCTCCGTCATCACTGCCTTATCGTTCACCTTGCCGCACTCTGCGCAGAAATCGTAGCTCTTGACCGTGCCATCCGGTGCTGTATAGTTTGCCGTTACCACTGCATTATCGCAATGGCCGCCATCGTACAGGCCGCAGGTGCTGGCCTTATAGCCGGTGATCCGGTAGGGAGATGCCTCCGCTGCAAAGCTGGCCAGTGCGCCGCCGGTCATCACACACGCCGACAGAGTAACCATTGCAACCGCTTTCATGATCTTTTTCATAGTAACCGCCTTTCTTCCTTTGATCGCTCCAACGATCAAGGAACCTGTTCTAAATTCCGCAGCCGGGTCTGAAAAGAAGCGCAGGCGCCCTTTCCGTGCTTGCTTCGGTACCTGTATTGTAGCAGCACAGCCTTGTACCCCGCTGAAGATAGGATGAATTTTAGCTTAAATCTCTGCCCTTTGGCAGAGAGCAGGGGGCTTTTACTGCCCGACCGAGGACGTCACTGGCGCGGGGAGTTTTGCATCACCCTGTTATCTTTTTATACGGCATAGCCGCAGGCGTTCCTGCAAAAAGACGGAATATTTTTGCGAAATTTTCCCGATGTTTAGTCTCCCTGACCAAATACAGGCATAAAAACACCCGCACGCTCTGCAAAGGGAACGTGCGGGCTTTTTTGTTATGTGTTATGCAAGACGTGAAGTTCGCAAAACAAAACAAACACACTGCCGACCGTTTGAATGGTGACACTGTGTTCGTTTTACATTTGATTGGTGGAGAATACCGGGATCGAACCGGTGACCTCTTGCATGCCATGCAAGCGCTCTCCCAGCTGAGCTAATCCCCCATAAGCTGGTTTTTGTTTGCCGCACCCTGGCGACGTTGATTATTATACCAGCCCACAGCAGGATTGTCAACACTTTCAGACAAGTTTTTTGAAGAAATCCTTCCCTCTTACAAAACAACGCTCTGTCCTGTAGACAGATAATGGAGACGGTGCATATAAGGCCGCATAAACTCATACTGCGCACAGCCGGTACAGTGGCAGGTATAAAACTCCGTGTCCATCCCATCCAGCTGGCGGGCGTACCCGGCCAGGGTATCATCCAGCGGCAGGCCGGAGAAGTGGAATCCACCCACCAGCACATCCGGCTGGAACCACTGGGCGATATCCAGCACACCTTTGTGAGAGCAGCCGCTGATCAGCACTCGTTTCCCCTCTTCCTCGATCAAAAGGTACTGCTCATGGCGGAAATCCTCCGGCAAAAGAGCGCCTTCCTGCACCATAGTCAGGCCAAAACTGCCCAGATCCCATTGTTTTGTGCGATCATTGCAGAAATACAGGGTCAGCCCAGGGGCGATCGTCTGCTGGTCTGCCACAAAATGCAGCCGGTCGCACCCCTGCAGAGCCGGG
>OHST01001214.1_pt1 | contig 10310 bp, 11 predicted proteins | sample 1578841 | NCBI WGS metagenome assembly OHST01 (sample SAMEA3879593, study PRJEB24766) | human gut metagenome | biome: human-associated habitat; feature: feces | place: USA | collected 1985/1987 | reverse complement strand
TTTTAGGAAAGACAAACATGGATGAGTTCGCCATGGGAAGTACAACAGAGACTTCTGCATATGGTGTGACAAAGAACCCATGGGATTTAGAGAAAGTACCAGGTGGATCATCAGGTGGTTCAGCAGCAGCTGTTGCAGCTAACGAATGTTTCATGGCGTTAGGATCTGATACCGGTGGATCTATCAGACAGCCAGCATCTTACTGTGGTGTTACAGGGATCAACCTATGGAACAGTATCTCGTTACGGACTGATCGCTTACGGATCATCCTTGGATCAGATCGGACCATTAGCAAAAGATGTGACAGACTGTGCAACATTATTAGAAGCGATCGCATCTCACGACGAGAAAGATTCTACATCTGTCAGATTAGAATCTTATGATTTTACATCAGCATTAAAAGACGATGTCAAAGGAATGAAGATCGGTATTCCAAAGGATTACTTTGGAGAAGGTCTTGATGAAGAAGTCAAAGAAGCCGTTTTAGCAGCAGCAAAAACATTAGAAGAAAAGGGAGCAATCGTAGAAGAATTCGACCTTGGATTAGTTGAATATGCAATTCCAGCATATTATGTTATCGCAGCAGCAGAAGCAAGTTCTAACTTATCCCGTTTTGATGGAGTCAAATACGGATACAGAGCCAAAGACTACGAAGGACTTCACAACATGTACAAGAAGACTCGTTCCGAAGGATTTGGAGCCGAAGTGAAACGTCGTATTATGTTAGGATCATTCGTATTAAGTTCAGGATATTACGATGCGTACTACTTAAAAGCATTAAGAACAAAAGCACTGATTAAGAAAGAATTTGACAAAGCATTTGAGAAATACGATGTGATTTTAGGACCAGTCGCACCAACAACAGCTCCAAAATTAGGAGACAGCTTAAGTGATCCGATCAAGATGTATTTAGGAGATATTTATACGATCTCTGTCAACCTTGCAGGACTTCCAGGAATCTCTCTTCCATGTGGTAAGGACAAGAATGGAATGCCGATCGGACTTCAGCTGATCGGAGACTGCTTCAATGAGAAGAAGATCATTCAGGCAGCATATACATTTGAGCAGACAAGAGCATATGAAGCTCCAGCAATTGCTAAAGGAGGGGCTAAATAGATGAGCAAGAATTACGAAACAGTCATCGGACTTGAAGTCCATGTAGAATTAGCAACAAAGACAAAGATCTTCTGTGGATGCAGCACAGCATTCGGAGGAGCACCAAATACACACACATGTCCTGTATGCACAGGTATGCCAGGATCATTACCAGTGTTGAATAAACAGGTGGTAGAATATGCGATGGCAGTTGGACTTGCAACAAACTGTGATATCACACAGAACTGTAAATTCGACCGTAAGAACTATTTTTATCCAGATAATCCACAGAACTATCAGATCTCTCAGTTATATTTACCAATCTGTCGAAATGGTAAAGTAGAGATCGATGTAGATGGAGAGAAGAAAGATATCAGAATCCATGAGATCCATATGGAAGAAGATGCAGGAAAATTAGTGCATGATCCATGGACAGGAGATTCTTTAGTAGACTTTAACCGTTCTGGAGTGCCACTGATCGAGATCGTATCAGAACCAGATATGCGTTCTGCAGATGAGGTTATCGCATATCTTGAGAAGTTACGTCTGATCATTCAGTACTTAGGAGCATCAGATTGTAAATTACAGGAAGGTTCCATGAGAGCTGACGTGAACTTATCTGTCCGTGAAGTGGGAGCGGAAGAATTTGGAACACGTACAGAGATGAAGAACTTAAATTCTTTCAAAGCTATCAAGAGAGCCATTGAAGGAGAGATGGAACGTCAGATCGACCTGATCGAAGCAGGTGAGAAAGTCGTACAGGAAACAAGACGTTGGGATGACACGAAGGGAGCATCTTATGCAATGCGTTCCAAAGAAGACGCACAGGATTATCGTTATTTCCCAGATCCAGACTTAGTACCGATTGAGATCAGTGATGAATGGATGGACAAAGTAAGAGATGCCCAGCCAGAGTTCAGAGATGAGAAGAAAGTCCGTTATAAAGAAGAATACGACCTTCCAGATTATGATATCGACATAATCACAGGATCAAAACACCTTGCAGATATCTTCGAAGCAACGATCGCACTTGGATCAGAGCCAAAAGAAGTCTCTAACTGGTTAATGGGAGAGACGATCCGTCTGGTCAATGAATCAGAGATGGATATCGATGATGTATCATTTAAGCCAGAACATCTTGCGAAACTGATCGAGATGATTAAGAACAATGAGATCAACCGAAGCGTAGGAAAAGAAGTCTTCGAGAAAGTATTCAAAGAAGATATTGATCCTGCAGCATACGTAGAAGAACATGGATTAAAATCCATGAATGATGAAGGAGCATTAAAAGCAACGATCGAAGAGATTGTAGCAAATAATCCAAAATCTGTCGAAGACTACAAAGCTGGTAAGAAGAAAGCTATCGGATTCTTAGTAGGACAGACAATGAAAGCAACACAGGGAAAAGCAAACCCTGGAATCGTTAATAAGATCTTAACCGAGATTTTAGATAATATGTAACCATAGCATTCCAAGAGGTCTTAAAGTCCTTGAGAATTGCATAGTAGTGAAAAAGATACTTTTATCAAGAGAAGATAGAAGTGTCTTTTTCTGATTTATGCATCTTTTAAAAAAAAATAAAAAAAAGGGAACCAAACGGCAAGTAAATCCATCGAATATGTGAATCAATAAAAGAGGGAAAAAAGAAAAGAGAGGAGGTAAGAATGAAGAAAGAGACATTTTGTCGGTATATCAGACAGTATGAAACAGATATGTTTCGGTTTGCAAAAAGTATCGTGGGAACCCAGGCAGATGGAGAAGATGCGATGCAGGAAAGCATCTTAAAAGCTTATGAAAATATTGATACATTACGTTCAAGAAGAAAATTCAAAGCATGGATCTTTCAGATCCTGGCAAATGAATGTTATCAGATCTTAAGAAACAGGAAGAGACAGGAACCAACAGATCCGTTTGAATTTCCAGAACAGGAACATTCCAGTGATTACTGGACAGAAGATATGGTATCAGAGGATGGAGAAATTTTAAGTTATATTTTAAGAATGCCAAAACAGCATCAGGAAGTATTGATCTTATATTATTATGATGAATTTTCCACAAAAGAAATCGCCAAAATCTTAGATATACCGCAAGGAACCGTAAAATCAAGACTTGCCAGAGGAAGAAAACAATTAAAGGATTTATTAGAGATGGAAGGAGAAGGTGCATATGAAGGAGCATGAGTTAAGAAAAAGGATCAAGAGAGAAAAAATACAGGAACAGATGCCAGAATCAACCAGAAAAAGGATGGATGATCTGTTAGATGGATTGCCGGAAGAAACAAAAAGAAGTAAAATTCATAGAATCTGGAAAAATGCCGTGGTATTTGTGGCTGTATTATCTTTATCAACAGTGACAGTGTTTGCAGGTGCGAAATTGATCACATTAGGAACAGGAAAATTGGACACAAAACATGGAAGCAGGCAATATCAAAGGTCTGTGAAACTAAACGAGATTCAAAAAAATAATGCAAAGGCAGGAATAAGCAGAACAGATCAGGGAATTACATTAAGAATTGACAATGTCGGTCTGGATGAAGGTAATTTATTATTGTATTATACAGTGTCATTAAATAAAACAACGACAGCCGAAAAGCTTGAAAAAGTTAAAAAAGATAGTTTACAAGAGCGCTGGAACCTTAACAGTATATGGCTTGGACCACAGATTTCCATTGATGGAAAAGCAAATGATGAAGTAAATGAAACGGGAGTAACGGAAGCTTACAGGATCAACAGCCATAAGATTAAAGGAGTTTATCGTTTTAATCTTACTGGAAAATTAAAAAAGAAAGTAAAACTGGATATTAAAACCAACTATTTATGGGATACCAAAGGTGACTGGTCTATGCAGCTTGCGGTTGATCGAAGCAAGGTCGCAAAGAAGACAAAAGTGATCATACGATCTAAGAAATCAATCGTAGACAGAGTTATTATATCTCCATTAGGAAATACCTTGCGAAGCAATGACAAAAAACATGATCTTGTGATCAGAGATAATAAAGGAAGATATCTCTACTATGAAGAAAAAACTAATTCAGAAAAAAGCAAAGATATCTATCAGTTTTTCAAACATACACACACAAGATCACTGGAAATCATTCCAGTTAAAAAACAATCTGTGGTAACAAAGAATGGAAAAGTACAGAAAGCAGTATTAAATCTGAAGAAAAATGAGATTGTCAAAGTCAGTGATCATACCAAATTAAAAGTGGCAGATGTAAAAAAACAAAAACACAATCTGAGAATTTACTTTAAAGTTCTAGATTATGACGGAGCAATCTTAACAGACGGACTAGAGGGCAGATTTATCGTAGATAACAAGGGAAGATCCCTGATCAAAGATGGTGGAAGTATTGACACATGGACAGATTATGAAAAAGAACAGCTGGTACTTGAATTTTACAATGCATTCAAAGGCGTTGATTATACGAAAGCAGCGAAGATTAATTTCTTAAAACAGAAAGCAGTTCTCAATGAAAAACAGAAACAGAAAATAGAAATAAAGTAAATATATTAAATGAGTATAAAATAAAAATACCAGATTTCGATTCATAGGAATCTGGTATTTTTGTTGGTAAAATCTTGAAATTAAAAGCTGTAGAAAGTAAAATAAAGTGTGTATTATATATAGAGAAAATAAGAAATGAATAAAATGGGAGAAAGCAAAATTATGAAAAAGTACAAAGGTGTCGTATTTTTTGACTATGATGGAACAACAGTTGATGAAGTAGATGAGATTAAAACAGCAACACCAACAACTGTAGAATCATTGAATAAATTAAAAGAAAATGGATATCTGACAATGTTATGCTCAGGAAGAACACAGCGATTTTTAGAGATGGATATTGATAAATTTATGGGAGCGATCACATGTAATGGTTCACATACAGAAGTTGAGGGAGAAGTGATCAGAGACATCTGTATTCCAGATGAATTGGTATTTCAGGTAGTTAACGAATATTTCCCAAGAGATACGATCATTCATTTTGAGACAAGAGATATCAGTTATTATCTACATATGGATGAAGAGTTTTTCAAAAATCACTGCAAACTTTTTAATCTGCCACAACGATGGTATGCGCCATGGAAATTCCGAACAAAAAACACTCACATCAGCAAACTTGTTATGAATTACAAGGATATTCAGGTGAAGAAGGATTTTGAAGAAGAATTTAAAGATGTATTTACTTGCGCTAAACATGTTCGCGAAAATTTCATTGATATCACATTAAAAGGTGTAACAAAAGGAGATGCGATCACAGAACTGATCGAGAAACTTGGAATTGACAAGAAAGACACATATGCATTTGGAGATGCAGATAACGATGTAGAAATGATGCAGGCAGTTGGAACAGGAATCGCGATGGGACGTCATAGTGAGAAAGTAGGAGAAGTCGCATCTATGGTGACAGGAACTGTCAAAGAAGAAGGAATTACAATGGCACTTAAGAAGTTAGGATTGATCTAAGATGAAGAATATTATTTTTGATGTAGATGATACATTATATAATTTAATGGAACCATTTGAAAAAGCCCACAAAGAACTGATGGCAGCCCGCACAGATGCAGACTGTGAGGAATTATTTGAAGCATCAAGAACCTACAGTGATGAAGCATTCTGTATGTCAAGAGAAGGAAAAATCTCTGAAGACGAAGAATTTGCATATCGTGTCCAGAAAACATATGCAGATGTTGGAGTAGAAGTCAGCAAAGAAGAGGCAAAACAATTCGAAGAACGATACCGTTATTACCAAAAGCATATTCAGGTACCAGAAATTACAAAACAGATCCTTGATCATTGCAAAGAAAATTACAGAATCGGAATTTTAACGAATGGAACAACAAAGAATCAGGGAAAGAAATTAGAGACATTAGGATCAGACCACTGGTTCAACCCTAAAACAATGTTCATCTCAGACAGCATCGGAGCTGCAAAACCAGATGTCAAAGCATTCCATACTGTTCAAAAAGAAATGAAGCTTGATCCAGAGGAAACATGGTTTATCGGAGACACCTTTGAAATAGATGTCGTAGGAGCCAAGAATTCTGGCTGGCATGTCATCTGGTTCAACCATAGAAACCGCCCAATGCCAGAAGGAGATATCGTTCCGGACGTAGAAGTAACAAGTGGACAGGAATTATTTGAATATATAAAAAAATTATAATTCAACACCGTCTAACATACACACATGTGGTGGTTTGAATAGCTGTCCATGTATATGAGAAAAACGAAATAATAGGATAAAAGATTTAGAACTTTTATCATATTATTTCGTTTTTTTATATGCATTGAACAACGCATTCAAATTACAACTTGGTTACATTAGATGCCTGTTTTCCGCGAGGTCCTTCTTCAATCTCAAAACTTACACTCTGTCCTTCTTCCAAAGTCTTAAATCCTTTTCCTTGAATTGCAGAAAAATGAACAAATACATCATCTCCGGATTCCTGTGAAATAAATCCATAACCTTTTTCTGCGTTAAACCATTTTACTGTACCATTACTCATCTGGGTACCTCTACTTTCTTAAATAAAAAATACATGTAACTGTTAATGACAGGTGTTTCAATAAAAATCTTTATAAAAAAGAAAAAGTCCACGAACCGTTACTTGCTTTATGCATTCATAGAAATAAATGAATGCATCCGTATCGGTCGTGAACATTAAAATCTATCAATAACAAGATTAATCATAGCACAACAACTTAACGATTACAAATACTTTTTTAAATCCTGAATACTTTTTTCGTGAAGAGAAATAAGTTTGTCACCGAAATGTTTTGCTTCTTTGGAGGCATCACAATAAAGATGATTTTTCTGGATTGCTTTGATCATTCCCATCGTATATCCCTGAATACACATTTCAGAAAGATGACTGACATTTTTATCAGACATAGCCTTTAATTTGGTCATCCATTCAGAATATGTTTTCAAAAGATCATTTAATTCCTCTGTGGAATCACCATTGGAAGTGATCGTATCTTTTACAGAATCTGATAAATTTTGATATTCTTCTTCCTGGCTGATGATCAAAGCCTTAAAATCACAGTCTGTCGTGATCTTTCGAATTTCAGGAATGGTTTCTAAAACCATTGCAATGTTCTGATAAATACTGTTTAATAAATTTTCATTATCCATAATTGTAAAACTCCTTTTGTTCATAGGATGTTCCATATAACAGTTTCTATACATAAAAGTGGAAATATGATAAAATGGCAGACATAAAATGAAATCTACATACATCGATTTAATGGTGAAAAGAAATAATAAGCAGGAGAAAAAGATGAGCAAAGAAAATTTTGAGAAGCAGATCCGAAAAAGAATGGAGCAGTTAGATGAAATCAATAAACATGGAATATTTAAAGAATTAAAAGGAACTGTCACAGATTTTAATTATGATACCAAAAGTTTAACCATGACGTTCGAGGCCACAAAGTTTCATGAAAATGCATTTGGAATCATGTTTGGAGGTTCTCTGGCAGGGATGTTTGATATTGCATTTGGAACATTGACTGCTGGATTGGGCGATTATAGTGTAGCCCCAACGGTGCAGCTTTCTACAACATTTTTAAAAGGAATACCAACAGGAGCAACCGTAAGAACAGAGGTAGAAGCAGTGTCCACAGGAAAAACGATCATGAATTTTGTTGGAAAAGCCTATGTAGGAGAAGAACTCGTCGGAAGCGCCAGCGGGACATTTATGACACCGCGGCCATTTAAGAAATTTAATACAGAAAAATAAAGAAAAAGGATATTGATCGTGACGCCAATATCCTTTTTATATCATAGGAAATTCCAAGGGAATCCACTTGATAAAGTTATTTTATAAAGCAACTTGTTCAATCTCTTTTACAGCATCAAGGATCATATCAGGAGTTACTTCATAAGGCCATACACGTACATCAATTCCGGATAAAGCCTTTGTGATCACAGCATCCATATCATCAATCGTCGCATGAATATCCGCAAGTTTCACAGGAAATCCCATATTCTTGGAGAATTCATAGATTTTCTTAAATTCCTCTTCCTGATGATCAACTTTTAATAAGATCAGGATACAATAAGCAACGATCTCGCCATGGAGATGTCCATGTTCTTCGGTAGATTTACATACAGTAAATCCGTTATAGCAGGCATGTGCAAGTCCAGTATTTAAATCAATTCCGACAAGATTTGATACAAAACCAGTAGAAACGATAATTCCAAGAATGACTTCTTCCAGAGCTTTTCCAGGAGTATGATTTCGACATTCTTCTAAGGCTTCTACACCGTATTTTACTAATGGTTTGGCACAAAGATTACTGATCTGGACGCCCATGGAAGTGCTATGGTCTAGATCATTATCACCACGGGCACTGGTTGTACATTCATAAAATTTAGCCATTGTATCACCAATTCCAGCCCATAGGTACTTTTCAGGAGCATTGGCGATCACTTGTGTATTGATAAAGATCCATTCAGAAGGTTTCTCCTGGAAAGAATATTCACGAAGTGAACCATCTGGATGATAGATGATACCAAGTGATGTACAAGAAGCACAAGTAGAAGCAATCGTTGGAAATGTAAAGAATGGTCGGTTGCTTTCCTGTGACAATACTTTACAAGTATCAATCGCTTTTCCGCCACCACATGCAAAGATCATATCAGCATCAATAACTTCTTGATGAGAATTTAATTCATCTATGTGTTCACGACTGGCTTCACCACCGTATTCAAAGACACCGGTGATCATGATATTGCTGTCAGCAACAGCTTCTTTGATCAAATCGGCAGCGGCAGCCAAGGCATGTGTTCCTCCGATGATCACAGCTTTTGTTCCGTATTTTTCACATACCATAGGGATGTCGGCATATGCGTCGGTTCCAATGGAGTAATTTGGGTAGTATTTTCTCATAAGTCATATAACTCCTTCCGTTTTGTTAATTTTTTTCATTATACTCTTGAAAGAATGTTTTGACAAATATTATGGAAGTAGTAAAATATATTTGTTCCCTAATCTTAAGTTTTCTGCTTTTTTCAAAAGTAAAAAAACGGAAAGTCTAAGGTGACAGGAAAGATAAGAATAGAACATAAAGGAAGGTAATATAAAATGGCAAAGATTGATATCATATCAGGATTTTTAGGAGCAGGTAAAACAACTCTGATTCAGAAATTATTAAAAGAAGCATTAAAAGGAGAGAAAGTCGTACTGATCGAGAATGAATTTGGCGAGATCGGTATCGATGGAGGATTTCTTAAGGACGCAGGGATTGAAGTAACAGAGATGAATTCTGGATGTATCTGTTGTTCTTTAGTTGGAGATTTCGGAAGTGCATTAAAAGAAGTAGTCACACAGTACAACCCAGACCTTATCATCATTGAACCATCAGGCGTTGGTAAATTATCAGATGTTATCAAAGCTGTACAAGGTGTTGCGGAAGATGTTGAACTAGACTTAAACAGCTTTGTGACAGTTGCAGATGCAAAGAAATGCAAGATGTATATGAAGAACTTTGGTGAATTCTATAACAATCAGGTAGAATATGCAGGATCTATCATCTTAAGCCGTACAGGAGATGTAGCAGAAGATAAATTAAATGAAAGTGTAGCACTGCTTCGTGAACATAATGAAAAAGCTGCGATCATCACAACACCATGGGATGAGCTTTCTGGAGAACAGATCTTAAAAGTTATGGAAGATGGAAATGATATGGTCAAAGAATTATTAGAAGAAGAGGAAATCTGCCCTGTGTGCGGTGGACACCATGATCACGAACATCATCACGACCATGATCACGAACATCACCATCACGATCATGATGAAGAATGCAGCTGTGGATGTGGACATGACCATGATCACCACCACCATCATCATGCAGATGAAGTATTTACAAGCTGGGGAAAAGAAACACCTAAGAAATATAATAAGGAAGAATTGGATACGATCTTACAGAAATTATCCAAAGATGACAGCTATGGTATGATCTTAAGATCCAAAGGTATTTTACAGACAGAAGATGGATCATGGATTCAGTTTGATCTTGTTCCAGGAGAATATGAAATCCGTGAAGGAAGTGCGGATTACACAGGAAGAATCTGTGTGATCGGATCAAAATTAAAAGAAGATGAATTAGAAGGTTTATTCTTCTAAATAACAGGAGGTGTTTAACTGTTAAAATAATCTTATAAAAAATTATAAATATGTGTTGGGTTTTATAATTTTTATTGGTAGAATAAATTA
>OHST01001211.1_pt1 | contig 10344 bp, 7 predicted proteins | sample 1578841 | NCBI WGS metagenome assembly OHST01 (sample SAMEA3879593, study PRJEB24766) | human gut metagenome | biome: human-associated habitat; feature: feces | place: USA | collected 1985/1987 | reverse complement strand
TTTTTATAACTTTGCGCCATACATATTAGCGAAAGCTATTGTTTTTGGGTAGATAAAACGACCAATTTTAACGAAGCCAAGAAAACAGTAGTACTCCCGCGTCACGCGCGGGCTCTACCTGTTTGGCTTCGGGTGCTTGGTCGTACCCATCTACCGACAGAGGGGAGTCCGCGTTTTTTCATGCATGAACGGCCGCCCCTCCCCCGGTAAAGGATAATTTTTTCGTAAAATTTAGTACTATGCATTGCAAAGTATAAATATTTTTACATATCTTTGCCCCATCAACTAAAATGCAGTGCAGATTACAAACAACGACAGAATAGTATGAAAAAACTTATCTTCCTCATCGTAATACTGGCGCTGGCCGCCGCAAACGCATTCGCAGCCCGCATCTATCCGGCCGAGGGCCGCGTGGTGGACGAACAGGGACAGGCCGTGGAGTACGCTACGGTCGTGCTGCTGAAAGGCAGCGACCAGGTGGCGGGCATGGCCACCGACGACACAGGCCGCTTCGTGCTGAAAGTGCCTTCGGGCGAGTATACCCTGTCGGTACAATACCTCGGGTTCGACCCCGTCGTGCGGCAGGTGCGGGTCGAGGAGAACAACGACCTGGGCGAGATCGTGATGAAAAGCTCGACGACCCGGATCGAAGGCGTGGTGGTCAAGGCGCAGCTCATCCGCCGCGAGGCAGACCGCTTCGTGGTCGACGTGGCCAACGCCCCGGCGGCGATCGGCAAGGACGGCATCGAGCTGCTGGAACGCGCACCGGGCGTTTGGATCGACGACGAGAAGATCTCGATAAACGGCAAGTCGGGCTCGAAGGTCTATGTCAACGACCGCGAACTGCGCATGGAGCCCGAGCAGCTGCTCACCTACCTGCGCTCGCTGCGCGCCGAGGAGATCCAGAAGATCGAGGTCGTACCGACGACGGGCGCCGACTACGACGCCGATTCATCGGGCGGCATCATCAGGATCACGCTCCGCAAACGCCGCGAGAACGGGTTGGACGGGTCGCTGTCGATGCGCACCACACAGAACGCGCGCCACCATTTCTATACGCCGAGCGGCAACATCAACATCCACACGGGCCGCCTCGACCTCTACGCCTCGGCATGGGCCGACCTGGGCAGGGACACGGCCATCTCGGACGAACACACCGATTACACCACGGGCAATACGAACCTCACGTCCCATTCGGAAATCGCCGAACGCGACCGCAACTTCGGCGGCAGCATCGGCTCGGTATTCGAAATCAACCCCAAGCACAGCATCGGCGCCGAGTTCGAATACTGGCGCAACAACGAAAAGGGCCCGAACGACTCCCATACCGACTTCACGGACGCGGGTGCCGTAACCCGCACGGAAAGCCGCTACGGCATACACAACATCCGCGACAACTACTCGGCGACGTTCAATTACATCTACAAACTCGACACGCTCGGCTCGACGCTCAAACTGCTGGCCGATTATACGCGCCGCGCAACAAACGCCGACAACGACAATTTCAGCCGCATAACCTCCCCCGCGTCAGTCGTCGACTCGACCTACCGCGACAACTCGTCGAGCCTCTACGACATCACGACCGCCACGCTGGCCCTCGACAAGAAATTTTCGCCCCGCTGGTCGCTGCGCGCAGGTGCCAAGTACACCTACAACGACATGCACAACGACGCGCTCTACGAATACGTGAAGGACGGCGCGTGGGTGCGCAACGACAACCAGAGCTTCACGATCAACTATACGGAGAACATCGCGGCGGCCTACGGCATCGCCTCGGCCAACCTCGGGCGCTGGAGCCTCGTGGCAGGGCTGAGGGGCGAATACACCCACACCCGGGGCAAGGGCGGCGACATCTCGCAGAACTACTTCAGCCTCTTCCCCAACGCGAACGTCTCCTATGCCCTGACCAAAGACGGGGCCTACTCGCTCATCGCCCAGTATGCCCGCACGATCGAGCGCCCGCGCTTCTGGAGCCTCAACCCGCAGCGGTTCCAGATCTCGGACTACACCTACCAGACGGGAAACCCCGAACTCGACCCGGCTTACAAGCAGGACATCAGCCTGACGCTGGTGCTCAAGCACAAGTACACCCTCACGGGCGGCATGACGATCCAGCGCGACGAGATACAGCAGACGATACGCCCCGACGCGGACGACCCGGCGCGCCTGTGCCTGGCGTGGACAAACTTCGACACGACGAAAAACTATTACCTCACGGCCAACGCACCGTTCCAGTTCACCAAATGGTGGACGATGAACCTCAACCTCACCTACATCCGGCAGGGGCAGCGCATCGACGAGCACAGCGCCGAAAAACATTACAACTTCTATTTCGTAAACAGCTCGACGACCTTCTCGCTGCCCGCGAAATTCTACATCGACCTGTCGTACCGGTTCCAGAGCCGCATGGACTTCGGCAACTGCTGGGTAAAACCGCTCCATTTCCTGAACGCCGGAATCAAGAAGCGTTTCGGCGACAAGTTCACCGCCTCGTTCTCGGTGCGCAACCTGATCGAGCGCCCGCAGCACATCGGCGCCCGCGGCGACGGGTTCGTGCGCATGGTCGACGTCAAACAGCAGTGGAACGACCGCAGCTTCACGATCGGGGTGACCTACAACTTCAAGTCGGGCAAAGCCTTCAAACGCAAAGCTGTCGAAGCGGGTTCGGCAGACGAGAAAAACCGCCTGTAAAGTTCCCGGGGCAGCACCGCAGAACACAGTCCGGATCGTGTGACCGAGAATGCAACAATCCGGAATGCAGCAACCCGAATCACGACATCCCGGAACGTACACAACTCCGCGGCACATAGCATCCCAACGTGCACAGCAGCACACAGCACCGCGGAACACACAGCCCGGATTGCGCGCACACCGCGGAACACAACCCGAAACGCAGCATCCTGAAACGCATCCCTCCCGGCCAGTCGGTCGGGAGGGATGCGTTTGGCCGTTTGCCAAAGGCCGGCAGGGAAGGGCAGACGGCAATGGCTAAACTCATTCCGAACGACATTCAAGCGTATGTATTTTCTTTTTCTATCTCAATACCTCCGTCGAACAAACAGATTTATTGCTCAATTCCAGTGAATCGTATATTAATATTTCTATCTTTGTGTATGCTATGTTCTTTGCAGCAAAGACAAATGTGAATCCCCATTTAAATTCTTTAATATTAGACAAAATTATTTTACCCAACACAGAAACCGACTTTGAAAAATAATAGAGGTAGTAAAGGTGGTTGGGCGCAATTCACAAATGTGCAAAATAAACTAATGAAAGATGAAACTCGAAGATCGAATAAAATTGTTGATACAACTTCTGAAAAGTAGAGGAATCCAATTTGAGAAAGGATTGACAAACGAGGAATTGATAACAGTCGAAGCAAATTTCGACATAACATTTCCACCGGATTTACAAACATTATTATGTTTGGAACTGCCTGTATCGAAAGGATTTGTCAATTGGAGAAAAGCACTTTCATCAAAAGAATACGAAGATGAAGTATTCGACAAATTGAATCGGCCGCTTGACGGAATGTTATTCGACATTGAGAATAATGCGTTTTGGGACGAGAATTGGGGTGAAAAACCTGAAATATTCGAACGGCAAAAAGAAATTGCGACAGAAAATTTCAAGAAATATCCGAAATTGATACCGATTTATTCTAATCGTTACATTCCGAGTAAGCCGCATGAGACAGGAAATCCCATCCTATCCGTACATCAAATGGACATTATTTATTATGGATTTGACTTAGCGACCTATTTTCGAAACGAATTTCATTTGAGACTGCCTGACAATTTTGAAATTCCACAAAGTCCGAAATATATTGAATTTTGGAGCGAGCATACAAGTTGAGAAACTACACCCAACTCGTACCTCTGAGGGCGGATGACGCAGGGCATTCGCCTTTTGCCGCCCGCATCAACTTTTGTTTCAGCGGACAGCGGACGTGCGCCGCTCTCCGCCCCGAAGCCAATCGCCGGCACGTTGGGCACAAGCCTGACAGCTCAAAATCAAAACGATAAAATGATATGAATTGGATAGAACAAAAGAACAAACTATTCGAAGAATTATAGCAGCCTCTTTTTGCCGAGCGCGGATGTAAGAAGAGAGGTGGGGAGTTTTATAAAGAAATCAAATCAAGGACAATTTAGCGATCGCTATGAAACTGAATTCGTCGGGACACCAAACGCATGCCCTACCTGGTGGTTTACGACAAGGATACGCACCGTACCGTATCGGGACTGGTCGGTATCACGTTCGGGGGGAAACGAGCCAGACAGGAACGGACTGTTCGCCACGGTAATGAACGGCCCGGTAGACGTAGCCGGGAACCGGATTACAGGTGTGCTCGACCAAACCAGGTTATCCCCCGGCATGCAAGCGGCATTGTTCGGCCAACGGGAGGAAACCGGCTATGCCAATCCGGTGATCGTCACGTTGGATTTGATGCCCTGAGTTATTCGAGCGCACCCAGTTCGGGATCTACGAAACCAATATTTCGGTTCCAGCCCAAGCCGACCCGGCTGAATTCCCCGCCCGGCTTTCGATGGCAGGACAGAGCGCGGTGCGGTATATAAATTGCTGCATGACGGGAAAAACACCTCGTCATGCAGCAATTCTATTATCTGGCAGTCCTGTTCGTAGCAGGCGGCATCGGCTCGGCGCTCATCGTCGCGGCCGACCTGCGTACGCGCCGGCAACCGATGCGCATTATGGAAAGCGTATGGGTACTCACTGCCCTCTGGGCCAGTTTTTTCGGGCTATGGGCCTATTACGCCTTCGGACGCGCCGCGCGGCACATGCCCGTGCAAAACAACGGCACCGGAAAGCAGAAAGACTCCGCGAAAATCAGCGAGCCGGCAAAAGGCGGCGGCATCGGGGAAACCGGGAACGAGCGGCAGGTCGACAGCGCCGGGCAGAAGGTAGGAAACGAAAAGCCCGGAACGGACGGACGGGGCGGAGGCTTGGGGCCGGAAGCGGCGAACGGGAAGCCCGGAACGGACGAACGGGGTGGAAAAGACGGAGGCTCCGGACAGGATGCGGTAAACGGGAAGCCCGGAACGGACGGACGCAAAGACATGTCCGTAGCGGGAACGGATTTATGGAAGGTTTCGGAGTCGGAACGGGCCATGAACATGCCGGAACCGGGGATGCACGGGATGCAGATGGAGAACGGAACCACGACAGGAGCGGACGGGGCGGAAGATATGCCCGGAATGAAAGGGACGGCGCTCAAAGCGGGCATGGCAGATGAGGCGGGCATACCGGACATGGCAAGCGGAGCGAGCATGCCGGGAATGGCAGACGGGACGGACATGCCCGGGATGACAAACAGGACGAAGATGTCCGGGACGGCCGGGCCCCGGGGTATGGAAGGCATGGACGGGATGGACGGGATGAGTGATATGCCCGGAATGAAGGGGCGGCCGCGGTGGCAGTCGGTCGTCTTGTCGACGCTCCACTGCGGGGCGGGGTGCACGCTGGCCGACATCGTCGGCGAATGGTTTCTCTTCTTCGTTCCGGTAGCCATAGGCGGAAGCATACTGGCAGGGACATGGGTCGTGGATTACCTCCTGGCCCTGGCATTCGGCATCGGGTTCCAGTACGCCGCGATCCGGGGCATGGAACGCACGCTCCCGCGCGGCGAAGCAATACGCCGTGCCGCCAAAGCCGACATACTCTCGCTCACGGCATGGCAGGCCGGCATGTACGGCTGGATGGCCGTGGCGATCTTCGCGCTCAACGGCGGTGAGGCAATGCCCCGCACCTCGTTCGTATTCTGGTTCTCGATGCAGGTCGCCATGGCATGCGGATTCCTCGTGGCGCTGCCCGTAAATATCCTCCTGATCCGGGCCGGTATAAAAAAAGGGATGTAGCCGCACCGCATCCCCGGCGGCCGGCCGTGAAATTTACGCGGCTTTGCCCGAAAACTCCGATTTAATCGTTACCTTTGCGCCGACAGCGGAAAAACCGCGACGAAACGTAATTTCAGGTATACACAGGAAAACTTTATGGAAACAAGCACCAATTACAGCAAGACAGCCGGCGTGCGCAGGGCTGACAAGTCCGAGAACACCACCCTGTTCCGCAACGTCTACCTATGGATGACGATGGCCCTCTTCATCACGGGCGCAACGGCCCTGACGGTCTCCGACTCGCCGACGCTGCTCAATGCCATCTTCGGCAGCAAAGTCGCATTCTTCGGCCTGATCATCGCCGAACTGGCGCTGGTCATCATCCTCTCGTCGTTCATCTTCCGCATGTCGTTCCTCACGGCAACGCTGATGTTCATCGCCTACTCGATCCTCAACGGCGCGACGCTGGCTTCGATCTTCCTGCTCTACACCGCATCGTCCATCGCATCGACCTTCTTCGTGACGGCCGGCACGTTCGGCGCCATGGCGCTGTTCGGGTATTTCACCAAGCGCGACCTCTCGGGCATCGGGAACATGGGTTACATGGCGCTTATCGGCATCATCATCGCAACGGTGGTGAACCTTTTCCTGCGCAGCGAAACGATGATGTGGGTGATAACTTACATCGGCGTGCTGGTGTTCGTCGCCCTCACGGCCTATGACACGCAGAAGATCAAGAAGATGGTGATGAACGCCGAGGTCGTGGACGAATCGACGCAGAAAATCGCACTGCTGGGATCGCTGACCCTCTACCTGGACTTCATCAACCTGTTCCTCTACCTGCTCCGGATTCTCGGAAGCCGCAAGTAGGCAGGCACCGACAACACAAAAGGGACGGGATACGCTGGCGCGTCCCGTCCCTTTGCTTTCTACCCGGAGCCGGGCTAAAACTGCACCCGGGGTGCGGTTTCGGTGCCTTCGGCAGCCTCGAAGTAGGGCTTCTGCCCGAACCCGAACAACTTGGCCACCAGGTTGGCCGGGAAGCGGCGCACGGCGACGTTGTAGGTCTTGGCCACTTCGTTGAACTCCTTGCGGGCCACTGAAATACGGTTCTCGGTGCCTTCGAGCTGCGCTTGCAGTTCGAGGAAATTCTGGTTGGCCTTCAGGTCGGGATAACTCTCCGACACGGCGATCAGGCGCCCCAGCGCCGAGCGCACCTGCGCCTGCGCCTGCTGGAACTCGGCGAGTTTCCCGGGCGTGAGGTCGTCGGCCGAAAGGTTGATCGAGGTGGCTTTCGCACGGGCCTCGGTTACGGCCTCGAAAGTCTGCGACTCGTGTGCGGCATAGCCCTTGACCGTGTTCACCAGGTTGGGAATCAGGTCGGCACGGCGCTGGTACTGCGTTTCGACATTCGACCATGCGGTCTTCAGCCCCTCCTCTTTATTGACAAATCCGTTGTACGTTGCGTAGAAGAAGATCACCACGACGGCGACGACTCCAATCCAAATCCATTTCTTCATAATATAAAGTGTTTTAAATTCATTCCAATCTTATCTCGTCGGGGCCGGGAAAACCATTCCGGCCGCCCGCAAAGCCAGCCTTTGTCCGGCAAACAGCCGCCCGCAACCGGCAAAGCCGCCCGGCACGCCCTGCGGCCTTTACCAGCGCGAGCCGGCACCGCCGCCACCGAACGAACCGCCGCCGAAACCACCGCCTCGCGACCCTCCGCCGAAGCCGCCGAAACCACGCCCCCCGATGATCGTGCCGCCGCCCGCGCCGCCGCCGAAATTGTCGTCGCGCAGGTTTTTGGCCTGCCGTTTGACCACGGCGCCGCAATTCGAGCAGACGTAGGTATATTCGACCAGCCGGTAGTTGGGCGTCACCTTCAGGATGTCGCTCGACTGCTGCCGGAGTGTCAGTTTATGGCATTTCGGGCAACGCTTGCGGGCGTAGTAACCCAGCAGGATCACGCCCATCGGCACTACGACGAACCCGGTGACGATCAGGAAAACCGCCCATGCGGGCAGCTCGTCGCCGCCCGTATCGGCACCGCCCAGATCCAGTTCGTTCCCCTCGAGCAGCTGCGACACGGCTTCGACCCCCTGCACCATGCCGAGGCTGTAATCGCCCTGGCGGAATGCCGGGAGCATGTATTTGAGCTGGATGCGCTTGCAGATCGCATCGGGCAGCACGCCCTCCAGCCCGCCGCCCGTGACGAAACGGATCTCGCGGCGCTCTTTAACCAGCAGGATGCCCAGCCCGTTGTCGTTGCGGGCCTGCCCCACGCCCCACGCGGAGAAGAGGTCGATGGCGAATTCGAAGACGTCGCCGCCCGCGATGTCGTCCACGGCGACCACGGCGACCTGGGCGACGGCCCGCTTGCGCAGCGCAGCGCACAAACGGTCGATATGCGCCACGGCCTCGTCCGAGAGTATCCCGTCGGGGTTCGAAACGTAACGCGTGCGGTCGGCGCGCTGGACATTGGGGATGTCTTCGACGCGGTAGGTTTCGGCCTGTGCCGCGAGGCACGGGACGAACAGCAGACAGAGGAGAAGGAAGCGTTTCATAATCATGGGCAAAAATAGGAAAAATTCCATAAAAGGAACGCGACCGCGCAGGGATTCGTGTTCCGCGGCGGATAAAAACGGCACGCCGGCCCCGAGCGGGCGCCCCGGGCCGGGTTTGCAGGCCGCTGCCGGGCATCGGGTGGGGACACGGCCGGGCATCGGGCGGGGATGCGGCCGCCGCACTCCGCGGCCGCAGGGGTCAGCGTGTCAGGATGCGGTAGCTCCACGGCGCCATGTCCTCCTCGACATGCCCGCGCAGTTCGCAGGCAACGCCCGTCATGGCATCGGTGTACATGCCGGCATAGATGCCCGTGTAATAATCGGCATGGACGGCGTAGGGCGAGAGGTTCATCACGGCGACGACGCGGTTGCCCTTCACTTCGCGCACGAAGGTCATCAGACAATCCTCGGCGTTGTTGCGTATCTCGACCATCTCGCCGCCCGCCTCCCCGGCGGCGAGCGCAGGGTTGGCATGCCGGAGCCCGGCCAGGCGGCGGTAGAAATCCGTGAACGAATTGGCCGCATAGGAGGGGATCGGGTCGCGGTCGAAGAAGGCGAACGAATGGTCGTAGCCGATCTCCTGCCCGGTATAGACCAGCGGCAGGCCGCGCGGCACGACGAACGTGAAGGCGGCCATGATCTCGCGGGCGTCGCCCATGCGCGTGAACTCCGAGCCGTTCCACGAATTCTCGTCGTGGTTGGAGGTGAACACCAGGCGCATGGCGGACTGCGGGTAACGGTTACGGTCGGCATAAATGTAGTCGCGCAGGGCGGTCACGCGCACCTTCTGCTGCGCCACGTCGTTCATCAGGTGGTGCATCTCCCAGGCATAGCAGGCGTCGAAGGCACCCGCTTCGAAGAGGTAAGGCTCCTCGGCCTCGGCCAGCAGGAACAGGTCGGGGTTCACCTTCCGCAGGCGGCGGGCAGTCTCATTCCAGAACTCCACGGGCACGAGCATCGCCATGTCGCAGCGGAAACCGTCGACGGCGTGCCGGCGCACCCAGAACTCCATGGCGTCGGCCTCGGCCCGCCACACGTCGCGGTTCGCATAGTTGAGTTTGGCGGTGTCCGTCCAGTCCCAGGGCACGGCGGGTGCCCCCGCGGCATCGCGCTCATACCAGTCGGCAGGCTTCTCGCCGACCCAGCGGGCGTCGCGCGCCGTATGGTTGGCGACCCAGTCCAGCAGCACCTTCATGCCCAGGCGGTGCGCCTCGGCGACAAACGCATCGAAATCCCCCATCGTCCCCAGCCCGGGGTCGACGGCGCAATAGTCGCGGATCGAATAGTAAGAGCCCAGCGAGCCCTTGCGCCCCTCGGCGCCGATCGGATAGACGGGCATCAGCCACACGGCGTCGATGCCCATGTCGCGCAGCAAACCGAGCTTCGCGGCGGCGGCCCTGAGGGTGCCTTCGCGCGTCAGCTGGCGCACGTTCATTTCATAGATTACAGCCTGGTAACTCCACTCGGGATGCAACATAATTTCCAAAATTTTAATGCGGAATCCGGATTCCGGGACGTCAAATGTACGCTTTTTTCCGGAAAAAATCCGGGCGGCGACCGAATCCGGTGCAATAGGGACAAAATAGCAAGGGGCACATGTAGGTTTATTTCACAAAAATTACTACCTTTGCGCACGATATAAAACGCCTTAGTGAAAATGAAGCATTACCGCCTCTTAGTCCCGGTCATCCTGGCCCTGCTGGTCTCGTCCTGCGCCTCGCAGAAACGTGCCTGGTACCTGCAGGACGCGAACCCGTTTACGCCCGAGCAAATCGCCGAAAGCGGCCAGATCCGGATCAAACCCCTCGACCGGCTGACGGTCGTGGTCAACAGCAAAGACCCCGAACTGGCAGTGCCGTTCAACTCGGCAACCTCCTACAACTCGCTCACGGGAGCCAACGTCTCCAGCGCAGCAAGCT
>OHST01001210.1_pt1 | contig 10372 bp, 10 predicted proteins | sample 1578841 | NCBI WGS metagenome assembly OHST01 (sample SAMEA3879593, study PRJEB24766) | human gut metagenome | biome: human-associated habitat; feature: feces | place: USA | collected 1985/1987 | reverse complement strand
GAGCTGATCTGTTCTCTGCTTCTTTTCTTCTGCAAATAAACGCATCGTAAGAATTGGTACAATCACGATATATAAAATCGTACTGTTAGAAAATACATACTGTGCGTAATCGGTATAACCATAAGACATACAGATTACAGAAAAATACACTCCTGTTGCAGCGATAAAAAGAGCAAAATAAATATAAGCTGCCAGTGAGTGGAAATAGCTTCTCATTTCTTTTAAATAAATGGCTTTCATTCTACTTATCCTCCTCTTCTTTTTCTGCCTGTTCAGTTCCCTTGCTGTCTGCTTTTTTCTTCCTTTTAAAAGAAAATCCATGATGTCCCTGTTTCTCAATCTGTTCGGATGCTTTCTTTGCTTCAGATTCTACCTCTTCTACATCCTGTCCGGTAAGTTTCAGGAATACATCTTCAAGAGACAAGCTTTCACGTTCCATCTTAATAATAGGTAATTTCTCTTCCGCAAACTCAAAGAACAGATTATCGCGGATATCTTCTTTTGTCGCTGTTTTTGCCTGTACATCAACGATTCCATCTTTTTCATCGATAATCTTATAATCTCTGATATATTCTGATACTTTTAATACCTCTTCTACCTGCTCACGGCTTCCCTTTACAGACATATTAATATTATCGGTATCGGAGAAATCTTCTGATAGATGTTCTGGTGTATCCTCTGCAACTAACGTTCCCTTATCTATAATAAGTACATAGTCACATATCGCATTCACTTCTGATAAAATGTGAGAACTTAAAATAATCGTATGCTTCTGGCCTAAACTTTTAATAAGAGCACGAATCTCAATAATCTGATTTGGATCAAGACCTACCGTCGGCTCATCCAGAATTAACAGCGGTGGATTTCCAATTAAAGCCTGTGCCAGTCCAACTCTTTGCTTATATCCTTTCGAAAGATTCTTTATTAATCTTCCCTTCATGTCAGAAATCTTTACTGCCTCTGTTACTTCATTAATAGAAGATTCTTTCTCTGTCTTTTTACGGATTCCTTTTAAATCACAGATAAAGTTCAAATATTCCGCTACAGTCATATCCTCATACAGTGGTGGGATTTCTGGAAGATAACCGATTAACTTCTTTGCCTGTATCGGCTGCTCTAAAATGTCATATCCTCCAATCTTCACTTCACCGGAAGTTGCTGAAATATATCCCGTCATTATATTCATTGTTGTGGATTTACCTGCGCCATTTGGTCCAAGAAGTCCCACGATCTGTCCGTCAGGCACCGAAAAACTGATATCTTTTACCGCATGATGTTTTCCGTAATCCTTGACTAAGTTTTTTACTTCTATCATAAAATAAGCCTCCTGTATAATTTTTATGTACTCCCGGAATCTTTCTGTCTTTAGAAAATTCATTGCAAAAGAAAATACCGGAAAGATTGCGGGAGTACACACTCAATGTATAGTATATTATTCTTAATTTACGATGATTTTGTGAACATATTCTTCTTTTCACATTAAGTTCACATTTTAAACAAATTTTGTGAAATGTCTTTTATTGATATTTTCTTAACTTTTGCTTTTCCATCTTTTCCCCTTTTCATTACTTTTTTGTTCTGCAATTTATACATGTCCATCCTTCACCGAACTCAAAAAATGAAATTCTTGCAGCTATATCTATCATTTTTATCCGTTTTTCACTTAAAAATCTTAAGTTAAATGTCTTGTTATGAAATTTTTTTTAAAAAAGTTGTACTTTTACTTATTCTTTTTATTGAATTACTTCACACAATATAGTATAATAGGTTTCGGCAAAAGAACTCGGTGAGAGATATGATTCTGATACTTTTTTGTCAATCATCGAGGATATAAAATATGTATAATACACAATATCAAGGAGGAACAGACTATGTCTTACGTTGATGACGTACTCGCAAAAGTTATTGCAAAAAACCCAAGTGAACCAGAATTCCATCAGGCAGTTACAGAAGTTTTTGAAACTATCCGCCCATTAATCGAGGCTAATGAAGAAGAATATAAAAAACAGGCTGTTTTAGAGAGAATCACAGAACCAGAAAGAATGATTAAGTTCCGTGTACCATGGGTAGATGATAACGGACAGGTACAGGTAAACAGAGGTTTCCGTGTACAGTTTAACAATGCAATCGGACCTTACAAGGGTGGTCTTCGTTTACACCCATCTGTAAACTTAGGTATTATCAAGTTCTTAGGTTTTGAACAGATTTTCAAGAACTCACTCACAAGCCTTCCTATCGGCGGTGGTAAAGGTGGTTCTGACTTCGATCCAAAGGGTAAGTCAGACAGAGAAATTATGGCATTCTGCCAGAGCTTTATGACAGAACTCTGCAAGTACATCGGTGCTGATGTCGATGTTCCTGCCGGTGATATCGGTACAGGCGCAAGAGAAATCGGTTATATGTTCGGACAGTACAAGAGAATCAGAGGGATGTTTGAAGGCGTTCTTACAGGTAAGGGCCTTACATACGGCGGTTCTTTAGCAAGAACAGAAGCTACAGGTTATGGTTTATTATACATCACAGAAGAATTAATGAAGTGCCATGGCGATTCATTAGAAGGCAAGACAGTTGCTGTTTCAGGTGCCGGTAACGTTGCAATCTACGCAATCCAGAAAGCACAGCAGCTCGGTGCTAAGGTTGTTACATGCTCAGATTCAACAGGCTGGATTTATGATCCGGAAGGAATCGATGTAGAACTTCTCAAGGAAGTTAAGGAAGTTAAGAGAGCAAGATTAACAGAGTATGCAGCTGCAAGAAAGTCTGCTGAATACCATGAAAAGAAGAACGGCGAACACGGCGTATGGTCAGTGAAGTGTGACGTTGCACTTCCATGTGCTACACAGAACGAACTTGACCTTGATGACGCTAAGCAGTTAGTTGCAAACGGTGTAAAGGCTGTTTGTGAAGGTGCTAACATGCCTACAACTCTTGAAGCTACACAGTATTTCCAGAACAACGGTGTATGGTTTATCTGTGGTAAGGCTTCTAATGCCGGTGGTGTTGCAACATCTGCTCTTGAAATGAGCCAGAACAGCGAAAGACTCAGCTGGACATTTGAAGAAGTTGACGCTAAGCTCAAGAACATCATGGTTAATATCTATCACAATATTGATGATGCTGCTAAGAGATACGGCATGGAAGGCAACTATGTAGCCGGTGCAAATATTGCAGGTTTTGAAAAGGTTGTAAACGCTATGCTCGCTCAGGGTGTTTGCTAATTTAAAATAAATTTCATCACACAGACAAAAAAAGACACATTTTTACACTCCGGATTCGGTATGATAGCGGTTGTAAGAATGTGTCTTTTTATAATTCCATGAGCTATGGCTATGGCAGGGGTAATGAATCCGTGGTATAATACCTAAAATAAAAGAAGAGGAGGCTGTTGCAGATGATGAACTTATTTGAAGGTGTCAGAAAGATGACGGATGACGAAATCCGTATGCAGATCGCACTGTTTCGCAATGTCACCCTGCTGAATGCCGCGAAAGAAACGTCGGGTAAGGTGCTTGGCGGGCTGGCAGACATTGCCAACGCATTTGCGGAAAGCTTCAGCAAAAGAACGCCGTTTGATTTTCAGGTAACGCGCGTGTGTGACATGGTACGAAAAGAATATGACCGTTTAAAGGCAAATGACCGGGTGCAGTTAGAATACGAACTCAAAAAAATTCTGACCGAAAAATGCAGGGAGCTGGTGCCGGAAGAATCCGAAGAGCCGGATGAAGAACGGCTCTCCTTTTTAATCATCAATGAAGCAGCGAAAGTCTACGGAATCCATAAATATAAGACACCGTCGGGTAAAATCGAAGCTGTCAGTACAGCTTATAATAATGCACTGCTGTCCGTGATACATACAAGACTGCAAAAGCAGGGCAAAGAAGAAGTAATCCATACCGACCAGAAAATTCAGGATGCCATGAATGCCGTATCATTGGATACCAAGCGCCAGCTGCAGTCTGCGCTTATGCCAAAGGAATTCAGCGGACGGTGCATCGGACGTATTTTAAGACTGGAACGTTCCACAAAGTACCTTTCGTATACGGTGACATTTTTAGGCTACGGCTGTTTTGATGAGGTATTATCCAACGTATCTGCCGTCTTTTCGGCGATGCGGGCGTTCAAACGGATTTCACGTGTACTGTTTGCACAGATGATATGGAAAATAAAAAATACAAGTCATTTGACATTTACCATAGCAGAAAATGTCCTTCCGGCATATCTGGACCCGGTCAGACGTCAGGAATTTATGATACAGGAACAGGAATTCCGTGCGGCGCTGGCAGGAAGAATTGAATCGGAGCAGCAGTATGCAAAGTGTGAACAGGCAGTCACAAAACAGGAAGAAAAAGCAGCCGATGCAAAACAGCGGCTGGAACTGATGCAGCGGGATTATGATGAATTACAGATGAAATTTATGGGGCTTGAAAGCCGTAAAGATGAATATATGAACAGGACAAGACCGGAAAATGAAACAAAAGACTATTACAGCGAAGTCAATGAAACGAAACGCCGGTTAGACCGGGCACAGGCACAGCTGTCAAAGGCCGGAGCAAAATACCGCGAAGAGGAAGAAAAGCGCGGCAGGGCAGAATCCGAAAAGAATACGGCGATGCTTAACCTGGAAGTGGTAAAGCGCAAAACGGAAGAAGAAGTCCGTGAACGGGCGCGGGAAATTGAAAAAGTGTGGAAAGCTTTTTTCTTCCGGTTTTCATTTGAGGAGGATTTGTTTGAGTCGGTTGTGATTCATTTCACAAGGGATGAGGTTTTAATTATAGAAGAAATGTTAAAAGAACTGCATGAAAGCCGGAATACGGGAAGTTTTGCCTATGAAACAAAACAGGAAGAAGACCATACGGAAAGCGTGACCTATACGGTGACGCCGGGCGAAAAGGTTATCCGTATCGTTTATGAGAAAACACACATTATGCAGATAGGATAAAGAGGACAGTGAAAAATGGCGGAAAACAGATATTGTGACATAGAAGCGTTTCTGGATACGATTCCACAATATGCAGGAGAAAGCGGTGTTGTGCGGGCAGGCGCACTGCTTGAAGAATTGGGACATCCGGAAAAAACATTAAAAATCATTCATGTTGCAGGCAGCAACGGAAAAGGTTCAGTGTGTGCCTATTTAAACAGGATTCTGATACAGCACGGCTTTAGGACAGGACTGTTTACATCCCCGCATTTAGTTGATGTCAGGGAGCGTATCCGCATTGATAATGAAATGGTTTCCAAAAGTGATTTTGTACAGGCATTTGACAGGGTACACAGTGCAGAAAAACGTCTGCAGAAGAAAAATATCACGCTGGCATATTTTGACTGGCTGTTTGGCATGGCACTGCTGTTATTTGTGCAGAAACAGGTCGATTTTGTCATTCTGGAAACCGGACTTGGCGGGCGGCTCGATGCCACCAATGCAGTACAAAATCCGGTGCTGTCCGTGATTACAACCATCAGTTTAGAGCATACTGCGGTGCTTGGGGATACCCTTTCACAGATAGCAAAAGAAAAGGCGGGCATTTTAAAGCAAGGTGTTTCTGCAGTTTATTCGGCAAAAGAAGCGGAAGTCATTCACGTGATGGAGCAGACCGCAGAAAATGCAGGTGTTCCGGTATTGGAAGGTGTAACACCGGCAGACTATCAAATTACGAAAAACACAGGAAAGTGTATTGATTTTTCACTGCATAATGGTTATTATAAGAATGATTGTTTTTCTCTGGCAACAGGAGCTGTTTATCAGGCGGAAAATTGCAGCCTCGCTTTAACCGGTGCGGCACTTTTGCAGAAGGCAGGCATTTTACAGCTTGATGAGGGGAAAGTAAGGCAGGCCGTTTTTGAAACCTGCTGGGAAGGCAGAATGGAAGAAATTGAGCCGGATATTTATATTGACGGTGCACACAATCCGGAGGGTATTGAAGCATTTATCCGGTCGGCGCGTTCTATTTGCGGCAAAAGACCGGCAGTTCTTTTATTTTCAGTTGTAAAAGATAAGAATTTTGAGCAGATGATTGGGATGCTTGCGGCATCCGGGGTATTTACCCATTATATTATTGTACAGATGCAGACAAAAAGGCATCTTGCAGGTGAGAGTATCGAAGAACTGTTTGCAAAGTATACATCAGCCCCCCTGACAGAGTTTGACGAATCCTTTGACGGATATTTATATGGAAAGAAACTGCAAGAGGAGATTCCTGACAGCGTATTATTTTGTACAGGGTCTTTATATCTGGCAGGTGAAATTAAACAGAAGCTGCAAAATGGCAGATAAGGAAAAAGGAAAGGTTTGGTATAAGATTATGATAGATTTTGATGAAGAAATTAAGAAGTTTCAGCCGAGTCTGGAAGTTGATGATGCGGAAGAAGCGATTTATAATAATGATGTGCCGGACATCACAGACCTGATTGCAAAGATTATGGAAGATATTTCAAAGTAAGACGTACTGGATTTGGAGGAAAAGATGAGATGTTATAAATGCGGTGCCACACTGACGGCATCTGACAGATGTCCGCAGTGCAAGGCGGACGTTTCAGTCTATAAAAGAGCGGCAAAAGCTTCCAACGCCTATTATAATCTTGGTCTTGCAAAGGCAAAGGTCAGGGATTTGACAGGTGCGGCAGAAAGCTTAAAAACAAGTGTGATGATTCACAAAAACAACATAGAGGCAAGGAACCTGTTAGGACTTGTTTACTGTGAAATGGGTGAAGTGGTTGAGGCACTCAGCCAGTGGGTTATCAGTAAGAATTTACAGCCGGACAACAATCCGGCAGGGTCTTATATTGCACAGATTCAGTCGAATCAGGGCAGGTTTGATGCGGTAACAACAACGATAAAGAAATATAACCAGGCATTAAACTATGCCAAAGAAGGCAATCTGGACATGGCAACCATACAGCTTAAAAAAATTGTTGGCCAGAATCCGCATCTGATAAAGGCACACCAGCTTTTAGCGCTGATTTATATCAAAGACGGCGAATATGCAAGAGCCAGAAAGCTGCTGATGTCTGTTTTAAAAATTGACCGCAACAACACGCTTGCGCAGCTGTATTTAAAGGAAATCGAAGAAGCACAGCAGTTAAAGAAAAAGCAGGGTGCGCGTTCCAATGAATTTTTACCGCAGAAGCGTGAAAAGCGTGAAACAAAGGTGATAGAAAGCCAGCCGCTCAGTGGAAATGATGTGATTCTGCCGCGGTCATCGTATAAAGAGCCGGGCAACGGTGCTATTACGATTGTGAATATCCTTGTCGGTGTTGTAATCGGTGCTGCACTCATCTGGTTTTTAGTAATGCCGTCCCGTTACAAGGGCATTACGGAGGATTATAATAAGAGCCTTCAGGATTACAGCGAACAGCTCTCATCCGGCAATGTGGAAATCAATTCCCTCACGAAGCAGTTAGAGGATATAAAGTCGGAAAAAGAGGCACTCGAAGAACAGCTTTCGGGATTAAGCGGAGAAGGCGGAAGCAATAAGCTGTTAACTGCCGTTATAAGTGCAGCTAATTCATATATTGCAAATGATACTGCAACCGCAGCCAAGGAACTCATGGATATTGATGTCAGCTCACTGCCGACAGATGATGCCAAGAAACTGTATAATACCATTGCAGAAGCGGCGATGAAGCCTGCGGCAAATGAATTTTATACACAGGGTACAACAGCTTACAATAAAGCGGATTACACAACAGCCGCCACTGCATTTGTAAATGCGTATAAGTGTGACAGCACGAAGGCAGAAGCAGCTTATTATGCGGCAAAGAGTTATGTGGCATTAAACCAGACGGAAGATGCCAAGAAGTACTATCAGTACATTGTGGATGGATTCCGCTCAAGCTCGTACTACTCAGAAGCCAATGCATATGTAACATCGCATTCATAAAGATACGTAAAAAAGATAAACCTGTCAGACGGTAAAAACCGCTGGCAGGTTTTTTGCTGTCTGAAATGAAAAGCCACAGTAGGAAAAAATGTGACGGCAGACGACATTTCAGGCAGGAACAGCCGGACAGGCACAAAAAGCGGAAAGTGTTGCAAAAAGAAAGGGAGGATTGGCATGGAAGCAGCAAAAAGTGCGGCAAATGAAGAAATGCAGGAAAATAAGCATACGGATTACATTTATATGGTTACAGGGGACAGGCTGGTAATCAGTATGAATGCGGAACTTGACCATCATCTGGCAGATGAAATGCGGGATGTGATAGATACGATTATTGAGGAACGTGGGGTGCGCCATCTCATTTTTGATTTTTCAAAAATCAGTTTTATGGACAGTTCGGGAATCGGGCTGATTATGGGGCGGTATAAGAAACTGCAGGAAAACGGCAGTATCAGCATTGCGGGGGCAAATGACAGTATCCAGCGGATTATTTTAATATCCGGACTGCATAAGCTGGTACATACCTGTAAGGACGTTTCGCAGGCGGCAAAAAATATAGAAAAATAGGAGAGGACATGGAAATGAAAGCAGATAATGCGATGGAAGTGATATTTGATGCAAAATCTGAAAATGAGAGTTTTGCAAGAGTAACAGCAGCGGCATTTTGCACACGCCTAGACCCGACGGTGGAGGAAATTGCGGATATTAAAACAGCGGTTTCAGAGGCTGTTACAAACAGTATCGTACACGGATATGAGGGCATAGAAGGAAAAATCACGTTAAAGGTAAGCCTAGTAGGACAGGAAGTACGGATTGAAGTCCACGACGACGGAATCGGCATTGAAAATGTAGAGCAGGCAATGGAGCCGCTTTATACAACCAAACCGGAGCAGGAACGTTCCGGCATGGGATTTTCCTTTATGGAAGCTTTTATGGATGAGTTAAAAGTGTATTCCGGTAAAAACAGCGGAACAACGGTGATTATGAAAAAAAGAATAGGTGTAGAAAATTAGCAGATAGGGTGTGATTATATGAATCATACTAAGGAACTGATTGAAAGAGCGCACAGAGGAGATGAGAAAGCAAGGGAAACACTCGTATTGGAAAATATGGGACTGATTGGAAGCATCGTGCGGCGTTTTGCCGGAAGGGGGTATGAGCAGGAAGATTTGTTCCAGATTGGGAGTATCGGGCTGATTAAAGCTGTGGATAAGTTTGATACGGCATTTGACGTTAAATTTTCAACCTACGCCGTACCGATGATTACCGGGGAAATTAAACGGTTTCTGCGGGACGACGGCATGATAAAGGTCAGCCGGACACTGAAGGAAAATTCAGTGAAAATGGCGAGAATGATTGAGGAATACAGAAAAGAACACCTGTGCGAGCCAACCGTGGAACAGATTGCACAGCAGACGGGAATTCCCCCGGAAGAAGTTGTCATGTCTTTTGAGGCGGCGGCAGATGTGGAATCCATTTACAGGACAGTCTATCAGGGGGATGGAAGCGAAGTCTGCCTGATTGATAAAATCGAAGAAAAACGCAATTATAATGAAGAAAGTGTCAATCGCATGGTGATTGCACAGATTATGGAAGAACTGCCTGAAAAAGAGCGTACACTGATCCGGATGCGCTATTTTGAAGAACGCACGCAGACCGATATAGCGGCAAAGCTTGGAATCTCACAGGTACAGGTTTCCAGAATGGAAAAGAAAATTTTAGCATCCATGAAGAAAAAACTTGCGTAAAAGCGCATAAAAACAGAGGTCATTGCAGATACTTCCCTTGTAAACAGCAGAAAGGGACAGGAAAGCGATGAGTGAAACATTATATATCCAGATTAACAGAAATATTCAGGTCGATAAACGGGAAATCACTATCGGCGATGTGGCAGCTCTCCTTTGTAAGAACGCCGGCATAACAGCACGTGTAAAAACGATAAAGCTGATTACGCTGCCGGATGTTCCGAAAAGGAGAGTTTCTTTTTCTGTAATAACCGTAATGGAAAAAATCGAAAAGATTTACCCGGATTTACAGCTTGTAAGCATTGGGGAAAGCGACTTTATTGTGGATTATATCCGTCAGAAAAAGAAGAGCCGGGTATGGCAGGGGCTGATGGTAGCATTTGTTTCCGTTTTTACGTTTGTCGGAAGTGCCTATGCCATCATGGCATACAACAATGATGTCAGTACCAATGAAATCTTTGAAAAGGTATACGAGATGATGGGAACGGGTAATTTTCAGGAATATAAGGTCATCGAAATTGCTTACGCGGTTGGTCTGCTGCTGGGCATTGTCGTTTTCTACAATCATTTTGCGGGAAAACATTTTACGGGCGATCCGACACCGATTCAGGTGGAAATGGACAAATATGAATCGGATATTGACAACTGTATGATTGACCGCAGCAGCACGGAAGGGAAGGAAAAATAATGGATGGGATGGAACTTTTAAAGCTGGCAGTACAGATTGCCATCGGACTGGCAGCAGGCGGTTTT
>OHST01001201.1_pt1 | contig 10457 bp, 9 predicted proteins | sample 1578841 | NCBI WGS metagenome assembly OHST01 (sample SAMEA3879593, study PRJEB24766) | human gut metagenome | biome: human-associated habitat; feature: feces | place: USA | collected 1985/1987 | reverse complement strand
TGCCGGTGCAGGAAGTGGAAGGCTCCTGCACGGTCATGGGGTCGCCGCCGTTCATAGCCGTATTGATGATCGCGTCGATATAGTTGACCAGGCTCTCGCAATCCCGCTTAGCCTCGTTATAAGCCACCATGCCCTCGTCTGCCATGATCTGGCCGTACAGGGTGTTGACCTTCTCGTTCAGCTCGGCAATGCGGGCATCGCTGCGCTCGGTCTTGCCGATCTCATTGTTCAGATCCATGCGTGCCAGGTTGAACTCGCCGATCAGGTTCTGGAGCTCCTCGTCCTTATCGTTCATTTTGCGGGCCTGATCCAGAGCCAGGTAGCGATTGTCGGTTTGCAGCGCCACAGCAGCGCGCTTAAAAAGATCGATGCAGTCCATTATTATACTCCTTTATCCATGCGCCCTCTTGTCAAGGGGGCAGAATTTCGCACGAAGAACGCGCGATTTCAAACTTTGTTGCGGAAAATCCTCAGCCTTCCAACTGACCCAGCAGAACGGTGGCACGGGCAGAGGTGAGCTTTACCTTTGCATACTGACCCAGCAGTGCCGGATCCGCAGCAAACTCCACCGTCAGGTTGTTATCCAGCCGGCCGGTGAGGGTGCCCTCGGCCCTGCCGAAGCCCTCTACCAGCACCCGTACCGTCTGCCCTACCTGCGCCTTGACCAGACCCATAGCGATCTCGTCCTGGGTCTTGAGCAGGCGGGCCATCCGATCGGTCTTTTCCGAGCGGGGGGTCTCGTCCGGCATATCGGCTGCTTTGGTGCCGGTACGCTTGGAGTAGATGAAGGTGAACAGCTGCATATAGCCCACCTTCTTGACCAGGTCCAGCGTCCCTTGGAAGTCCTCCTCGGTCTCACCGGGGAAGCCCACGATGATATCGCTGGAGAAGGTGATCCCCGGCACCCGGCTGCGGGCGTACTCGATCAGCTCCATATACTGTTCCACCGTATAGCGGCGGTTCATCTGTGCCAGGACCCGGTCGGACCCGCACTGCACCGGCAGGTGCAGATGCTTGCACAGCTTGGGCTGGGCGGCAATGGTGTCGATCAGCTTATGGCTGGCATCCTTGGGGTGGCTGGTCATAAAGCGGATATGATAGTCTCCGGGGACACTGCACAGCAGATTCAGCAGGTCGGAAAAATCGATCTGTTCTTCCAGACCCTTGCCGTAGCTGTTGACATTCTGCCCCAGAAGCGTGATCTCTTTGTATCCCGCCTGCACAAGACCGCGGAACTCCGCCAGGATATCCTCCGGACGGCGGCTCTTTTCCCGCCCGCGGACATACGGCACGATGCAGTAGGTGCAGAAATTGTCGCAACCATACATGATGGGGAGCCAGGCGCGGAATTCGCTCTCCCGCCGGATGGGGATATTCTCCACGATCACCGGACGCTGCGCCGGCTGCAGCAGCACCCGCTTGTGGGTGCGCAGCTTCTGCGCCAGCAGCTGCGGCAGTGTGTCAATGCCGTCCACGCCGAACACCAGGTCCACATACGGGTAGCTGCGGCGCAGTTTTTCCACCACATGGGTCTGGTTGGCCATGCAGCCGCACAACCCAATGATGAGGCCGGGCTTTTTCTCTTTAAGGCCCTTGAGCGCACCTACGTTGCCAAAGACCCGCTGCTCCGCATGCTCGCGCACAGCGCAAGTGTTAAACAGGATCAAGTCGGCCTGCTCCGGCGCATCGCACAGGCCATATCCAATATCGGTGAGAACGCCCTTGATGCGCTCTCCATCGTTGACGTTCTGCTGACAGCCGTAGCTATGGACATAAGCCAGCGGCGGTGTATCATACACCTGGCTTACCAGTGCAGCGGCATCGGCATCGTGTTCAAATGCAATGTATTCCAATGAACTATAACCATCCTTCTCCGCTGTCCCAAGGACAGCAGGTTTGCTTTTCAAAAAAGCGTTTTCAGATACACCTTAGTATACCTTTTTTGCTCGGCTCCGGCAAGGGGCAAATTCCGCCGGAGTCATCTCAGACCGCCGGGGTCTCCGACTCCGCAGGCAAATCCGGCGGCAGAACATCCTCCGCAGCTTGCCGGGCGCAGCAATCCGCACAGAGGCCGAACAAGGTAACGGCACATTCCTGCACGATGCCCTGCTGGCGCTGTACCAGCTGCATCAGCTGTTGTTCATCCACCTGTGCATCCACCACGCTGCCGCACACTGTGCAGTAAAGGTGACTGTGCCAGCACAGCGTATGGTCAAAGCGGTCGGCCTGGCCCGGGATGGAGACCCTGCGGACCCGGCCCATATCCACCAGGCTGTTCAGATTGCGGTAGACGGTGCCCAGGCTCAGACCCGGACACCGAGGAGCAGCCTGGGTGTGGATCTCCTCTGCCGTGGGGTGATCGCTGAGGGCCTGCACCGTTTGCAGGATCAGCTCTCGTTGTTTTGAATAACGCATGGTATCTTTCTCCTTGGTCGGTCAAAGCTTCTCCTCGCCCTTGATCTTGGCCCAGTAGGCTTGGGCTGCCTGCTCGGTGCGGTTATCGCCAAAGGCATAGTAGCGCACATCCTTCAAAGCGTCGGGCAGATACTGCTGATCCACCCAATGCCCGGGAAAATCATGAGCATAGCGGTAATTCTGGCCCTTGACAAGGGCGTCCTCCCCGTCATAATGCTTGTTTTGCAGCTGTCGGGGCACCGGGCCGGTGCGCCCGGCCTGCACATCTGCCATGGCCGCATTGATGGCATCGTGGCCGGAGTTGGATTTGGGACTGGTAGCCACCAGGATCACCGCATCCGCCAGCGGCAGCCGGGCTTCCGGCAGGCCCACCATATTGGCAATATCCACCGCTGCCTTTACGATGGGAATGATCTGCGGATAAGCCAGACCCACGTCCTCACAGGCGCAGACCATCAAACGGCGGCAAGCCGAAGGCAGATCCCCGGCTTCCAGCAGGCGGGCCAAGTAATGCAGCGCAGCATCCGGGTCCGACCCCCGCATGGATTTCTGATAGGCAGAGACGATATCGTAATGGTCGTCCCCATCCCGATCGTACCGCATTGCAGTCCGGCGGGTGACCTGCTGTACCATCTCGAGAGTGATCTGCTTGCCGGCAGGCCCGGCAGGTGCTGCAACCGCTGCAAAGTCCAGACAGCCCAGGGCCTTGCGAAGGTCCCCCCCTGCGCTTTCTGCCAGATAATGCAGTGCATCAGGGGTCATCTCTACCGGCACGCCCTCTGCATCCGAAAGTTTTTGCAGCGCATTGCTTACCCCCCGCTCTATATCCTTTGGCGCCAGCGATTTGAATTCAAACACTGTACAGCGGGACAAAAGCGCATTGTAGATATAGAAATACGGGTTCTCAGTGGTGGAAGCGATCAGGGTGACGCTGCCATTTTCAATACATTCCAGCAGGCTCTGCTGCTGTTTTTTATTGAGATACTGGATCTCATCCAGATAAAGCAGGATGCCCCCTGCCCCTGCCAGGGTACCAATATCCTGCAGCACCGCCTTGATATCACCGGTCCCGCAGGAAGTACCGTTCAGTTTATGCAGGGTCATGCCACTGTTCTCGGCGATGATGCGGGCTACGGTGGTCTTGCCCGTACCAGAAGGACCATAGAAGATCATATTGGGGATACGTCCGCTCTCGATCACCTGGCGGAACACCCGGCCCGGCGCCAGCAAATGCTGCTGGCCGCACACCTCGGCCAAGGTTTTGGGGCGCATACGCTGCGCCAGCGGCTCGTTCATGGGCGGGCACCTCCTTGTTTTGCTTGCTGTAAAAGCTCCAGTGTAGATATAAGTATACCGCATTCTTGTACAGAGGACAAGATTTTTTGCAAATGATTCTTATTATAATCTATCTTTAACCGGGCACAGCCTCCCCCGCTCGGCTTACAGGGCAAAAATTCTTCTGGATACACCCGGAGGCTCTCCCCTATTACTTTACAACCCGCACAAAAAATGTTATTATCACAGATAAGATGTCCCTATCCCGGTTTTGTACCGGACAGGATACCGAATCTGTCAAAAAAGAGGGGAAGCCCATGCCTAAAAAGACCCTGCCGCCGGAGCAGCTGGCGGCCAAAAAAGCCTTGGCTCTTACGGTGATCGACCGGCTGCGGGCGGAATACCCGGATGCTGCCTGTACGCTGGATTATGACCACGCCTGGCAGCTGCTGGTCAGTGTGCGGCTGGCCGCCCAATGTACCGATGCCCGGGTCAATGTAGTGGTAGAGGATCTGTTTGCCCGCTATCCCAGTGTAGAAGCACTGGCCGCTGCCGAACCCGACGAGATCGAAGCCATTGTACGCCCCTGCGGACTGGGCCGCTCCAAGGCACGGGATATCTCGGCCTGTATGCGGATGCTGCGGGACGAATACGGCGGCAAAGTGCCCACCACCTTTGAACAGCTGTTGGAGCTGCCGGGAGTCGGGCGCAAAAGCGCCAACCTCATCATGGGGGATGTGTTCGGCAAACCCGCCATCGTCACCGACACCCACTGCATCCGGCTGTGCAACCGCATTGGTCTGGTGGATGATGTAAAGGAGCCGCAGAAGGTGGAAATGCTGCTGTGGCAGATCATTCCCCCAGAGGAAGGCAGCGATCTATGCCATCGGTTCGTATTGCACGGCCGGGCGGTGTGCATGGCCCGCAGCCCGGACTGTGCCCGCTGTTGTTTGAAGGATGTGTGCCGTATGGCCCAGCAAGAAAATGCTTGATCCGCCGCAGAGCGGAAAAACAGAGGAGGTTTTGCAATGTTTTCCTTTTTGTTCAGTTTGGTGATCGGCGCCCTGGCCGGTTTTGTGGCCAGCCGTATCATGAACAGTGAGAGCTCCACCTGGCGCAACATCGTGTTGGGCGTGCTGGGCGGTTTTGTAGGCAACCTGGTATTCGGTCTGGTGGGTCTGACTGCCACCGGTTTCATCGGTGACATCATCGTGTCCATCGTGGGTGCCTGCATCTGCATCTGGCTGGGCCGGAAGATGTTTGGCTGAGCCGGACGGCAGTTTTTTCCGCCTAAAACAAACGAAAGCGCGGTGCGCACCGCGCTTTTTGCTGTTCTTTCGGCGCCGGCCGAAAAAACTTTTGTTACGGGGTCAGACGGTTGGGGCCGCGGAACAGGAACTCGGCCTCCTTGATGGGCAGGCCCACCAGCAGCATGGTCAGGCGGTCGATGCCCAGACCGAAGCCGCCGTGGGGCGGGCAGCCATACTGGAAGAACTCCAGATAGAACTTGACATCCTCTGCCAGGCCCTTCTCCTCTGCCTGCCGCTTGAGCACCTCATAGCGATGCTCGCGCTGTGCGCCGGTGGTGATCTCCACACCGCGCCAGATCAGGTCGTAGCCCTGAGGCACACCGTTTTCGTCCCGCATATGGTAGAAAGCACGCTTCTCCGCAGAATAGTCGGTGACGAACAGGAACTCATGGTTGTAGTGCTTCTTCACCCAATCGTAGCTCAGACGCTCTGCCTCGGTGGTCAGATCGCCCTTTTCGGCCTCATCCACCACATAGCCAAAGTCCTCTTCCAGGCCCTGGTACAGCTCTGCCAGGGTGACCACCGGGAACGGGGTCTCAGGAACGATGACCTCCTGGCCGAACAGCTCCTGGATCTGGTCGCCGTAGGCTTCCTTCACCGCAGCAAGGCCGGCTTTCAGCAGTTCTTCCTCCATCTTCATCACATCCCGGTAGGAGGTGATGTAGCTGAACTCCAGGTCAAAGCCGGAGAACTCGGTAGCATGCTTGCTGGTAAAGCTCTTCTCTGCACGGAACACAGGGCCTGTCTCAAAGATGCGCTCAAAACCAGCGGCCATCGCCATCTGCTTGTAGAACTGGGGGCTCTGTGCCAGGTAGGCATTGCCGTCGAAATAATCCACCTTGAACACCTCAGAGCCGCTCTCGCTGGCTGCAGCGATCAGCTTCGGGGTATGGATCTCGATAAAGTTCTGCTCCAGCAGGTAACGGCGCATGGCGTTGACCATGCAGCTCTGTGCTTTGAACATCAGCTGGTTTTCATCGGTGCGCAGATCCACCCAGCGGTAGTCAATGCGCTGGTCGATACTGGAGCGCTCCACTGCCTTCTTCTTCTTGGTAGCTGCGATCGCCTTGCGTGCAATGGGCAGTGCGTCGGCAATGCTCTCCACCTGGATCTCGGTGGGGATCATCTCGATGCCGCCCATCTTTACATAATCATTGGCCACCACTTTGCCGGTGACAGTGATCACCGAATCAGCGGTCAAGGTGTCGATGGTGTCCACCAACTCCGGATGATCCGCCTTTTCCACCGTGATCTGAAGTTTGCCGGTGATATCCTTCAGCACAATAAAGGCCATAGCCTTGCTGTTGCGCAGGTTCTCGATAAAGCCCTGCACTTTAACGGTGCTGCCGATCGAGTTTTGTACCTGGTTGATGTAGGTGCGCTCCATAGAAATCCTCCTTGACGATACATTGGTCTCATCTATCCATTATAACGCATTTTTCGATGAAATCAACCCAAAGAACAGGGCGAGTTCAGCTTCCTTTAGAAAAAGCGGCGGCTGTCAGTCCTGCTTTTGCTGGCGGTCCAGCGTGCCGGTGCCGCCCTCTACGACTCCATCATGGGCCAATACCGCTTTGATGGTGCCAAAAAAGCAGCGCACATCCAGCCCAAAGCTCAGGTTCTGCGCATAGTAGCCATCCAGCCGGGCCTTTTCCGGGATCTCCAGTTCATCCCGGCCGTGGATCTGTGCCCAGCCAGTCAGACCCGGGCGCAGATCGTTGGCTCCGTACTGATCCCGGGCATCCAGCAGGTCGTATTGGTTCCACAACGCAGGACGGGGGCCGATGACCGCCATATCCCCCACAAAGATATTCCACAGCTGCGGCAGCTCATCCAGGCTGGTGCGGCGCAAAAAACGTCCCACCCGGGTAATATACTGATCCGGGTCCTGCAAAAGGTGGGTGGGCATATCATGGGGCGTATCTATGCGCATCGTGCGGAACTTGAGGATCTGAAAATGCTTTTTATTTTTGCCCACCCGTTTCTGCCGGAAAAAGACCGGCCCGGGAGAATCCAATTTGATAGCCACGCTTAAGATCAAAAACAGCCAGGACAGGCAGATCATCCCGCCTAAGGACAAAATGATGGCCAGCAGCCGCTTGATGTAGTTGCGATACATAAAAGCCTCCTTATCATGGTGGGGCATCCGATGCCGAACCCCGTCGGGTCAGACCTTATTATAGCAATGCAGGGCTGTTTTTGCAATCCCAACTGGGGCGGCAGAGCTGAGGGCGCTTGCCCGCAGATCCTGTTGCTGCGCCGCGGGTGTTTTTTGTCAAAAAAGCTGCAGATCCCTGCGCTGCACTCTTGTCTTTTTGAGAGAGCAGCAGTATAATAGTTTTTTGGGTGTGCTGCAGACAGCGGAACGGGCAGCACATAGACCTGTACCGGACAAGCTGCCCATTTAAGGGCCATATATTTGAAGGAGGAAGCAAACAACCATGGCGCAAAAGTCCCTGGCAATGGACCTGACTACCGGCCCGATGCTCAAAAAGATCGTCCTGTTCTCTCTGCCGTTGGCGGCATCCAGTATTTTGCAGCTGCTGTTCAATGCGGCCGATGTGATCGTAGTCGGACGCTTTGCCGGCAGCACAGCGCTGGCTGCGGTGGGTTCCAACGGTGCCCTGATCAACCTGCTGGTCAACTTGTTTGTAGGACTGTCCCTGGGCGCCAATGTAGTTGCTGCCCGGTGTTTTGGCGCAAAGGATGAGGGCGGCGTGCAGGACACGGTGCGCACCTCTGTCACGCTGGGACTGGGCAGCGGCATTGTGCTGGCGGCAGCTGGTTTTTTGGCCTCCCGCGGGCTGCTGGAACTGATGTCCTGCCCGGAGGATGTGATCGAGCTTTCTGCCTTGTACCTGAAGATCTACTTTTTGGGTATGCCGGCTGCTATGCTGTACAACTTTTGCGCTGCCCTGCTGCGGGCAGTTGGTGATACCCGCCGCCCGCTGATCTGCCTGGCTGTATCCGGCCTGGTAAACGTGGGGCTGAACCTGGTGTTCGTGATCGGGTTCCACATGAGCGTTGCGGGTGTAGCTCTGGCCACGATCATCAGTCAGGCGGTCTCTGCTGCAATGGTGGTCAGCCTGCTGGTCAAGGAGCAGGGTGCGCTGCACCTGGATCTGCACCATCTGGGGCTGCACCAGGGAACTCTGCGTCAGATCCTGCGCATCGGACTGCCGGCGGGCCTGCAAAGCACCGTATTCAGCCTCTCCAATGTTGTGATCCAGTCTTCCATCAACTCGTTTGGTTCGGTGATCGTGGCCGGCAACTCTGCCGCCTCCAACCTGGAAGGCTTTATCTACACCGGCATGAACGCCTTTGCTCAGGCTGCCGTCACCTTTACCAGCCAGAACATCGGCGCACGCCGGTACGACAACCTGGACCGTGTGATGCGCAACTGCCTGCTGTGTGCGGTAGGTGTAGGCGCTGTACTGGGCGGCGGCGCCTATTTGTGCGGTGAGAGCCTGCTGCACTTCTACTCCTCTGACCCGGCTGTTATTGCCGCCGGACTTGCCCGGATGGAGATCATCTGCACCTTCTACTTTGTATGCGGCTGCATGGACACCCTGGCCAGCGGCCTGCGCGGCCGGGGATACTCGGTACTGCCTATGGTAGTCAGCCTGGTGGGCAGCTGCCTGCTGCGCGTAGTATGGGTGGCCACCATCTTCCAGACATTCCACACCACTACGGTACTTTATCTGAGCTATCCGGTGAGCTGGGCGCTGACGGCCGCTGCGCATCTGGTGTGCCTGCTGGTGGTGCGCCGCAAGACCCAGCAGCAGCTGGAGGCGGGCGCCCTGTAAACCCTGCCCCGGCATCTTGGGCCAGCGCATCAGGATATGCTGAGATTTTTGGCGGCAAAGCCGTTTTATAAACCCGAAAACTGTGGTATACTAGGGCTGCGGCCCGCCGCAGAAACTAGTTCAAAACCGGAAAGGAAACCCTGCCATGAAAGAGCCCAGCTATCTTAGCTCCAGCCGCTTAGGCGGCGCAGTGATCAGCGACCGGGTGGTGGCCAGCCTTTTGCAAGAGCTGCGTACCGGACGCTATGCCGGGGCCACCCGTCTGCCTGCTGAGGTGGACTTGGCCGCAGAGATGGGCGTGAGCCGTACCGTGATCCGTGACGCTTTGAGTGAGATGGAGCGGGACGGCTATGTAGAGCGGGTGCGCGGCATCGGCACAGTGGTCAACCGTACTGTGCTGGGACTGCGCAGCCGTTTGGACCAGAAGCTGGAATATTACCCCCTGATCCGCAGCTTTGGCAGCTACCCCCACGCAGACGGCATCCATATCTATCCCATGCGTGCTGGGGAGGATCTGGCCCACAACCTGCAGATCGCCCCTGGGGACGAGGTGATCTGCATCAAAAAGCGCATCCTTGCGGATACCACCCCTGTGATCTACTCGGTAGATTACCTGCCCCGCGCTCTATTTGATACCCGTGACTACACCCGGCTGGACTTGTCCGGCAGCGTGTTTGACATTTTGGAGAAGGACTGCCATCAGCAGATCTCCTCCAACGTCGCTCATCTGAAAGCCAGCTGCGGAGACGATGCGATCCGCGCCGCCATGCGGCTGGCCCCAGGGGAAGCAATGCTGCTGCTGGACGAGATCTGCTTCAACCGCCTGTGCCGGCCGGTGATGCGGTCATTGAGTTATTATACCAATTTCTTTGATTTTTCGATCCTGCGTAAATTACTCTGAGTTATGGACGGGAGGTAACATCCATATGCGTCATCTGATCGATCCCTTAGACTTTACCCACCAGGAGATCTGCGCCCTGCTGGACCTGGCTGACCGCATCTGCGCCGACCCGGCAGCCTACCAGGAGGTAGCAGCCCACAAAAAATTGGCCACCTTGTTCTACGAGCCTTCCACCCGCACCCGCCTCTCCTTTGAGGCTGCAATGCTGAACCTGGGCGGTCATGTACTGGGCTTCCCCAGCGAGACGGTGTCCAGCGCCTCCAAGGGCGAGAGCGTTGCCGATACCATCCGGGTAGTGTCCTGCTATGCAGACATCGTAGCCATGCGTCACCCCAAGGAGGGTGCTCCCCGGCGGGCCAGCCGCTACTCCCGTATCCCGGTGATCAATGCCGGTGACGGCGGCCATCAGCACCCCACCCAGACCCTGACCGACCTGATGACCATCCGCCGCCGCAAGGGCCGTCTGGATGGGCTGACCATTGGTCTGTGCGGCGACCTGAAGTTTGGCCGCACGGTACATTCCCTGATCAAGACCATGGCCCGCTGCCAGGACATCCGCTTTGTGCTGATCAGCCCGGAAGAGCTGCGGGTACCGGATTACATCATCAAGGACGTACTGGAAGCCAACCAGATCCCTTACCGTGAAACACGGAGCCTGGAGGAATCCATGCCGGAACTGGATATCCTGTACATGACCCGTGTTCAGAAAGAGCGCTTCTTAAACGAAAGTTTCGAGATCGGAAGAGCGGT
>OHST01001192.1_pt1 | contig 10602 bp, 9 predicted proteins | sample 1578841 | NCBI WGS metagenome assembly OHST01 (sample SAMEA3879593, study PRJEB24766) | human gut metagenome | biome: human-associated habitat; feature: feces | place: USA | collected 1985/1987 | reverse complement strand
AGCGTCTGGAAGCACGCGACTTCAGTCGTGTGAGGATAAAGTTTTTAATTCACAAATAATACAGCAATACGTCTTTCTGTTGCAAAAAATGTTGGTTTGTGCTAGGATATGTGTAACACAAAAAGGAGAAGAAAACGTATGATGATAGAAATAGATTTCAGCAGTGATGAAGCCATTTACATCCAGCTGACCAATCAGATCATCATGGGGATTGCTACGTCAAGACTGCAGGAGGGAGATACACTGCCATCAGTGAGACAGCTTGCAGATACAGTTGGGATAAATATGCATACAGTAAATAAAGCATATTCACTGTTGCGACAGGAGGGATTTGTCACTATCGACCGCAGACGTGGTGCAGTGATTTCTATTGATGTAAATAAAAGAAAAGCCTTAGAAGAACTAAAGCAGAATCTTATGGTAGCTCTTGCCAGAGGATGCTGTAAGAGTGTGACCAGAGAGGAAGTACATCAGCTTATTGATGAGATTTTTGATGAATATAATAAAGACAGATAGGAGGATTTTTAAGTGATCGATAATATTGATATTAGTGATTAAATGTGTTGAAATATGCTCATGGAGGTATTGCTATGAACACATCGAAAACACATCGAATATCACTAATTATAAAACAAAAGATTTTGCTGAATTATTAGGTGTCTCTGTGAAAACATTACAGCGTTGGGACAGGGAAGGAACGCTAAAAGCAAATCGAACTCCAACTGACAGGCGTTATTATACTTACAGCCAATATCTTCAATTCAAAGGCATAAATACAGAGAATGATACTCGACAGGTTGTTATTTATGCAAGAGTTTCTACAAGAGATCAAAAGGATGATTTACAGGATCAGGTATCGTTTTTACGTCAATTCTGTAATGCCAGAGGAGTGATTGTAGACCAATGTATTGAAGAGTATGGCAGTGGTTTAAACTATAACCGCAAAAAGTGGAATCAGCTGTTAGATGAAGTGATGGAACAAACAATTAAAACCATCATAGTTACACATAAAGACAGATTTATCAGATTTGGATATGACTGGTTTGAAAAATTCTGTATGAAGTTCAACACAACTATAGTGAACAATGAAGAACTATCACTGCAAGAAGAACTTGTACAGGATATTGTATTTATACTTCATGTTTTTTCCTGCAGATTGTACGGACTTCGTAAGTATTAATAACAAATAGAAAGGGATGAAGAGATTGCTAAAGAGCTTCAAGACGGAAATCAACCCAACTGAAGAACAGAAAGCCAGGATCCGCAGGACGATAGGCACTTGCCGATATGTCTATAACTTCTACCTTGGTCACAACAAAGCTCTGCATGATAATGGTGAAAAGTTTATGACTGGTAAGGACTTTAGTCTATGGCTTAACAACGAATACATTCCGGATAATCCTGACAAAACATGGATCAGGGAAGTGTATTCAAAAGCCGTAAAAAAGTCTATCGAAGATGGATGTACTGCTTTTACAAGATTTTTTAAACATCAGAGTGATTTTCCTAAATTTAAAAAGAAAGGTAAATCTGATGTGAAAATGTATTTTGTCAGAAATAACCCAAAGGATTGTCAATGCGAAAGGCACAGACTTAAGATCCCAACCCTGAGCTGGGTCCGTATCAAAGAAAAAGGATATATCCCAACAACAAAGGATGGATATATGATCAGAAGTGGTACAGTGTCTGTTAAGGCTGGCAGATTTTATGTTTCTGTTCTTGTAGAGATTCCCGATGTCAATATTGGCAATAACTCAAACGAGGGAATTGGCATAGACCTTGGACTAAAAGATCTTGCCATTGTCTCAAATGGAAAGACATACAGGAACATCAACAAATCGGCAGGATTAAAGAAACTTGAAAAACAACTGATCCGGGAACAGAGAAGTCTTTCCCGAAAATATGAAAATTTAAAGAAAGGAGAGTCCACTCAAAGAGCAAATATACAGAAACAAAAGCTTAAGGTACAAAAACTTCATCATAAAATGGATAATATCCGTACGGATCACATTAACAAGACAATCGCTGAGATAGTGAAAACCAAACCATCTTACATAACGATTGAAGATTTAAATGTAAAAGGAATGATGAAAAACAGGTGTCTTTCAAAAGCTGTTGCATCTCAGAAGTTTTATGAATTTAGAACAAGGCTTAAAGCCAAGTGTGATGAAAACGGCATTGAATTAAGGGTAGCAGATAGATTTTATCCGTCTTCAAAGACCTGTCACCATTGTGGTTCTGTCAGGAAAAATTTAAAGCTTTCAGATAGAATTTACAGATGTGAATGCGGCTATGTTGCAGACAGGGATCTCAATGCGGCACTTAATTTAAAAGATGCTAAAACTTACAGGATTGCATGATTAAAAGCAAATGTAAGTATGTACCGAAGGCTATTTCGGGAATTAACGACTGTGGAGTGTACAAGAACCTGTGAGTAGCGTATTGCCTGCAATCGTCAAAACATACACAATGAAGCAGTAAGAAGTATTCGTGAGGACTTCAATTTCTCGATGTGTTTGAGTATATTTAAACATATTTGGAGTGGCAGAGGACATGGAGAGACAATTTACCAGACAGGCAGAGAATGCCCTCAAATTGGCAACGACAATTGCGAAATCCTGTGGACATGGATATATCGGAACAGAGCATCTTCTTGCAGGTCTTTTGAAAGAACCTGAAGGTACTGCGGGAAAAGTGCTGCAGGAATTTAACGTAGAAGAAGAAAAACTCAGGGAACTTATCAGCAGCCTGGTTACACCGGTTCAGGGCAATACTGCGGTAGCAGAAACAAAAGATCCCCAGTACAGCCCGAGAGCAAGAAGGATCATTGAACAGGCGGAGGAAGATGCTGAGAGTATGGAATGTCTTTGCGGAACAGAGCACCTGTTGCTTTCGCTTCTGAAAGAGACAGACTGCGTAGCGACCAGACTGCTTTTTACAATGGGAGTAAATATCCAGAAGTTGTTTGCGGCTATCCTGACAGCTATGGGATTTGACAATGATACCATTGCAGAGGAATTTCAGTACGAAAGGAATGCGGGAAACAAAAAAGTGACCAGTACCCCTACGCTGGATCAGTACAGTCGTGACCTGACACAGCTTGCAGCAGAGGGAAAACTGGATCCTGTGATAGGGCGTGATAAAGAAATTACCAGACTGATTCAGATTCTGAGCAGACGTACGAAGAATAATCCGTGTCTGACAGGGGAACCCGGAGTAGGTAAGACTGCCATTGTAGAGGGACTTGCACAGCGCATCGTTATGGGAATGGTTCCGGATACAGTGAAGGATAAGCGTCTTGTTGTGTTAGATCTTTCCGGCATGGTTGCGGGAAGCAAATACAGAGGTGAATTTGAGGAACGCATTAAGAATGTGATCCAGGAAGTAAAAGAACATCAGGGAATTCTGCTGTTCATTGATGAAATCCATACCATCATCGGAGCAGGTGGAGCGGAGGGAGCACTGGATGCTTCTAATATCCTGAAACCTTCTCTTTCCAGAGGTGAGATTCAGCTTATCGGCGCGACTACTCTGGAGGAATACCGTAAATATATTGAAAAAGACGCAGCACTGGAACGAAGATTCCAGCCTGTGACAGTGGAAGAACCATCTTCAGAGGAGACTGTTGAGATCCTTAAAGGTCTGTGTCCATATTATGAGAAACATCATGGGGTAAAGATTGAAGATGAGGCACTTGAGGCAGCAGTAAAAATGTCACAAAGATATATCAATGACCGTTTCCTTCCGGATAAGGCAATTGATATTATTGATGAAGCAGCATCAAAGGTTCAGCTTGCGGGTTATCAGTCAGCACCTGAAATGGAACAATATGAACTGGAACTGAATGAACTTCGTGAGGAGAAAGAACAGGCAGTTAAGACTGCAGATATTGAACGCGCAAAAAAAGCACAGGTACGCCAAAATGAAGTGGAAGCCGAAATGGAGAAAATCCGCATTAAGACTGAACGTAGAAATAAGAGGAAGAAACTTGTTGTAGATGAAGCTGCTGTTGCAGAGACGATTTCTGACTGGACAAAGATTCCTCTTCAGAAACTGACAGAGGGAGAAACCAAACGTCTTGCTCGTCTGGAGAAAGAACTTCATAAACGTGTGATCGGACAGAATGAGGCAGTGAAAGCTGTTGCGCAGGCAGTGAAACGGGGAAGAGTAGGACTTAAAGATCCGAACCGTCCCATTGGTTCTTTCCTTTTCCTTGGACCTACAGGTGTTGGTAAGACAGAACTTTCCAAGGCTCTGGCAGAAGCTGTCTTTGGAAGTGAACAGGCGATGATTCGTGTAGATATGTCCGAATATATGGAGAAACACAGTGTCTCCAAGCTGATCGGTTCTCCTCCGGGATATGTAGGATATGAAGAAGGCGGCCAGCTCAGTGAGAAGGTCCGCAGAAATCCGTACAGTGTATTGCTTTTTGATGAGATTGAGAAGGCACATCCGGATGTGTTTAATATACTTTTACAGGTGCTGGATGACGGTCATATTACAGATGCACAGGGAAGAAAAGTCGACTTCAAACAGACGATTATTATTATGACTTCCAACGCAGGGGCACAGGCGATCATGGAACCGAAACGTCTGGGATTCATGTCTGATAATGATGAGAAGAAAGACTATGAACGAATGAAAGGCGGTGTGATGGAAGAAGTGCGCCGGGTTTTCAAACCGGAGTTCCTGAACCGAATTGACGATATCATGGTGTTCCATGTGCTGAATAAAGAAGATATCCGGAAAATTGTGACATTGCTTCTTAAAACACTGGAGAAACGATGTGCAGAACAGATGGAAATTCATCTTACAGTGACAAATGCTGTGAAAGATTTTATTGCAGAAAAAGGTTCTGATAATAAATATGGTGCCAGACCGCTGCGTCGTGCAATTCAGAGTAAGATAGAAGATGCGCTTGCAAACGAGATTCTGGAAGGCAGAGTAAAACGTGGAGATAGTGTACAGGTGAAACTTCATAAAAACGAGATTGCATTTGAAGTGAAAAAACAGTAGAAATCTCTGAGCAGACAGATATTTACAATTAAAGCAGAGGACTCACATGATTCACAGAAATTGTGAAATTAGTATAAAAAAATCAGTGAGATACTGGTCAAAAAAGTGAATGTATTATATAATAAGCACATAAAATGTCGGAAAAGTACAGAGATAGTGAAAAACTGTACGGCATCGGCAGATGAACCGGTGGAGCGGCAAACAAAAGAGTCTTAGGAGGACATAGGAAATGGCAGTAGTAAAAGAATTAATCCGTACAGAAGAGAATGGAGCAATCAGCTTTGGTGACTATGAGCTTGCACAGAAGTCTAAATTATCAGACTATCAGCATCAGGGCGATATGTATAAAGTAAAAACTTTTAAGGAGATTACCAAGCTCGAGAGAAACGGAATGTTCGTTTACGAATCAGTTCCGGGAACAGCAGTATTTAATCTTACACAGAGTGAAGCTCAGATGGATTTCCATGTAGAGGGACCGGAAGATGCACAGATCACAGTGGAGATGGAGCCGGATACAGAATATGAAGTATTTATTGAGCAGGCAAGCACAGGTAAGATGAAAACAAACCTGGGCGGTAAACTTTCCTTTAGCGTGGAACTTGGCAATGCTGCAAGAGTAGAAGTAAAGATTGTAAAATGCTGAAAAATAAAAAGACGGTATATTTTTGCCAGGAGTGCGGATATGAATCCGCAAAATGGATGGGGCAGTGCCCGGGATGCAAGTCCTGGAACACCTTTGTGGAAGAGACAGTTTCCACAAAGAAGCCATCCTCTTCTGGAGCAATGAAATCATCAGAAAAAAGGCAGGAACCGGTGATCCTTAAAGACATCAGCCTGTCAGAAGATGAACGGCAGACAACTCAGATTGGTGAACTTGACAGGGTGCTGGGCGGCGGTATCGTCCCCGGCTCCCTTGTTTTAGTGGGAGGAGATCCGGGAATCGGAAAATCAACGCTGCTTTTACAGGTGTGCAGGAATCTGGCAGAGAAGCAGGTTTCGGTTCTTTATATTTCAGGTGAGGAATCTCTGAGACAAATTAAGCTGAGAGCTAATCGTATCGGGCAGTTTACGGATAAGATGCAGCTTTTATGTGAGACGAACCTGGAAGTGATACGTGAGGTGATCGAGCGCAGAAAACCGGATGTGGTTGTGATCGACTCCATTCAGACTATGTTTCACGAAGATGTAAGTTCGGCACCGGGAAGTGTCTCTCAGGTGAGAGAATCTACCAATATCCTTATGCAGATCGCAAAGGGGATGGGGGTGTCCATTTTTATTGTAGGTCATGTGACGAAAGAAGGAAATGTGGCAGGTCCGAGGGTTCTGGAACATATGGTGGATACGGTGCTTTATTTTGAAGGCGACCGGCATGCTTCTTATCGTATCCTGCGTGCGGTGAAGAATCGTTTTGGATCTACGAATGAGATTGGTGTTTTTGAAATGTGTAATACAGGTCTTGAGGAGGTGAAGAATCCGTCGGAATATATGCTGAATGGCAGACCGGAGGATGCGTCGGGTTCTGTTGTGGCGTGTTCTATGGAAGGAACCCGGCCGATTCTGGTTGAAATTCAGGCACTTGTGTGCCAGAGTAATTTCGGGATTCCGAGGCGGACAGCGGTGGGAACTGATTTTAACAGAGTGAATCTCCTTATGGCTGTGCTTGAGAAGAAAGTCGGACTCCGTCTGGCTGCATCGGATGCTTATGTCAATATTGCAGGGGGAATGAAGATGACAGAGCCGGCAATTGACCTTGGGATCTGTCTGGCGATTGTTTCCAGTGCGAAGGATATTGTGATTCCTGATAATGTGATGGTGTTTGGCGAGGTTGGCTTGAGTGGTGAAATCCGCGCAGTGAATATGGCAGGCCAGCGTGTGCAGGAGGCGAAAAAACTGGGATTTGGAACAGTTGTGCTGCCAGAAGTGTGTAGGTCTTCTGTTGGAAAAGTGGAAGGAATCAACTTGGTTTATGTGTCGCAGATTCGTGATGCGATTGGTTATATTATGAAAAAATAGATTGTCAGACTACTGGCTTATATATGGTTTGAATAAGTCGATCAGACTGTCGTCAAAGATATTTTTGCCTGAGAAAGTCTGCTGATAGAGAGAAAGAGGAAAGGATCAAAAGTTATGGCGAGTGGAATTGATACAGTGATATTTGATATGGATGGAGTGATTTTTGATTCGGAGATTCTTGTGCTTCAAGCGTGGAAAGAAGTGGCAGAACGTCATGGAATCGCAGGAGTTGAGGCGGCATGTCATGAGTGTCTGGGAACAAATAGTGTTGTAAGTAAAGGGGTTTTTCTGAAGCATTATGGTGAAGATTTTCCGTATGAGGAATATAAAGCGGAGATGGCAGAGGTGTTTTTCAGTCATGCTTCCGGAGGTAAACTGGAAAAGAAGCCGGGGGTTGAGGAGCTTTTGAAATATCTGAAGATGAGGGGATTTAAGATTGGGCTTGCCAGTTCTACCCGGGAGGCACTGGTGCGTTCGGAGATTTCAGATGGCGGGCTGCTGGGATATTTTGATCAGATTATCGGGGGAGATATGGTGGAACGGAGTAAGCCGGAACCGGATATTTTTCTGGAGGCTTGCAGACGACTGGGAACCAGACCGGAGAATTGTTATGTGATTGAGGATTCTCATAATGGAATCAGGGCGGCTTATGCAGCAGGGATGCATCCGATCATGGTGCCGGATCTGATGGAGGTGACGGAGGAGATGAAGTCCCTCGCAGAAGAGATTCTGGGATCGCTTTGCGCAGTGCAGGAATTTTTGCAGGGGTCAGGCATATAAATTCATTTGTTTTTATGAGTGTCAGTGATTGAATAAAAAAGAAATCTGTTTTTACTGGTGTTTATTTCAAAACTTTTCCAGGAAAACAGATTCCTTTTTTGTTATATTAAGTTTTTGCTTATGAGAGAACTCCTGTTGACTGTAAAAACAGGATAAACATCATAACCGGCGCAACATAGCGGATCATGATTCGATAAAGTTTTTTTCTGCGGAATCTGCTGCCGTTTCGTTCCATTTCATCAATGACATAATCAGGTGTCATAACCCATCCGATCAGGATGGTGGAAAGTAATGCGATAAATGGCATCATAACACTGTTGCTGATGTAATCCATAATATCAAGCAGCTGTCCTGTAGAGCCATTGGGCAGTTCCACTTCTACATAGAAAATGCTGTATCCCAAAGCAATGATCGCAGAAGCAGCAAGATAAACTGCAGATAAAACAGAAACAGTTTTTTTTCTGCCTGTGTGGAAGATTTCCATACAGTTTGCAACGATGGATTCCAACACAGAGATGCAGGATGACAGTGTTGCAAAAATAGCAGTTACGAAAAAGAGGATTCCTACAAATATGCCTGCTTTTCCCATGGCTGCAAAGACCTTTGGGAGAGAAACAAACATAAGGCTTGGACCGGCTCCCATTCCTTCTGTTCCGGAAAATACGAATACAGCAGGGATGATCATGGCACCTGCAAGAAATGCCACTCCTGTGTCAAAAATTTCAATCTGATTAACAGCCTTGTTTAAGTCAACATCAGGTTTTACATAAGAACCGTAGGTGATCATGATTCCCATGGACACGCTGAGAGAGAAGAACAGCTGACTCATTGCATCCAGTAAAATCTGTAAAAATCGCTGTACAGTAAGCCCCTCAAGATTTGGGGTCAGGTAATAAAGAAATCCCTGGATCCCGGTATGTACCTGGCCGGAAGAATCTGTATGTTTCAGAGTCAGGGAATAAATGGAGATGATGACAACGAGTACCAGAAGAACTGGCATCATCCATTTGGATACTTTTTCAATACCATCCTGCACACCATTGTATACAATAAATGCAGTTACACCCATGAAAATAAGTGCAAAAATAACAGGTGAGGTGGAGGATGTGATAAAAGAAGTAAAATAATCATCTGCTGCAGCAGCCTTTGCCTGTCCTGTCAGGTAGACTACAGCATATTTGGTGATCCATCCACCGATCACTGCGTAATAAGTCATAATAAGAACAGGTACAAGAAAAGTCAGAATGCCTAAGAATTTCCACTTGGGCTTCATTTCAGCATAAGCACCGATCGCACTTTTCTGAGTGCGGCGGCCGATTGCGATATCAGATGTAAGCAGGGTAAATCCAAATGTAAGTACAAGTATAAAATAAATGATTAAAAACAGACCGCCTCCATCTTTAGCTGCAAGATATGGGAATCTCCATAAATTGCCTACTCCTACAGCACTGCCGGCTGCGGCAAGGACAAACCCGAGCTGTCCTGAAAAATGATTTGATTTCCTTTCCATAATAGATAATCTCCTGTATGATTTATGTTTGCATAAGTACGATAACATATGTTAACATATAAGTAAAATGAATGTTTTTGCTAGTATACATTAAAAAAAGTAATGGATAAAAACAGACAAGAAGTAAGGAGCGTAAATGAAGGAAATCAGAGACAGATATGAAATTTTTTTGAAGGTATGTGAGACTGGAAGTTTTTCGAAAGCAGCAGAGGCGCTAAACTATACACAATCGGGAATCAGTCAAATGATGGCCGGATTTGAGGAGGAACTGGGAGTACAGTTATTTGCAAGAGCTAAAAAGGGTGTAACTCTGACGGATAATGGAAGAATGCTGATGCCTTATATACAGGAGATGACAAATCAGAAAGATAAACTTAGACAGGCTGCTTTTAATATTAATCATAAAATAGAAGGAAAACTCAGAATAGGAAGCTTTTCCAGTGTAACTGCAATGTGGATGCCGGAAGTGATCCATTATTTTAACAGAAATTATCCACAGGTTGAGGTGCAGATCTTTGATGGAAATTATGATGAGATCAGAGACTGGATCATACATGGGCAGGTGGACTGCGGATTTCTGTCTTCGATCGTTGCAGATAATCTGAAGTTTTATCCATTATGTGAGGATCCTCTCTGTGCTGTGATGCAGAAAAATCATCCTCTTGCAGAAAAGAAAAGTGTGAGACTGGAAGAACTGTTGGAGTATCCTTTCATTATAGAGACTCCGGGATGTGATAATGATATTTTGCATTTATTGGAAAGATGTGGGAAGGAGCCAAAGACTTCTTACAGTTTTCGTGATGATACGCTTATTATGGCATTTGTGAAAAATGGGCTGGGAGTGACGATCTCACAGAAGCTGGTTATGAAGGCGTTTGCCAATGATGTAGAGAGCAGACCTCTTGAACCGGGGAGATCCAGAATTATTGGGTTGGCATTTGTAAAAACAATGAACTCGGTTGTGACGAAGATATTGTTGGAATATCTAAAGGGGATGATGTAGTATTTTGCAGTGAAGAGAGTCCTGTTTTATGGCATATATAGCATGAAAATAAAAAGATTGTCAAATTATGGAATTAACTGTTGACATTGTGGCTTTTCGGTGTTATATTAGATGAGCTGTCGGGAATAATTGTTTGTAAGATAAAAATAATTCAAAAAGATTTCTGAAAGAAAAAAGAAATTCCAAAAAGTGCTTGACAACTTAAAACAAACATGTTAAAGTAACCAAGTCGCTTGAACAGAGCCGACAATCACAGATCAGAAGAACAGTTCCGAAATCC
>OHST01001173.1_pt1 | contig 10780 bp, 8 predicted proteins | sample 1578841 | NCBI WGS metagenome assembly OHST01 (sample SAMEA3879593, study PRJEB24766) | human gut metagenome | biome: human-associated habitat; feature: feces | place: USA | collected 1985/1987 | reverse complement strand
CGCCATATTCGAAGACGACCTGGCACACTGCCATACCGTCACCCCCGGCGAATGGTTCACCCGCCCGCGCACCCGTCGCGTCGCGGAATCGCTTATGCGCGTCTTTTCGCCGCTGCTGTAAATTTCCGACGCGGCCGGCCGCCCTCCCCGCCTGCCGACAAGGCCGCCCGTCCCCGCCAATCGTCCGCCCTCCGCCGCCAAACAAAAAGGAGGGTGCCTGCCAAGTCTTTCACCCGCCGCGAATCGCATATCCGGGAACACGCCCGCAAGCTGTGCGAATAAAATGAGGCTGCCCGGCAAGTCGCAGGCAGCCCCTTTTCCACATGCCGCACGGCGGCTATTCGTATCCTTCGGCCTGCAGTTCCCGCTGCAATTCGGTCATGATCTCCTGTCCCAGCGCCGCACCGGCGGACATGCCCTCCTGCATGATCGCAGGGGTCGCACCGACCGCCTTCCGCATGACCGGCTTGGCGTAAAGGGCATTCAGCTCACGCAGATCGGCGAGCGTCAGGTATTTGGAATAGATCGGCACATAGATATCGACCATGCGGGCGCGCATCTTCTCATTGAATTTCGAGATTATCTTCTCCCAGACGGCTTCCGAAACCGCCGGAGCGGAGGTCTTCAGGTACCCGATCATCTGGGTCACGACCACATCGGCATTCCGGAGCGCCCCGGTCAGCTCCATCATCTCGGCGACCGCATCGCGGTATTCGTCCGACTGCGCACGGGCAGGCAGCGCCGCGGCAAACACGGCGCACATGGCAAGGCAAAGGATTTTTTTCATCGGTATGGGGTTTAGGTTGGGTGTCAGATCTCCACGATCCCCTTGCGGATGGCATAGACGACCAGGCTGGCGGTGTTTTTACAGCCGGTCTTTTCGAGGATGTTGGCGCGGTGCTTGTCGACCGTACGTTTCGAGATGAACAGTTCGTCGGCGATCTCCTGGTTCGACAGGCCGCGGCATACGGCCACCAGGATTTCGCGTTCGCGGGCCGAAAGCTCCTCGTCGGGGACGTCCTCGCGCGTACGCATACGCCCCGCGAGCGACGACAGGAGCTGCGGGCTGAAATAGCTGCCCCCCGCCATCACCGTGTCGATGGCCTCGACCACGTCGCCGATGTCCGAGTCCTTGAGCAGGAAACCCCGTGCCCCGGCCTGCACCATGCGCGTATAGTAGCTCTCCTCGCCGAACATCGAAAGGGTGATGATCCTCAGGTCGGGACGCCGCGCCAGCGCCCGCTCGGTGGCCTGCGCGCCGTCGATACCGGGCATGGCGAAATCCATGAAAACGATGTCGGCCTCCAACTCCGGCAGCATGGCGAGGAACTCCTCGCCGCTGGCCGCCTCGCCCACCACGCGGCACCCGGCGCAATGCTCCAGCAGCCCCCTGAGCCCGTTGCGGAAAAGCGAATGGTCGTCTACAAGTACTATCGTGCGTTCCATATCATTTGCGTTTGCGGCGGCGGAGCCTCTGCGATGCCTGCTCCTCCTGCGTATTGACACGGATCGCGGCGCGCATCCCCCGGCCCTTGGCGCTGGCGATGTCGAACACGCCGCCCAGCGAATTGATGCGCGACGAGATGTTCGAAAGCCCCATGCCGCAGTCCATCATGGCCTGCGGATTGAACCCCCGCCCGTCGTCCGTATAGTCCAGTGCCAGTTCCGTCCCGTTCTGCGACAGCGAAAGGTTGATTGACGAACATGCGGCGTGCTTGAGCGAATTGTTGATCAGCTCGCAGATCACCCGGTAGAGGATCACCTCGACGTCCGTATCGAACCGCTCCGCACGGAGGTTGGTCGTGAAGCGGATTTTCACGTCGTGCATCGCGGCGCTCTTGTCGATGAAGTTCTGCACGCCCCGCGCCAGCCCGAAATCGTTGAGCACGTGGGGCGAAAGGTTGTTCGAAATCTCGCGCAGCGAACGGATCGCCTCGTCGATCACATAGGTCGTATTGTCGATGATCTCCTTCTGCTCGGGGCTGCGTTCGTCGCGTGCCAGTGCCGAAAGCGACATCCTCGCCGACGAGAGCAGCGGCCCCAGCCCGTCGTGCAGTTCCTTCGAGAAACGCGAACGCGCCTTCTCCTCGGTGCGGAGCACGGCCGTGAGGATGCGTTTGTTGAGCAATTGCCGCTGGCGGTTGAGCCTGCCGATGTACTTGAAGAGCTTGTGGGCGTACATCACGCCGATCGACAGGCAGATCGAGATCACGATCCCCAGATAGGCGAACCACCACCGGGGGACATACTGCCCGCTGGCCATCAGCAGCTGCACGAACCGCTCGACCGAGAGCAGCGAAAACCCCACGATGAAGAGAATCCACACCGAATTGTACTTGGTAGCCCGCACCAGTTTGAGGGCATATGCCGTCGCGACCGACTGGATGAGGATGGCGATGACAAGCAGTATCTTAATCAACATAGACGTCCCGGTTTTTTACAAATATAGTATTATTCCAGCACATTGGCAAGGGCTGCGAGCTGGCGGTAATCCGTCAGGTCGACCTGCACCGGCACGACCGAGACATAGCCGTGCGCGAGCGCCCACTCGTCGGTATCCTCCGCCCCGGGCTCGCCGTTGACGAAATCGCCCGTGAGCCAGAAATACGCACGGCCCCGCGGGTCTTCGTGGCGGTAAAACTCCTCGCGCCAGAACCCGCGGTTCTGGCGGCAGAGGCGGATGCCGTGCAGTTCGCCGGGCTTGCCTACGGGGACGTTCACATTGAGGCACAACGGGAGTTCGACCTTCTTTTCCAGGACGCTGCGCACGATCCGCTTCCCGTAGACCACCGCCGCCTCGAAATCGGCGTCTTCGCTGTGGTCGTCGAGCGACAGCCCGACCGACGGGCAATCATAGAAGCTGCCTTCGATAGCCGCCCCCATCGTCCCCGAGTAGAGCACGTTCACGGCCGAATTGGAGCCGTGGTTGATGCCCGAGACCACCAGGTCGACGCGCTGGTCGCGCAACAGGTAGTCGAAAGCCATCTTCACGCAGTCGACCGGCGTCCCCGAGAACGCATAAACCTCCAGCCCCTCCTGCCTGCTTACGCAGCGCAGGTAGAGAGGATTGTACATGGTGATGGCCTGGCTCATGCCGCTCTGCGTCGTCTCGGGTGCCACGACCACCACGCGGCCGAAGGCCCGCGCGACCTCGACAGCCGCCGCCAGCCCCTTCGAATCGTACCCGTCGTCATTGGTTACGAGTATCAGTTTTTCTTCTTTCATAGTCGGTATTTTACCTGCAAAGATAACAATAAATCACGCTCTCGGAAGATATTTTTATGCCGCACTTGCACCGAATGAAAAAAACTTCGTATATTTGCAGTCCCTTACGGGGCGTATATCAACCTCTTTCATTGGGCGCTACGCAGTTGCGGGGACACAAGGACGGCACAGCCCGTCCGGCGTGCCGGGAACGCGGGATTACGGATCAGGGTATCCGTATGGTACGGCGGGCGCAGCGGGAATGTTGGGTGCGAAACACATTAAATTTGTTGCAACAATGAACAAAGACGCAATCATCAAGCTCGTCAACGAGCAGATGTGGACCAAGACGGATGTTCCGTCGTTCCAGGCCGGTGATACGATCACCGTTACGTACAAGATCGTCGAGGGTAACAAGGAGCGCCTGCAGAGCTTCCGCGGCGTAGTTATCCAGATCAAGGGTACGGGCAAGACCAAGATGTTCACGATCCGCAAGATCTCCAACGGCATCGGCGTCGAGCGTATCTTCCCCCTCTATTCGCCCCACATCGACAAGATCGAGGTCAACAAGATCGGTGTCGTACGTCGTGCACGCATCTACTACCTGCGCGACCTGACCGGCAAGAAGGCCCGCATCAAGGAGAAGCGCATGACCAGCGCGGACAAGAAATAGTCCGGGCCGTCAGCAAGAAAAAACAGGAAGGTTCCCTTCCTGTTTTTTTGTGCCCGCCCCGGAAAGCCCCCGCCGCCCGGATAACGGCCCGTACAGGCGGCCATCTTCGACGGCCTGTTTCGACAGCAACAGAAGTTCCGGCCCGGAATTCCGCCCCGGCCGCGGCCCGCGCCAGCCTGCCGTCCGCGCTTACAGGCCCGCCGCCCCGAACTCCCCTCCCGGCGCAGGTTCTCCGCCGCACGATCCGGCAAAACCGGGAAAGGCGACGAGCGGAACCTCGAAATATTGGGCGCCCCGCCATGAAGCGTCGCTGACAATATGCCGCAAGAAACCCGGCGTTCTCGGAACGCCGGGTTTCCCGTAACTCGCAACCGGTTCTGCGGATTACTCTTCGACCGGAATGTCCTTGTTGACGTTCTTCGAACCTACCAGCGCGTAGAAGAGCATGTAGGCCAGACCTGCGACAACCACCCAGTAGCTCGAGAGGTAACCTGCGAAGTCGGCTACGCCGCCCTGGATTAGCGGGAGGATACCGCCGCCGCAAACCATCACCATGAAGATACCCGAACCCATCGAGGTATACTTGCCGAGGCCTTCGACCGCGAGGTTGAAGATCGTACCCCACATCACCGAGGTGCAGAGGCCGCAAAGGGTGAAGAAGATCACGCCGACGGGCACTTCCACCATGCCGAAGCCGGTTCCGGTGAACACGGGCATCGCGCCCTTCACGTCCGTCGGGGCGAAGATGCCCACGAGCACGAAGATCAGCGCCAGCGAGGCGACGAACGAAAGCTGTCCCTTGCTCGAAATCTTACCGCCCAGCAGGCCGCCCAGCAGACGGCCGCACATCATCAGGAACCAGTAGGTACCCACCAGCGAGCCGGCAGCGGCCGCCGCCATGCCCATACCGCTCGTCGCAGCATCGGGGGCCGACGTCAGGAACAGATTCATGAAGTTGGGAATACCGACCTCGACACCTACGTAAATGAAGATGGCGATCGTACCCAGCAGGAAGTGGCGGAACGAAAGGGCGCTGTGCTTGTCCTTGACCTCGGCTTTCTTCTCCTGGATGGCGAACGGCTCGGGAATGTTGACCATGTAGAGCACGACGAATACCACGGCGAAGATGCCCATTGCGATCCACAATGCGGGAGCCGCGTCGCTGATCGTGGCGTTGGCCGCGTTGCCCATCAGGTAACCCACCAGCACCGGAACGATCGTCGCGGAAATCGAGTTGAGCGAACCGCCGAACTGGATCAGCTGGTTACCCTTCTTGCCGCCGCCTCCGAGCGTATTGAGCATCGGGTTGACCACCGTGTTGAGCATACACATCGAGAAACCCGAAATGAATGCGCCGACCAGGTAGATCGGGAAGCTGCCGGCCTCGCCCGAGAGGTACTGGATACCCACGCCGACGAACCCGATAGCCACGGCCGCAAGCGCCGTCTTCTTGTAGCCGATGCGCTTGAGCATTATACCGGCCGGAATACCCATCACCGCATAGGCGATGAAGTTGGCGAAGTTGCCCAGCTGCGACATCCAGTTCGCCACGGCGAACTGGTTCTTGACGATTACGCCCAACGGATTCGAAAGCCCCGTCACGAATGAGATCATTGCGAAGAGCAAGAACATCATGATGATGGGCAGCGTGTAATTTTTTTTCTGTTCCATACGATTTTATCTAAATTTAGGTTAATGAGTTTCCCGGTTATCTGTCCCTTTCGGCGATGTAGGCGCAGAGGTTGGCAAGCGCCGTACGGTACTCCGAGGGCTCGTATTCGGAGAGCATGTCGACGGCCCGTGCGACGTAGCTGCGCAACACCTCGGCGGCGAAAGTCAGTCCGCCCCCGGTCTCGACCGCATCCTGCAGGTACTCCACCGACTCCTCGTCGTCGTGGCAGCGGGCCAGCCGCCCGAGCAGTTCCTCACGGCGTTCGGGCTCGGCCTTGTCCAGCACCGCGAGCAGCGGCAGGGTGATCTTCCCCTCGCGCAGGTCGTTGTTGGCGGGCTTTCCCGTATGCGCCGTACGCATGTAGTCGAGGATGTCGTCCTGTATCTGGAACGCCATGCCGACCGCCTCGCCGAAACGGCGCATCAGCGCCACCTTTTCGCGCGGGGCACCCACGGCCATCGCCCCGGCCGATGCGCTGACCCCGATCAGACATGCGGTCTTCTTATAAATAATGTCGAGGTACGCCTGGCGCGTCATGGTGTGCTTCTCGGCACACTCGCTCTGCAACACCTCGCCCTCGCACAACGCCGCCATCGAGCCGCATACATGCGTCACCAGGTCGAACTGGCCGCTCGAAAGACCGATATTCATGTTCCTCGCAAGGATGAAATCGCCCAGTATCACCGCCTTGTGCGACTGCCAGCGGGCATTGGCCGACGGGCGGCCCCGCCGCGTATCCGACTCGTCGATCACGTCGTCGTGGATCAGCGACGCCACGTGGATCATCTCCACGAGCATCGCGGCCAGATGCACCCTCCGCCCTTTGGCCGCGCCCTCCACCGGGGAGTTCATCGCCGCCGACAGCATCACCAACAGCGGGCGTATGCCTTTTCCGCGCGAGGAAAGCGCATAACGCAACATGTCGGCAAGCAATTCCCCTTCGGCCGTAAACTGACGGTCGACGAACTCGTCGAACGCCTCCAGTTCCGCAGTCACAGGTTTGCGGATCGTATCGAGTGTAATCATAAAAACAAACTTAACCCAGCGGCAACGGACGCAACATCGCCCGGGACGGGCCCGGATAATCCGGACATCCCGCACACCGGGTCGCCGCATATCTTTGGCAAAGATAGTGATTTTTCGCAATCACGACTCGTCAAGTAAATGTTTTTTCGTACCTTTGCGAAACTTGGATATTTCGCTCGGATAGGCTCGGCCCGGGAATACACGGAACAAGTTTGGTACTCCTTTCGCCCTGCACTATCTTTACCGCAAAAGAAACTTCGGTTTGGATAGGCTGCGGCCCGGGAATGCGCGGAACAGGTTCGACATTCCTCCCGCCCTGCACTATCCTTGGCAACGGTTAACGACAGGGAAAATGGATTTTTCGAAAACGATCATACGCCGGCTGGCGCCGGCTGCGGCGGCGCTCGTCGTCTTCTTCGTAGTGAGCGCGGCCTATTTCGCCCCGCAATTCCGCGGCGAAGTACTGCCCCAGCACGACGTGGTGCAGTACGAAGGCATGGCCAAGGACATCAGCGACATGCGCGCGGCCACGGGCGAAGACCCCCAGTGGACGGGCGGCATGTTCGGCGGCATGCCCGCCTTCCTGATCAACGTGGCCTACCCCGCGCAGATCGTCAAACGCACCGTGGGGCAGGTCGTGAAACTCATCGACACGCCCGCGGCGTTCCTCTTCTTCGCCATGACGGCCATGTGGCTGATGCTGCTCGTCTTCGGCGTCGACCCCTGGGTCGGCATCGTCCCGGCGCTGGCCTACGGGCTCTCGACCTATTTCCTGCTGATCATAGGCGCCGGGCACATCACCAAGATGTGGGCGCTGGTCTATGCCCCGCTGATGATGGGCGGTGCGTGGATGACCCTGCGGGGAAACATGTGGGCGGGCGGGGCGCTCACGGCGCTCACGGCGTCGCTCGAAATCGGCGCCAACCACCCGCAGATCACCTACTATTTCCTCCTGGCCATGGCCGCCTTCTGGATCAGCGAGGGCATCGCGGCCCTGCGGGACAAACGCCTCGGGGACTTCTGGAAACGCACGGCGGTACTCGCCGCCGCAGGCATACTCGCCGCAGGGTCGAATTTCTCGCCCCTGTGGTACACCGCCAGCCACTCCAAAGAGACCATGCGCGGCGGCTCCGAACTGGCCTCGACCTCCGAGACTTCGCAGGACGGGCTGGCGCTCGACTACGCCACGGCCTGGAGCTACGGCCGCACGGAGAGCCTGAACCTGCTGATCCCCGACTTCATGGGGCGCGAATCGGCCACGACCTTCTCGCCCGACGGCGAGGTGGCGGCCGTGCTGAACGAATACGGGCTGCGCGGCGCCGCACAGCAGTTGCCGGCCTACTGGGGCAGCCAGCCCTACACCGGCGGCCCGACCTACCTGGGCGCCGCGGCCATTTTCCTCGCAGCGCTGGGCATCGCCCTGGCACGCGGACGCAACAAATGGTGGATCGTCGCCGTCTCGGTGCTGATGCTCCTGCTGGCATGGGGACGCAACCTGATGTGGTTCACCGAACTGGCCTTCGACCTGCTGCCCGGCTATAACAAGTTCCGCACCGTCTCGATGGCGCTCGTCGTCGTCCAATGGGCCGTGCCGCTGCTGGGAGCACTGGCACTCATGCGGCTCTGGCGCGGGGAGATCCCGCGCCAGAGGCTGCTGCGGGCACTGGCATGGGCCGCGGGCGTCACGGGCGGGCTCTGCCTGCTGCTGGCCGTCGCCGGCAGCACGTTCTTCGATTTCGGCCGCGCGGAAAGCACCGGGATGATGACCGAACAGTTCCGCCAGTTGTTCGAGGCCAACAACATGCAGGATTACCTCCAGCGCGGCATGGATGCCGAGATGGGCATCGCCACGGGCAATGCCATGGCTGCCGAACGCGCCTCCATGATGCAGGCCGACGCATGGCGCTCGCTGCTGATGATCCTGCTCGCAGCGGGCGGCGTGGCGCTGTTCGCCCTGCGCCGGATCAACAAATACGTGCTCACGGCACTGCTCGCCGCCGTGATGCTGCTTGACCTGGTGCCGGTCGACCTGCGGTTCATTTCGCACGACAACTTCATTTCGGCGCGCCGGAACCAGGTCACGGCCACGGCCGCCGACAAGGCGATCATGGCCGACAAGGAGTCGGGGTTCCGCGTCTTCAACCTCACGGTCAGCCCCTTCCAGGACGCTACGACCTCCTATTTCCACCGCTCCGTGGGCGGCTACCACGGCGCCAAGCTGGCCCGTTACCAGGATCTGATCGACCGCTACCTGAGCTACCGCAACGACGCCGTTCTGGACATGCTCAACACGCGCTACCTGATCGTGCCGGGCGACGGCGGACAGCCCGAAGCGGTGCTCCGCCCGACGGCCAACGGCGCCGCCTGGTTCGTCGACGCAGTCGCCGTGGCGGGGAGTCCGCAACAGGAGATCGACCTGCTCGGGGAAACCGACCTGAAACGAACCGCCGTAATCGCAGAAAAAGACAAGCCGTACACGCAAGGCTGGACGGCGAATCCCGCCGACACGGCGGCCCAACGCACCATCGCCCTCACGGAATACCGTCCCAACTACCTCAGGTACGAATACACCGCCCCCGCAGAGGGCGTGGCGGTATTCTCCGAAATCTTCTATCCCTACGGCTGGACGGCCTACGTCGACGGCGCGGAAGCCCCCTGTTTCCGGGCCGACTACGTGCTCCGCGCCATGAGGCTGCCTGCCGGGCAACATACCGTCGAATGGAAATTCCGCGCCCCGGGCTGGAAGGCGGCCGAAGCCGTGACGCTCATCTCGTCGCTCACGATCCTGCTCGGCGCCATCGCTGCGGCGGTCTGCTGTTTCAGATTCAGGAAGAGAGAGAAAAGAGGGAACGGGGAGGAATAAAAAGAGTGAAAAAAGCAAAGCCACAAACCCGATTGTCATCATAAGAGCAGACATTCAAAAACAAATGAAGACGCGGCCGGGATTCCGGGCAATGAAGTCCCCCGTTTCGAAGGGTGGTTCCGAAGGATTGCCGATAGACTTCATTTCAGGATCGGGCGGCGGCCCTTTCCACAATAAAAAACAGACGTTCGAAAATGAAAGACGATAAAAGGCTAAAGAGAAAAGTCCGCAACTCCTACATCGTATCGACGGTGAGCATCACCCTCGTGTTGTTCCTGCTGGGCTCGGTGGGCTACCTGATGGTCGCGGCGATGAAGGTCGCCGACACCCTGCAGGAGAGCATCGCCGTGACCGTGGAGCTGGAAAACGGGCTTTCGGACGAACAGAAGGACGCAGTCAACCGGCAGCTCACGGCCGAAGACCTCGTGGCGACGATCGCCTACGTCGGCAAGGAGGAGAAGATCGAGGACGCCGAGTTCCGCAAGATGTTCGCCAGCGAATTCGAAGAAATCCTGGACGAAAACCCGCTGCTCGACTCGTTCGAGCTGACCCTCACGGCCGCCTCGGCCGACAAGGAGCTGCTCGACGGCTTCATCGCCGGCATCTCGAAGATCGCGGGGGTCGAACGGGTGAGCTACCCGGCGCTGATGGCCGAACGGCTGCACGCCACGGTAGGCAAAATCCGGCTGGTACTGGTGCTCTTCGGCGGGGCGCTGCTCGTCATTTCGCTGATCCTGCTGGGCAACACCATCCGGCTGGCCATCTTCTCGAAGCGCTACCTGATCAATACCATGAAACTCGTCGGCGCCACCAAGTGGTTCATCATGAAGCCCTTCCTCGGCAGCAGCATCACGCAGGGCATCCTGGCCGGACTGGGAGCCTCGCTGCTGTTCGGGCTTTCGGTCTACGGGCTCAACGAAGCCGTCCCCGAACTGCTGACGATCGCCGAGGCGGGCAAGGTCGCCATCATCCTCGGCGCGATGATTGCCGGGGGCATCGTAATCTCGGGGCTTTTCACGATCCTCGCGCTGAACAAATTCATCAACATGAAGTCGAACAAGATATACCTTTATTAAAAGCAACCGCTCCGTTTTCAGGCCCGGTATTCCCCCGGACGGCTGGTTTCGCCGCCTTCGGCGTCGTTTACAAATCCGCCTTCGGCGGGAACTTACCGAAACTGAAGCGAATTGAAAATATCGAACCGAATGAAAAACAAAGAAAAACAACCGGAACAGCCGGAAAATCCCCGCATGCCCCTTACGCGGCGCAACTACGTCCTGCTGGCGATCGGCTTCGCGGTCGTCCTCCTGGGCTTCGTCCTGATGGCCGGCGGAGGCAGCGA
>OHST01001171.1_pt1 | contig 10798 bp, 6 predicted proteins | sample 1578841 | NCBI WGS metagenome assembly OHST01 (sample SAMEA3879593, study PRJEB24766) | human gut metagenome | biome: human-associated habitat; feature: feces | place: USA | collected 1985/1987 | reverse complement strand
ATCATCTTAAAGCCTAAACTTCTCAAAAAGTAACAAATAAATTTGCTGAGTGCCGTCAGAGCCAGAATAGAACAACTCTATCCAATCAAAACAGGGATGGATTCTCCGAATACAAAAATTTCGAGAGGGAATTGATCTCTGGTTGTCGTACGCAAATTTATTGCTGAACGTATTATATCATATCGTAATGGAAATGAAAATTCGGGAATCTTGCTTGCAAAGCGGGACTTTCATTTACAAACCGGGAATCTCGGTTACAAAACAGGACTTTCATTTACAAATGGGGAGTCTTGGGTTACAAATGGGATTCTCGGGTTACTATTTACCATTGTAATTTTAATTTTAATAACTAAATTGCGATATTTCAAAATTAAATTTCGTTTATTGTAGTATCAAATTGTTTGAAGCGCATTTTTATGGTATGATAATAAATACAAGCTAAATACAATAGTAAATACAATGTGAATAATAAAAAATATAAGTCAGAGGTAAAAGTATGGCCGTTAGTTATAAGAAGTTATGGAAATTATTGATTGATAAGGACATGATGAAGAAAGATCTGCGTGCGATGACAGGTGTTAGTACTACAACAATGTCCAGATTATCAAAGGACGAAAATGTAAGTACAGAAATTTTGTCAAAAATTTGTTCCGCTTTAAATTGTGATGTTGGAGATATCATGGAATTTGTTCCTGATAAAAAAGGGGAGCAGTAAGGAGGTACGGGAACATGGATCATTCTTATCCTTATATTGCGTCTTTGACCAGAGAGCCGTTCCTTTTCTACGAAATGCGTTCTACCGCCAAGCTAATGGTAGAAGGAAATTCCGATGATGAGGTTGTAAAAGAAATTGTAGAGCAGAATCTTTTCCAGTACCCAACGGAAAAATCTATTACACGCATGGCGAAAGCCTGTATCAAACGACTTCATGCACTGGAAGATGATTCTCTGGTTTCTGCGATTGCGTCACAGCCGACGGATGTAGCAAAACAGATTTGTCTGTATGCGTTGATGAAGCAGAGCCGACTGGTCTGGGAATTTATGCTGACAGTCATTGGTGAAAAGTACCGTTTAAGGGACACATCTTTTGGTAAGATAGACTTGAATACATTTTTTATGCGTTTGCAGGAACAGAATGATACCGTAGCTTCCTGGAGCGATACCACAATAACAAAGTTAAAACAGATTATTGCCAGAGTGCTCGTCGAAACAGAATATCTCGACAATCTCAAGGCAGATCATTTGAATCCAGTATGGTTGCATCCTGTTTTGGAAAATGCCATCAGAAGCAATGGCGATACGGCAATACTACCGGCGTTTAATTGCTTTTCATAGGAGGTAGTGTAGTCGAATGAGTGATATAAAAGAACGCCTGGACAAAGTTCGGGCATTGATTCAGGAACCGGAGTTTCTGGAAGGCAAGGGACTCAGTAATGAGGTGAATATCAGAATCTTCTGTTATGAACCGGAGAATGAAATGGTTGTCCGCCATTTTGTGAACCAGCTGGAAACAGATCAGTCCTTAGATTGTCATTTGATCGTTTGTAATTTATATAAAACATTTCTTTCCATTTGCGATGATATGGACATCACAGAAGCAATTCCTGATATGGAAGAGGCTGACGGAAGTGCTTATCTTCTGGAGCAGCTTAACTCAGCAATCGGCAATGGAGAGTTCATTGATAAAATTCAGTATGAGCCCCATGAACTGGGGCATGTACTGATGTTGACGGGGGTAGGTGAAGTATTTCCATTTATGAGAATCCATACTTTATTGGAAGCTTTACAACCGTATTTTTCAGATGTTCCGATTTTAGTTATGTACCCAGGTGAGTTTGATGGTCGTCATGTAAAACTGTTCAACAGGCTTACCCCTAACGATTATTACCGGGCATTTAATGTGATTGATTAAGGGGGAATAAATCATGATAATTCGAGATATGTTTGCGGATGATATCAACCGCAAAATTAATGGTGTAATTAAAGTAGATCAGGCTGCTGACGATGTGATCGAGCAGGAGTTAAATGAATATGTCATTACCAGAGAATTGAAGAAACATTTCATTACTTTCTTCAACTATTATGGAGATGCCTTTGACCAGCCTACTGCTGATATGGGTGTTTGGATTTCTGGTTTCTTTGGAAGTGGTAAATCTCACTTCCTGAAAATGCTTTCCTACCTTCTGGAAAATAAAGAGGTAAAAGGTATCCGCAGTGTAGAACGTTTTCGTAAAAAGTTTGAGGATGATCCGGCAACCTTTATGCTGATCGACCGTGCCACAAAGGAACCGACGGAGACAATTCTGTTTAATATTGATATTGAGGGATTCAGCAATAAAGACAAGACAGCTGTTCTTCGCGTCTTTGCCAAAATGTTCTATAACCATCTGGGATTTTACGGAGAAAATCTGAAAGTTGCCATGATGGAGCGTTATATTGACCAGCAGGGTAAGACAGAGGAGTTCCGCAGAGTTTTTGAAGAAAAGAAAGGCAAGCCTTGGCTTGAAATGCGCCGTGCCTTTGCTTTCAATGGAAAGTTCATCATCCCGACACTGATGGAAGTTCTGGATATGAGTGAGGACGATGCCAAGACGTGGTTCAATGATAAAACTGCAACAGAAATTTCTATTGCACAGCTTGTTGAAGATATGAAAGCCTATGTAGATACCAAGCCTGCCAACTTCCGTCTGCTGTTTATGATTGACGAGGTTGGTCAGTATGTTGGTACGGATACCGATATGCTTTTGAACCTCCAGTCTCTGACCGAGAAAATCGGAAGTGAGTGCGAAGGTAAGATCTGGGTGATCTGTACCGGACAGGAAGCCATTGATGAAATCATCAAAGTTCGTGCCGATGAGTTCTCACGTATCCAGGCTCGTTTCAAGACAAGACTGAGTTTATCTTCTTCCTCCGTGGATGAGGTCATCCAGAAGCGTATTCTGAAAAAGAAACCGGAAGCAACAACGGATTTGGAAACTGTTTATGAGCAAAATGATTCTGTCCTTCGTAACCTATTCAGCTTCAGTGGCTCTATTCTGGACATTAAAGGCTACTCCGGTCCGAGAGAATTTACAGAGAACTTCCCATTCGTGCCGTATCAGTTTATTATCATGCAGAAAGTATTTGCTGAAATCCGGAAACACGGAAATTCTGGTAAGCACCTGTCCGGTGGTGAGCGGTCCATGCTCTCCGGGTTCCAGGAAGCTGCACAGAAAATTCAGGAGAAGGACGAATATGCACTTGTTCCGTTCTTCCGTTTTTATGATACCGTACATACTTTCCTAGACGGTTCTATCCGCCGGGTAATCGAGCGTTGCCAGAAGGCTGCCGACAACGGTGATGGTATCGAACAGCAGGATGTAGATGTACTAAAACTTCTGTACTTGATTCGATATATTGATGACATTCCTTCTAATCTGGACAATATTGTTATCCTTATGGCAGACGATATTCGTGTAGATAAGATTGTTATGCGTGAAGCTGTACGCGGATGCCTTGATCGTCTGATGAGCCAGAACTATATCGGCAGAACCGGAGACACTTATAACTTCCTGACTGATGAAGAACAGGACATTCAGCGTGAAATCCGGGATACCAACGTGGATACCGCTTCTATTGTGGAGCGTATCGCTCAGATGATTTACGGTGACATTTTTACAACTAAGAAGTTTCGCTATGAAAAATATGACTTTGCTTTCGATCAGATGGTGGATGGCATTACGGTTGGCGTAGCAACAGGTGGTATGCGTCTGCGCTTTCTGACCGTTGCTGCCGATGCCATTGAAAAAACAGATTACCGTCTGATGACAGAATCCAAAGGAAATGAAGCAATCGTTGTTCTGGCTGATACGCCTTACTATGAATCTCTGGAATCTGCCATGAAAATTCGCAAGTATGTAAAGCAGAGAAATGTAAGTCAGCTTCCGAAAAGTGTGCAGAAAATCATCAGCGATCAGCAGGATGAAGCCACAAAATATGAAGAGAGTGCTATGGTCGAATTACAAAATGCCATTGAAGGAGCGCAGTTCTATGTAGATGGGGAACATCTGGAAATCAAAGCCGGAAATGCCAAGAGTAAGATTGATCAGTCTTTGGAATATCTGGTTTCTCATGTCTATAGCAAGCTCGACCTGATTAGGGAAAATGCTGGTAGTGATGCAGATATTATTGCGATTCTGATGGGTGCGGTAACAGCACTTCCGGGCATGGAACCGAACCGTGATGCTGCTTCTGCTATAGAAGAATATCTGGAAATGCAAGATGCAAAAAAACTGCCGACTTCTATGGCAGATGTGCAGAGTAAATACAGTGCGATTCCGTATGGCTGGAAAGAAATCGACATTGCTGCGGTTGTGGCACAGCTGATTTATTCCCAGAAAGTGACCATCAAGTTTGCTGGCAATACCATTCAGCCGGATGACCCGAAGTTGCCGGATATGCTCCGCAAAAAGAGTGAGATCGGAAAGACGTCTATCAGCAAACGTAAAAATATTTCTGCTACGATGCTACGTGATGTTAAAGAAATGCTACGGGAGTATTTTGATGTCATGGATGTACCGGATGATGAAGATGGCCTGATTCGCTTTGTGACTGAGAGATTCAGTGAACAGCGTGATTACTATGCTTCTCTGGATGCTCGTTATGACGGACATAAATACCCGGATCGTGCATTGGTACAGGAAGCCATTCATCTGATGGATGATGTACTTTCTCAGAAGAAAGACAATATTGCTCTGATTGAGCGTGTGCTGAAAAAAGAGGATGCTCTCTTTGATAATAAAGAAGCCATGAGCAACGGCATTGAAAACTTCTTCAAAACTCAGGTAACAGTATTCGACCAGGCAGTGCAGTTTGAAAAATCTCTGCACGATGACCTTGACCGAATTGCAGAAAATGAGGAAGCACATAAGGCGCTGAATACCATTCGCCTGATTACCATGGTTGAAACCGGAGGTAAGTTCAATTATAACCGGATTCGTGAACTGAATCCGTTGATGGATACGGTGCGTACCGCCCATGATAAGATGCTGGAAGAAAAACGTGCCGAGGTTCTGGAAACGGTTCGTCAGTGTATGGAAGCAACCCACACTGCCGCAAACGGCGATTCCAAGGCATCCCATCTGATTGAAAAATCAGACCGGTATTTCAGTCAGTGTAAGGAAAAAATTGCAGAATTAAAGAGCCTTGCTCTTTTGGATGCTATGTTCCTGCCAATGTGCCAGTACAAGGATGATACGGTCAGCAATATCGAGTCTATTCTGGCTCCGCCTGCACCGAAGCCGCCAGTACAGCCGACGCAGCCGGGAAAAGAAGCAGCTCCAGTAAAGAAGAAAGTGGTTCGTGCCTATAACCGTCAGGTTGTATTCCAGGCAAAGACCTTACAGACGGATGCGGATATTGATGATTATGTAGAGAAGATTCGTTCTCAGTTGAAACAGTTATTGAAGAATTGTGATGAGATTAAGTTGAATTAAGTATTATGATTAAGGAAGAATAATGAATAATTATGAAAAGAAAGAGAAAATAATAGATGAAGCTAAGAAAGAAACGGACACAAAATTAACGGATTCAATAGCAAATGAATCAATAAAACAAATACAAATGAGAATTTCGTCGTCATTGAGAAATACAGATTCAATAAAACAAATACAGAAAAATCAAAAAAAAATTCTTGAGTCATTTCAACCAATATTAGAAAAGCAGACTAATATGAAAGTGGGGCTAGAAAATTTTAAGAAATCGTTGGGTATGTCTGTTTCAAAATGGAATCAAATGCAAGAGGTTATAAAAATCTTAAAAAAATCATTTAAATTTTCTCATAATATTGAAGTTGGTGAATTTTCAAAAGCTATCTATAGAATGACAGCAGAATTTTCAGAAGTAATTCGAAAAATTAAAATTCCATCAATTTCTGAGAAAAAAAAGCAAGAACTTCTTGAAATACATAGGTTGTGGGGACATTATGGATGGACAATAAATCCTTGTGCAGATGAAGAAACGCTATTTAGTAGTATGCCAGCTAATAAAAAAGATGCTGACATTATGGCATTAAAACAATGTCCTAATAAAATAATGGAACAAATATTTGAAGTTTTATTAGAAAACAAACGAACGAAAAAGACAGATTTTAGAGAAGCAGTATTTGATTATAGACATAAGCAGTATAAATCATGTGCGTTTATTTTGTTTGCTTTAATTGATGCGATATTGATTAGATTGCAGAAAAAATCGACTTTAGATGGAAAAAGGCGTAATGTTGGGTTAAGTGCTGTGCGAGATGCAAAGAAACGAACGGAAATAGATGTGAATACAGAAGTGCTTTATACAGCATTGTTTTGTACAAATCTTTTTGCTTGTCTTCAAAAAGTGTTTGAAAGTGGAAACGATTTTAGAAAACAACCGGAGGTTATAAATAGAAATTTTCTTGACCATGGAATGCTTACAAGAAAGGTTACGAAGAAAGACTGTATGCAATTGTTTTTGCTGTATTACAATATGCTCAAGCTGTTAGAGTTGATTTATTAAGAGGATGAATATAATGGATAAGAATGCGATTAAAAAATTTGCTGTCTGGGCAAGAACAGAGCTGATCGCCCGTGTTTCTCTAAAAGGTGTGGAATACGGTATCACAGAGGACAACATTGAGGATGCCAATGCGGACAGCGTTGGAGGAAAAGTCCTTACTGCTGATGAAAAGAAACAGCGTCAGGCTCTGATTGCCGAGATTAACGATAAAGGCTATAAGCAGGTCATGGAAGAGGTTGCCTATACTTGGTTCAACCGCTTCTCTGCTCTGCGATTCATGGAAGTCAATGGGTATCTTCCTTCCCATGTGCGTGTGTTCACGGATGAGGAAAACAACTTTAAGCCGCAGATTATAACCGAAGCCATTCACCTGGATTTGGATGGATTGGATATGGAAAAGGTTTATGAGCTGAAAGATGCAGAAAAGACAGAAGAACTGTATAAATATCTGCTGATTGTGCAGTGTAACGCTCTGAATAAGATTCTGCCGGGAATGTTTCAGAAAATTGCGGACTACACGGAGCTTCTTCTGCCGGACAATCTGCTCCGTGAAGGCAGTGTGATTCAGCAGATGATTGAACTGATACCGGAGGATGACTGGAAGGATGCTGTCCAGATCATCGGCTGGCTGTATCAGTACTATAACAGTGAGAAAAAAGATGATGTTTTTGCAGCACTGAAAAAGAATGTAAAAATCACAAAAGAAAACATCCCTGCTGCGACTCAGCTTTTTACACCGGACTGGATTGTGCGGTATATGGTAGAGAACAGCTTAGGCAGATTGTGGGTAGAGGGACATCCGGATGCTGACCTGCAGGGCAGGTGGAAGTATTATCTGGAAGAAGCAGAGCAGGAACCGGAAGTACAGGCAGAGCTTGCAAAAATTCGTGAGGAATATGCAAAGTTAAAGCCGGAGGACATAAAGCTCATTGATCCCTGCATGGGAAGCGGTCATATCCTTGTATATGCGTTTGATGTATTTATGCAGATCTATGAAAATGCAGGCTGGTCAGCAAGAGAAGCAGCACAGAGCATCGTGGAGCATAACATCTATGGACTGGATATAGATGATCGTGCCGCACAGCTTAGTTATTTTGCTGTCATGATGAAGGCAAGACAGTATGACAGACGAATTTTCACCCGTGGAGTGCGTCCAAATGTCTATGCAATACAGGAGAGCAACGGAATTAACAGGGAACAGCTCAAATATTTCGGTGCTGAACTGGACGAGATGGAGAAAAATGCTGCGATCCTGCAGATAGAGGGACTTCTGGACACATTGATTGATGCAAAAGAGTATGGTTCCATCCTGAATGTGGATGAATATGACTGGGATTTACTACGCAGATTCGTAAACAACGCAGATATTGGTAGTCAGATATCGTTTGATACTTATGGTCTGGATGAGACAGCAGAAAAGCTGAAAGAGCTGATAGAGATTGGTGCGATCATGGCACAGGAGTATGAGGTTGTGGCTACGAATCCACCGTATGCAGGGACAAGCAATCTGAGTGCTAAGGTGAATAATTTTGTGAAGAAACATTATCCGGATAGCAAGGCAGATTTATTTGCTGTATTTATTGAGCGGTGTGGAGAAATGTTAAAAACGAATGGATTTCAGGCTATGATCACACAGCATGCTTGGATGTTCCTGTCGAGTTTTGAAAAGCTGCGTGAAAAGTTACAGCAGGTAGATATTGTAAATATGGCACATCTGGGTGCAAGGGCATTTGAGGAAATTGGTGGAGAGGTTGTGCAGACGACTTCGTTTGTGATTCAAAAGCATTGCACAAATAAATATAGAGGAACATATAGCAGACTTTTAGATGCAACATCACAAGTTGAAAAGGAAAAAATATTCTTATCAGAAAAAAACAGATATTACATTGCAAAAGAAGCCTTTAAGAAAATACCGGGTATGCCTATTGCTTATTGGATTAGTCAAAAACTATTAGATTTGTTTGAATTATCTCCAATTACAACGCAATCCAAAGCATGTATTGGCATGCGTACAGGTGATAATGAGAGATTTTTAAGAGTTTGGTTTGAAGTAGATATAAAAAAATTGTTGTTTGGAGCAGAGTCACAAGAGGTGGCATTAGTTAATGGCAAGAAATGGATACCATATAATAAAGGTGGAGAGTATAGAAAATGGTATGGAAATCAAGAATATATAGTTAATTGGGAAGATAACGGATTAGAAATCAAAGAAAATACAAGAAAAGTATATCCTCAGTTAGGTGATAATTTGGGGTGGAAGATTAGTAATGAAGCTTATTACTATATGGAACATATTTGTTGGACTGATATTACAACAAAAGGCTTGTCGTTTAGATATTTCCCAAAGGGTTTTATATTTGACGCATCTGCTAATGTTGTTTTTACTTCAAAAGAAGAGTTTTACGATGTGCTTGCATATCTTAACAGCAAAATGATTAATGCATTAGCCCAGTTGTTGAATCCTACTTTACATTTCAAATTAGGAAACTATAATAGTTTGCCAATGTTGAAAAAGTCATCTTCTGATAAAGCAGGAAAGATTGCTCAAAATAATATTTTGTTATCTAAAACAGACTGGGATTCATTTGAAACCTCATGGGATTTCAAACGCCACCCATTGCTTTCCGTTATCCCTCGAAATTCTGCACTATTTGACGATACAGGCAATATTGACTTAGCAGAATGTTACACCTGTTGGGAGAATGAGTGCAATGAGCGTTTCAATCATCTCAAAACCAATGAGGAAGAACTGAACCGCATTTTCATTGATATTTATGGATTGCAGGATGAACTTTCACCAGAAGTAGAGGACAAGGATGTGACAGTTCGTAAAGCTGATTTACAGAGAGATATTAAGAGCCTGATTTCCTATGCGGTTGGCTGTATGTTTGGTCGTTACTCTTTGAATGAGGAAGGTCTGGTATATGCAGGCGGAGAATGGGACGATAGTAAGTACACCACATTCATACCGGATGCGGATAATATTATTCCAATCACAGATGAAGAATACTTAGAGGACGATATTGTATCACGCTTCTGCACATGGTTAAAAACTGCATTTGGAGCAAAGTCTTTAGAGACAAATCTGGATTTCATTGCAAAGGCACTTGGAAATAAGGGAGATACAAGCAGGGAGATTATTCGCAATTATTTCTTGAACGATTTCTTCAAAGACCATTGCAATATCTATTCTGTCACAGGCTCCGGCAAGCGTCCGATTTACTGGCTTTTTGACAGTGGTAAGCAGAATGGCTTCAAGGCGCTGGTATATTTGCACCGTTACAATGCGGATACAATCGGTAATGTTCGTGTAGACTATTTGTATCGGATCCAGCGTGTATATGAATACGAGATTGGACGTATGCAGGATACGATTGATAATAGCAAGAACAACAGAGAAGTATCACTTGCAACGAAGCGTAAGGAAAAATTGCAGAAGCAGTTAAAAGAGTGCCGGGAATATGATGAAAAAATCGGACATCTGGCACTGGCAAGAATAGAACTGGATCTGGATGATGGTGTCAAAGCTAATTACCGTAAGGTTCAGACGGCATCGGATGGAAAATTCTATGAGATACTGGCAGATTCTAAAAATATTATGACAAAAAAATAGTAGAGCTACATTTATTTTATACAATAGGAGTTCGATATATAATGAAAACCGAATTTATTAAGTTTCAAAGTGAGGATAAAATAGATTTATTATTACATGGAATGGTATATATGAAGGAATTACAATATTATGTTGATTTAGAAAAAAAAGAGCAAAATGATATTGTAGGTGATGCTTTAGAAAATGCGGTTTTTTCTAAAGCATATGAAACACCAAGTGGAATACCCTGTAACTTGATTCTAAAGAATGGATTTTGTAAAAGTTTTGTGTTTTGTATTTACGAAGCAGATTTGGATGATGATAGAAGTGTAATTATGCACGAGTCTGACAAAATAAAAAAGTTTGGAGATTATGCTTTATGGATAAAAAATATGGATCAATTTATAAAGCGCATTCAGTTAGCAGCACTAAAAAGAGATTATCATATTACAAATGATAAAGTGATTTATTATGATGATACGGAAGAGGTTCCAATTGAAGTGATGCAGTCAGTAAGTGATAAGGGAACATATGCATTTGGCAAAAGAAAGAAGTTTAAATATCAAAACGAATATCGCTTTGTAATAAATACAAAATTGGATGAAATACCGAATGAGGATTATTTAATTCTTGACATTGGTGATATTAGTGATATTACTCAAAAGATAAAAACACAAGATT
>OHST01001169.1_pt1 | contig 10816 bp, 8 predicted proteins | sample 1578841 | NCBI WGS metagenome assembly OHST01 (sample SAMEA3879593, study PRJEB24766) | human gut metagenome | biome: human-associated habitat; feature: feces | place: USA | collected 1985/1987 | reverse complement strand
GTCAGGGCCAGGGTCTCGCCGTCAAACCGGGCATAGCCGTGGCGGACGCAGTTTTCCACAAAGGAGAGCTGCCGGGGGGAAAGTTCCCGCCCATAGCGGGCTTTGTACTGGGACAGGGATAAGCCTTTGCACAGGCGCAGCTGGAGGATCAGATAGTCCTCGGCACTGCAGCCGCCGTCCATCACCGGGGCGGCGTTGTCCTGCAAAAAAGCCTCGGTGTCGGCGGGGTAATAGAACCGACGCCCCCCCATGCAGGAGTGAGCCGCCGGGCCAAGACCGAGATAGTCGCCGCAGTCCCAATAGATCAGATTGTGACGGCCCTCATAACCGGGCTGCGCAAAGTTGGAGATCTCGTACTGGCGGTAGCCGTGGTGCTCCAGCTGCTCCACAGCGTATAGGTAGAAGTCGGCCGCTTCATCCGGGGTGGGCAGTCCCTCCGGCGGCTTGCGCCCAAAGGCAGAGTCCGGCTCGATCTTGAGCAGATACGCAGAGATGTGGGTGGCGCCCCCCTGCTGGATCAGCTCCAGGGTCTCGTCAAACTCAGCCTGGGTGTAATGGGGCAGTGCCAGCATGATGTCGCCGCTGATGTTTTCAAACCCGGCACGGCGGGCGGCGGTAAAGGCGGCCCGGGCCTGTTTTGCGGTATGGGGGCGGCCCAGTGTGCGCAGCTGGGTGTCCCGGGCGGACTGCACCCCAAACGAGATGCGGTTTACCCCGGCTGCACGGAACTCCCGCAGGGTCTGCTCCGTCACGGTCTCGGGGTTGGCTTCCAGGGTGATCTCGGCGCCGGGCAGGGGCTGCACCGCTTCGATCAGCCGGGCTGCATCCGCAGGGCGCAGCAGGCTGGGGGTGCCGCCGCCAAAATAGAGGGTGTCCGGGTGCAGGGGGGCATCCGGTGCAAAGCGGGTCAGCTCCCGCAGCAGGGCGTCGGTATACCCGGCAGGCACGCCCCGCACACCGGGGGCGGAGTAAAAGTCGCAGTACCTGCATTTGGAAAAACAATAGGGAATATGGAGGTAAAGTCCGAGAGACATTAAAAATCACAGCCTTTTTCATGAAACGTTCATTTCTATGGAGTATACTATATTTCGTAGACCGGGACAAGGGCAACCGCCCCGGTATGGACAAGAAGAAACCGGAGGAACACAGTATGGACTATAGAAATTACGACCGCGGATATGCGGAACCGGCGATGACCGCATCGGATTATATGGCCCGCACCTACCGCTGGATGGGCGTGGGCCTGCTGGTCACGTTTGCAGTGGCATATCTGACCGCCACCACCCCGCTTTTATATGTAGTGGATTCCCTCTATCTGGTGCTCACCATTGCAGAGCTGGCCCTGGTGTTCATGCTGAGTGCCCGGGTGCAGAATATGTCGGTGGCTGGTGCGCGGGGCTTGTTCTTTGCGTATGCAGCGCTGAATGGCATGGTGCTGAGCTACTATTTCCTGGCTTTCTCGGTAAGCACGCTGGTGCTTGCCTTTCTGGCAACGGCGCTGTATTTTGGCCTGACGGCTGCTTACGGCATGACCACCCACCGGGATCTGACCAGCTGGGGTCCCCGGCTAATGATGGCGCTGGTGGCTTTGATGGTCACCAGCCTGGTGGGCGCACTGTTTGGCTTTGGGTTTGGCGCAACGGCGCTGTACAGCGGCATTGGCCTGGTGGTCTTTATGCTGCTTACCGCCTATGACACCCAGAAATTGCAGCAGGTGTACGCTTACTATGCCGGCAACAGTGAGCTGGCAGAAAAAGCCTCCATTTATGGCGCACTGACGTTGTATCTGGACTTTATTAACATCTTCCTGTATGTAGTGCGTCTGCTGGGTGTGAGCCGCAGCAACAACGACTAAGAACCCCCCTCAAAGGGCCTCCTGTTCCGGAGGCCCTTTTTTCGTGAAAAAGCAGCAAAATCCGGCCCTTTCCCCTGCAAAGCGGGCCAAGCTGTGATACAATAGAGACATTGATACTTACAGACAAAGGAGCGACAACGCGATGAAGCAATATCCCGGTTATACCCTGGTGCGCACCGAGCCTTGCCCGGAGCAGCACGGCACCCTGACCCTGCTCACCCATGATATCAGCGGCGCCACCGTGCTGCTGGTGGAAAATCAGGACCCCAACAAGGCTTTTGGCATCGGGTTTGGTACCTTCCCATCGGATGACACCGGCGTGTTCCACATCCTGGAGCACTCGGTGCTGTCTGGGTCGGAGAAATACCCGGTCAAATCCCCGTTTTTGCAGCTGATGAAGGCAAGCATGGCCTCTTTCCTCAACGCCATGACCTTCCCGGACAAGACGGTCTACCCCTTTGCCACCCCCAACGAGGCCGACTTCAAAAACCTGATGGACATCTACCTGAATGCTGTGTTCTGCCCGCTGGCGGTCACCGACCCCAGCGTTTTTGAGCAGGAGGGCTGGCACCGGGAGGCGGACGGCAGCGTCAGCGGTGTGGTGTACAATGAGATGCAGGGCTCTCTGGCTGCGCCGGACGCCCAGCTGATCCGGGCGCTGAACCGAGCTGTTTATCCGGACAACGCCTATGGCTTTGTCTCCGGAGGCGACCCGGAGAGCATCCCTGCTTTGAGCTACGACCGCTTCTGCCGGGTGTACCGGCGGTATTACAGCGCCTCCAACTGCTGCATCACCCTGTATGGACAGATGGAGATGGAGGACAAGCTGGCCCTGCTGGACAGCCGCTACCTGAGCCATATGCCCCGCACCACCCGGCCGCAGCTGACCCTTCAGACGCCCCAGACCGGGGTCCGCCTCACCATCCCTTATTCCACCGAGAAGCCTGAGCCGAACCAGGTGCAGTGCGCCTTGTCCTGGTACACCGGCTCCTTTGCGGACCGGGAGCGGCAGCTGGGGGTGGAGATCCCTGATGGGCAACAACAATGCCCCGCTTCAGGCCGCACTGCTGGCCGAGGGTCTGGGCGCAGATATCGACATGGGCTTTGATGACAGCACGCTGCAGCCCACGATGGAGCTTGTGCTGCGGGGGGCTACCCAGGAGACGGCGCCCCGGTTTGCAGCTGCTGTGCGCAAAGCGGTAGACGACCTGCTGGCCCAGCCGCTGCCCCAGGACCTGCTGCTGGCCTCGCTGAATGCGGCAGAATTCAACTCGCTGGAGCGGCCGGGCGATCAATGCGGTCACGGGCTGGCTCCATGCCGGGGACCCCACCCTGCTGCTCCACACCGACCGGCTGTTTGATGCCCTGCGGGAGAAGCTGGAGACGGGCTGGTTTGACCAGCTGCTGCGGGAGCTGTTTGCACCGGCTCCGGTGGAGGTGATCCAGGTGCCTGCGCTGCCGGCTGCCCAGGAGGAAAAGACCCCCATCCGCCGGGATGAGAAGATGACCCTGGACCACCCGCTGACCGTGGCGGATCTGGGCGAGGGCGAAAAGCTGACCCCTGCGGTCTGCCAGCAGATGGCGGGGGCAGAGCTGCTGCACCGTCCTTCGGCAGGCAGCCTGTACCTGAACTTCTACTATGACCTGGGCCAGCTGACCCCGGAGGAGCTGACCGACCTGGACCTGGTCACCGACCTGCTGGACGAGCTGGACACCCCGGCGCACACCGCCCAGCAGCTGAACACCCTGCGCTCTACCTGGCTGGGAGAAAGCCGGGTGAGCCTGAGCCTGTGGACCGGCCGGCAGGCGGGCAGCCCCTGCCACGCCAAGCTGACGGCGACATTCAGCCTGCTGGAGCGCAACCTGGATAAAGCGCTGGAGCTGGCAGCTGAATGGCTGTATGATACCCGTCTTACCGGCTCCACAGCACAGGCGGCCATTCAGCGGGTGCTGAGCCAGCAAAAGCTGCGGATGGAGCAGATGTTCCTGCAGCAGGGCCATTCCTTTGCGATGACCCGGGCGGCTGCCCACTACTCGGTGGAAGCAGCTGCCGCAGAGCGGTGCAGCGGCGTTACCGCATATCACCGCCTGTGCAGCCAGCTGGAACAGGGTGACTTTGCCGCTCTGGGCGCCCGGCTGGAGGACGTGCGGGCCAAAGTTCTGCACGGTGCGGCGCTGACCATCAGCCTCCACGGCAGTGAGGACGCCTTCCAGAAGCTGTGTCAGAAGCTGCCGGTCAGCGCTTTTGCGGAGGCCAGCCGCCCGGCGGCGCAGCCTTACACCGAACCGCTGCCCCAGCCGGTGAACGAGGCGTTCATCATCGACGGCGGGGTCAGCTACGATGTGCAGAGCTGGCCGATGGAGCGTCAGGCCAGCCGCAGAGTGCTGGCACGGGTGATGAGCTACGAATACCTCTGGCACGAGATCCGGGAAGTGGGCGGCGCTTATGGTACCGGTATGCTGGCCGATGAGACGGCAGAGGCTTTGTACACCTACCGGGACCCCCAGATGAAGCAGAGCTACGAGACCTTTGCCAAGGGCCCCGCAGCCCTGGTGCAGCACAGCTTTACCGAGGCAGACCTCACCGAACTGATCGTGGGTGCAGCGGCCAAGCTGGACACCCCCCTCAAGCCCTGCCAGGAGGCAAAGGAGGCGGACCGCCGGTATTTCTGCGGCATTACCGATGCAATGATCGCGGCGGACCGCCAGGCGTTGTGTCAGATGAACGTGGAGACCCTGCATCAGCAGGCGGCCGCTTTGGAGCAGGAGATGGCCGTGGGCACACGGGTGGCTTTTGGCCCCCGGGAGGCTGTGGAGGCTGCAAAAGAGCTGTTTGACCGAGTAGAGCAACTGTGATGTGCAGCACCCTCGTTTTTGAAATTGTTTTCCCCATAAAATAAGACTGAGACCCCCAGTTGGCGTAAAAAGTACGCTGGCTGGGGGATTTTTGCTGCCTTTTGAAATTACGAATTGGATTTAAATACATAATAAATACTATTTGTTGCCCAAAAGGACGGGCTGAACCGGAACAGAAAGCTATGATACACTGTGGGCAAGCCAAAGGAAAGGAGGCAGGACCCAAATGGAAAATGCAAAGCCGCCCAGGAGCCTGGCAAGTCTCTCCCGGGCCACCGATACCCTCAGCACCCTGCTGGCCCAGCAGGTCCGGGAGCTGAATCTTCAGCAGCGGGCGGCCCGGCGGGAAGGAGGCGCAGACCCTGGCGGGATGAAGGGATTGAAAGAGGCTACGGCGGTGCTCAAAGATCTGGCAGCGGTGGCCAAGACGCTGAATGAACAGGGAAGTGGAGCAGAGGCAGCCGCAGGCGGTGTGGTGCTGCTGCCCGCCGTGGAGGAGCGAACATGAGCGCCCCGGTGATCTGGAGACCACAGCCCAAGCAGGCCGCTTTTATGCGCCGCCCGGAGCCGGAAGCTCTGTATGGGGGCGCAGCGGGAGGCGGCAAGAGTGATGCTTTGGTGGTGGAGGCTCTGCGGCAGGTGCACATTCCCCACTACAGGGGGCTGATCCTGCGCAAGACCTATCCGCAGCTGTCCGACCTGGTGGATAAAAGCCTGGTGTACTACCGGCAGGCGTTCCCCGCAGCACAGTATAACGCTACGGGCCATGTGTGGACCTTCCCCAGCGGGGCAAAGATCTATTTTGGCTCGATGCAGTATACCAAAGACCGCACCAATTACCAGGGCAAAGCCTTTGACTTCATCGGGTTTGATGAGCTGACCCATTTTGAGTGGGAAGAGTACAGCTACATGATGAGCCGCAACCGTCCCACCGGACCCGGCACCCGGGTCTATCTCCGGGCGACCACCAACCCCGGCGGGGTGGGCCATGGCTGGGTCAAAGCCCGGTTCATCACACCGGCGCCTCCGGGCACCCCCATCGTGGAGGAGTGCTCGGTCCAGCTGCCGGACGGCAGCACAAAACTGTTCCGGCGGGCCAGGGTGTTTATTCCCTCCAGCGTATTTGACAACCCTGCGCTGCTGCACAACGACCCGGACTACCTGGCCAGTCTGGCCAGCCTGCCGGAAGCGGAAAAGCAGGCGCTGCTCTATGGCAGCTGGGACAGCTTTTCCGGGCAGGTGTTTACCGAGTGGCGCAACGACCCAGCCCATTATCAGGACCAGCGCTGGACCCATGTGGTCGCTCCGTTTCCCATCCCGCGGCACTGGCAGATCTGGCGGGGATACGATTTTGGGTTTTCTAAGCCTTTCTCGGTGGGGTGGTATGCGGCAGATGAAGAGGGGCGGATCTATCGGATCAAGGAGCTGTACGGCTGCACCGGCCGCCCAAACGAGGGGCTGCGCATCGACCCGGTGGAGCAGGCCCGCCGCATCCGGGAGGCGGAGCAGCAGGACCCGCTGCTGCGTGGGCGCAGGATACGGGGCGTGGCAGACCCGGCGATCTTCAACGAATCCCAGGGGGAAAGCATCGCCGCTATGATGGAGCGTGCACCCTGTTTTCTGCACTGGATGCCGGGGGACAACACCCGTCTGGCCGGGAAGATGCAGCTGCACTACCGGTTGGCCTTTGACCATGGCGGCCGCCCGATGTTCCAGGTGTTCAACACCTGCCGCCACTTTATCCGCACCATCCCGAACCTGGTGTATGACGAGAGCAATGTGGAGGATATCGATACCCGGCAGGAGGACCATATCTATGATGAATGTCGATACGTTCTGATGCAGCACCCCATCAGCCCGACCCCCAGCCCGGCCCAGCCGCCGGTCTGGAATGACCCGCTGGAGCTGCACCAACAGGCAAGGTTCTACCGGATCTGAACCAGTATAAAAGGAGGAGAGTATACACGATGGAATACGAACGGGAACATACAGCGCCCATTGGCCCGGAGCAGGTAGCCCAGGCTGCGGCGATTTTGCAGCGGTACAAAGCGGGCAAGGCAGGGCTGGACCAGCGCATCCTGGACAATGAGCAGTGGTTCTGTATGCGGCACTGGAAAAACCACCGCAATCCGATGATGGAAGGCAAGCCCCAGCCAGCCTCCGGGTGGCTGTTCAACTCCATTGCCAACAAGCATGCGGATGCAATGGATAATTATCCGGAGCCTTGCGTACTGCCACGGGCAGCGGACGACGAAGCCGCCGCCCGGACCTTGTCCAGCATCCTGCCGGTGGTGCTGGAGCAGGCGGATTACGAGCAGGCGTACAGCGATGCCTGGTGGCGCAAGCTCAAGCAGGGCACCGGAGTAAAAGGCGTTTTCTGGGACCCGGAGAAGAACGGCGTGGGGGACATTGCGGTGCGCACCATGGACCTGCTGATGCTTTATTGGGAGCCGGGGGTCATGGATATCCAAAATTCCCCCAACCTGTTCTCCCTCAGTCTGGAGGATACCGCCCAGCTGGTCCAGCGCTGGCCTCAGCTCAAGGGCCATGAGGGCAGCACCCTGGATCTGCCCCGCTATGTCCACGACAGCACTTTGGACACCAGCAGCAAGAGCGTGGTGGTGGATTGGTACTATAAGCGCCGCGGAGCCGATGGCCGTACCCGGCTGCATTACTGCAAGTTCTGCAACGGGGTGGTGCTGTATGCCAGCCAGAATGACCCGGAGCTGTGCCAGCGTGGATTTTACGATCATGGGAAATACCCCTTTGTGTTCGATCCTCTGTTTTTGGAGGAGGACAGCCCCGCCGGTTTTGGCTACATCGATGTGATGAAGGATTGTCAGACTGCCATCGACAAACTGAACCAGGCTATGGATGAGAACGTGCTGCTGGCGGCCAAACAGCGGTATGTGCTCAGCGACACAGCCGGTGTCAATGAAGAGGAATTGGCAGATCTGTCCCGGGATATCGTCCATGTGGCCGGACGGCTGGGGGAGGAGGGGTTCCGTCCCATTCAGGCGGCCAGCCTGCAGGGGGCTAGTCTCAGCTACCGCAACAGCCGCATCGAGGAGCTGAAAGAGATCAGCGGCAACCGGGACCTGACCTCCGGGGGCACTTCCGGAGGGGTGACCGCAGCTTCCGCCATTGCTGCATTGCAGGAGGCAGGCTCCAAGCTCAGCCGGGATATGCTTAAAAGCGCATACCGGGCGTTTGCCAAGGAGTGTTATCTGGTCATTGAGCTGATGCGTCAGTTTTACGACGAGCAGCGGGTGTTCCGCATCTTGGGGCCGGGGGGCGGCAGCCAGTTTATCCGGTTTTCCGGCGCAGCGCTGCGGGCAAGACCCGACCAGACCCTGGCGGGAGTGGAACTGGCGTCCCGTGTGCCGGTCTTTGATATCCTGGTATCGGCAGCCAAAAAGTCCAGCTTCAGCCGTCTGGAGCAGAACGAGATCGCCAAGGAATGTTATCGCTTGGGATTTTTTGCGCCCCAGAATGCGGATGCAGCGCTGGCGGCACTGGAGATGATGGATTTTGAAGGTGTCGAAAAGGTGCGGGAGCGGGTGCGGCAGAACGGGACGCTGGCCCATCGGCTGGCCCAGGCACAGCAGCAGCTGGCGCAGCTGGCTCCGCCGAAAAAACCGTCTGTTCCGTTGCCGGTACAGGCGGCAGACCGGGCGATGCACCCGGAGAGAAAGGAGGTGAAATGAGATGATCCAGATCTGTTATAGTGAGATGGACGGCCCCCATGGCCCCACCTGCCGGCTGGAAGCAGCCGGACACGCCGGTTATGCGCCTGCGGGGCAGGACATCGTCTGCGCGGGAGCCAGTTTGATGATGCAGTCGCTGGCTGCACTGCTGGCCGGACAGGCAGACGCAAAGTCGGATGCGTGGGATGAGCCGGAAGGCCCCCGTCTGGCGGTGTCGGCGGCAGCGCCCCAGGAACCTTGGGTGGAGGGGGCGTTTGAGCTGGCAAAGCAGAGCGCTGCCCTGTTGGCGGAGCGCTACCCGGACCATGTGAAGTTTGCGGACACCAGCCGCCGGGCCAAACAGGGCATGGTGGACCTGCAGCTCTTTGCAGAGCAGGCAGCCCCGGATGCGGCTCCGCCAGCGCTGAGCCGCGCCCAGGCCCAGCAGGCAGCGGCTTCCGGAACTTTGAAACGGACGGCAGACGAGGGGGCAGCCTCGTCTCCGCAGCCGTCCCGGCAGATGCAGCCGGAAGCAGAGCAGCCGCCCCCTGCACCACCCCGGCCTTCGATGCCGCTCCGTCAGAATATGGCGGGCCGGGCTGTCCGGCAGCTCCACGCCCGCTGGGCGGCCGAGGAGGCGATGCTGCGCCGCAGCCAGCCGGGGTTCAGCCTGCAAAAGGAATTGCAGCACCCGGAGATGCGTCGGCTGATGTCGCTGCCTGGGATGCGGATGGCGGACGCCTACCGTCTGGCCCACTACAACGATGCGATGCAGCGCACAGCGCAGGCCGTGGAGCAGGGCGTGGTGGAGCGCATCCGCCAGCGCAGTGCCCGTCCGGCAGAAAATGGGACGAACCCCGGCCCGGCAGCGGCTGCGGGGCCGGATGTGTCCCGGATGACCCGGACCCAGCGGGAAGAACTGGAGCGCAAGGCGCTGCACGGCGCTCGTATCGAGCTATGACCACAGGGCAGCCCTTTGGGCGGCCCAACAAAAACAGAAAGGAAGTTATGCGATGGATACCAAGACCCTGAACCTGCAGTATTTTGCGGATGCCGCCTCCAGCCTGGAGAACACCACGGCGACCATGACGGCAGAGATGAAGACTTTTTACGAAAAGCGCCTCATCGACCAGGCAGAGCCCCGGCTGGTCCATGACCAGTTTGCGGATTACTACCCTGTGCCCCAGAATGGCGGCAAGAGCATCGAGTTCCGCAAGTATGACAGCCTGCCGAAAGCCTCTACCCCGCTGACGGAGGGTGTGACTCCTGATGGCCAGGCACTGACCGTCAGCACCATTACCAGCGACCTGCACCAGTACGGCGGCTGGACTCCGCTCACCGATGTGCTGCAGATGACGGCCATCGACAACAATGTGGTACAGGCCACCCGCGTTCTGGCAAGCCAGGCGGGCCGCACCATGGACAGCATCACCCGCGATGTGCTGGCCGGCGGCACCAACGTCATCTATGCGCCGAAGCTTTCCGCAGACGGCACCGAGACTGCCGTCACCAGCCGCAAGGCGCTGGACAAGAGCTGCACCCTGACCCCGAAGCTGTTCTTCCAGGCGGCGGCACAGCTGGGCGCGATGAACGCTGACCCCATCGGCGACAGCTATATCGCCATCATCCATCCCTACGCCGCCTACGACCTCAAGACCTGCAAGGAGTTCATCGAGGCCCACAAGTACGCCGACCCCGACACCATGTACCGCGGCGAGATCGGCAAGCTGGGCAACATCCGCTTCATCGAGACCAGCGAGGCAAAGATCTGGAAGGACGCTACCTGTCCGGAGGGTCTGGCCGTCTTTGGCACCCTCGTGCTGGGCGCCCACGCCTACGGCGTCACCGAGCTGGAAGGCGGCGGCCTGGAGCACATCGTCAAGCAGCTCGGCTCTGCCGGCACGGGCGACCCGCTCAACCAGCGCGCAAGCGTCGGCTGGAAGGCCACGAAGGTCGCCGTGCGTCTCGACGACAGCGCTATCCGCCGCATCGAGACCTGCAGCACCTACACCGAGTAAAGAAATCCACCCCATGCCTCCCGCCCGCGCGGCGGGAGGCGCACCTACAACAAGGAGGAAACAACTATGGCAACCAGAAAAAAGACCGACCGCGCCGCCGCTGAGGCCTGGCTGAGCGAACCCGTGACCGTGCGTCTGTTCCGCGACAACGGCAGCTACAAGGAGGACAAGGTCGTGACCGTCAACGGCGAGACCGTGCGCATCCCGCGCGGCGAGGACGTGATCATCCCGCGCCGCTTCGCGCTCGTGCTCGCCCAGGGTGAGGCGCAGGACGCGCGCACCGGCGCGCTCATCGAGCGCGAGACCGCCCGCTTTGCCGCCTCCACTTCCTCGTCCGGCTCCGGCCCGGCAAACTGGACAAACTTCTCGTTCATCAGATAGTCAAGGGAAACTTGCCGTTC
>OHST01001161.1_pt1 | contig 10909 bp, 7 predicted proteins | sample 1578841 | NCBI WGS metagenome assembly OHST01 (sample SAMEA3879593, study PRJEB24766) | human gut metagenome | biome: human-associated habitat; feature: feces | place: USA | collected 1985/1987 | reverse complement strand
AGCTTATGTAAGGTTTATACTGTGTTGCAGATACTTTATCTGCAACCTATCTGCCACAGTATCTGCAACGCTCCAACTATTTGTCAATTAGCGCATTACACGCGTTTCGTTGCAGGTGGCAGATGTTTTTATGTTTTTCAACTTTATAGTAGACAAAAAACTCTCATTCATTTCTGCACCTGCTTGAACAAGATTCACCTCTGTGTCCTCCGCGTCCTCTGTGGTGAACAAATGCATAACCGCAAAGCAATTACTTAGTATGCTGCTTCACATACTCCGATGGCAGACAACCGACATACTTCTTGAAACTGGTAGAGAAGTAAGAAGAAGATCCGAAGCCTACCATTCCGCTAATCTCCGAAATGGAGTAGCGCCCTTCAAGCAACAATTTACACGCTTTATTAAAACGGATGCGCCGGATAAAGTTGGCAGGCGGTTCACCGGATATGGAATTCATCTTGAGATACAGTGACGAACGGCTCATACAAAGCTGGCTGGCCAACTCATCAGAGGTGAAGTCTTCATTACTGATATTTTCTTCTACCACCTGAATAGCTTTGCTCATGAATTCCTCATCCAGATTATTCGAAGTCATTTTAGCAGTATCTATATCAATCGTATTCGAATAATAGTGTTTCAACCGCTGGCGTGCTTTCAGTTGATTAGCAATTTTTCCTTTCAATAAATGAATCGAGAACGGTTTGGCAATGTAATCATCCGCTCCAGCCTGAATGCCTTCCGTCTGTGCATCGACACTTCCTTTGGCAGACAACAGAAGGACGGGAATGTGACAGGTTTGCAGATTTCGTTTAATAAGCTGGCAAAGTTTGATACCGTCAATACCCGGCATCATCACGTCGGAAAGAACAATATCCACACGATGTTCTTTCATAATAGCCAATGCTTCTTCGCCGTTTCCGGCGGTAAGCGTCACATAGTTCTGCCGGAAATTATTTTTCAGGTAATCCACCATTTCTTTATTGTCATCTACCAACAAGATAGTAGGACGCTCTTCCTCACTGCCGGCTTCTATCTGATCACCATCCGATAGTTCTTCTGCAACTATAGCCAACGCATCACCAGAGAAATATTCATCAGCCACCGGAAGCTCCCGGAGAGAAGCAGATGTTTCGACTTCATGTACCGGCAATTCACGTTCTTTCTCCGTGAAGGCAGCCATATCAGCAGGTAGCGTGACTTTAAATTCGGTATATTGAGCAGGTTCGCTTGCTACGGTGATAGTGCCGTGATGCTTTTCTACCAGCATCTTCACCAATGACAATCCGATACCCGTCCCCTTTCGCTGACCGTCTACCTGATAGAAACGTTCGAAAATGCGGGTTAGCTGTTCCGGAGACATACCGATTCCGCTATCTCTTACCGTGAAACCATAGGTATCTCCCTCTGTCCATAAGGAAAGCGAAATACTTCCGCCATCCGGTGTAAACTTAAAGGCGTTAGACAGCAGGTTCATCAAGATGGTCTCTACATACGTCCGGTCCGCAGGAAACAATCGTCCTTCCAGATCGGATTTTATATGAAAGCTGATAGCACGTTTCTGCGCATTTTCTTTAAACAGGGCAAAAGCATCTTGCAACAGTTCTTCCACATTTACCTGCGCAACATGAATAGGCATTGCACCTGCTTCAGCTTTACGGAAATCCAGTAACTGGTTGACAATGTGCAACAACTTACGACCGTTCTTATAAACGTAATCTAGTTTCTGTTGTACCGGAGTACCTTTCAGATTACTCTGCCCCAAGAGTTCCTCCAACGGAGCCAGTATCAGACTCAACGGAGTACGCAACTCATGAGACATATTCATGTAAAAACGTACTTTCTCCTGACTGATTTCTTCTATCTTGTTTCGTTCTATCTGTTCGATCCGGACTTGCATCTTCATTTTGGCACGGGCAATAAAGAAATAGATCACAAAGACGAGAAGCCCTAAAGAAAAGAAAATGAAAAGTGTCTTTGCCCACCAAGTCTGATACCACATCGGAATGATATGCACAAAAAATTCAGTGGTCGCCTCGCTCCACTTTCCATTGTTGTTACATGCCTTCACCTTAAACACATACTCACCGGGCGGAAGATTAGAATAACTCGCCCGTGCAAAGGAAACATGACGGGAATAGTTCCACTCGGTTTCAAAGCCTTCCAATTTGTAAACGAACTGATTCCGCTTGCCAGCCAAATAGTTGATAACAGCAAACCGGATATTAAAAAGTTTCTGATCGGAAGGGAACGACATACCCAGCATCCGCCCTTGCTCGTCCTGATAATAACGTACCCGTTCACTTTTCATATCCGTAATCACCTGATTTAAGACAACGGCTCCTGTTACCACCGCATCCGGGGAATATGGATTATCACCCAATTCGTATGGTTTGAAATAGGCAACGCCCCCAAGAGACCCCAGGTAGAATGTACCATCGTGCGCTTTGCAAGCTCCGAAATAGTTAAACTGATCGTGAGGCAATCCGTCCTGCTTTGAATAGTTGAGGAAAGTACCCTCCTCCGTATTGAAGCAAGCCAGTCCCTTGTTAGTTGTCAACCATAAACGCCCCCGTTCATCTTCCAGTATATTATAAATAAAGTCGTTTGGCAAACCATCTTTCATCGTATAGTGTTTCCAGGCAGTCGGTGCTCCTTCCTTATAGCAATATAATCCTGTGGAAGAACCAATCCAGATTTCATGACGGCTATCCTCCTGTACACAGAAAGCCTGTATCAACCCATGCAGATAAGCCGAAGAGGAAAGATGCAGTTCTTCCAGTTTCCCGCCGGCATACAAAAACAGGCTCTCTTCCGTACCGATCCAGATTCTTCCTTTGGAATCACGGAACAACGTATATATCAATACATTCTCCAACTTTTTATGCTTTTTAGCCAACGGATGCTGCGAAAGTTCGCCGGTCTGTTTGTCGAAAAGGTAAAGCCCGCTCATGCCGCCTACCCAAAGTGTTCCATCCGTTCCGTCCAATAAGGAGTAACAACTGTTAGTCAGGGAAGTAGAATGGGGAAAGGAATATGTTTCTATCCTGCCACTCTGATGATGCAGACGACTCATTCCCCCTCCATGAGTGCCGATATAGACACTTCCATCCTTGTCCGTCCATATACATTTTATATTGTCCGACTTTAAAGCATTGGCGGAAGTACCCGTCCGGTAATATGAAAAGACTCCGGTTTTCCGGTTATAATAATTTAATCCGCCGTCGTTCGTGCCGATCCAGAGATTGCCATTATCCGGGTCTTCGGCAATACAGCTCACCGTGTTATCACTTAACGAATTCCTCCAGGCGGAATGTTGCAAGCGTCCGAATGCCGGAGCGAGAGGATGATAATAATTAAGCCCGCCGTAAAATGTACCGATCCACATTCCCCCTTGATTATCTTTCAAGATAGAACGGATGGAATTATGGCCCAAGGTAGTCGGATCTTCAGGAGAAAAACGACAGATACGGAAAGTTCCCGTCTCCGGTTCAAGGATAAGCAAACCTTCCATGGTTCCTATCCAAATCCTTCCTTTATCATCTCCGGACAATGTCCTGACCGAGTTCGTAAGGAAATAAGCAGCAGTATTTTGCTTGTTATAATGATGTTTTATTTGAAAGTTGTTATCCACACAATACACCCCGTTTGTCAATGAAGCCAGCCAACAGTTGCCGGTTTTGTCATCATAGAGCATATCGGAGATGGTTTCTCCTTTCAACTGGAGAAGAAGCCGGGTCACGTTTTCGTTGCGTACATAATAGAAATAGACACCTTCCGAAGTTCCCAACAGGAAACCGTCATTCATCCGGCAAACAGAATAGATCGTTTTTCCGGCAAGTTCCGGCTGCACTTTCATCCGCCCGATCTTTTTATCAAAAATCACCAGACCGATATTGGTAGCAAGCAAAAGCCGGTCGCCTTCCTCCGGTTCTCCGATAGCCAATACTTGCATCGGCTGATTGTCCGGTGAAGAATAATTGGTGAAATTATTCCCTACTATATTATAACGGGATAAACCGACCTGTGTACCTACCCATACCGTACCTTTCGAATCGGTATGAAGTGAATAGACATGATTGTTTGCCAGACTAGTCGTATCATCCGGCGCTTTATAATACGAAACGAAACGGGAACCTTCATACCAGTTCAGTCCGTCTATGGTGCCTACCCAAAGCTTATTATTATGATCTTGTGTCAGAGCAAGCACAGTATTTTGCGACAGCCCGTCATCCACGGATAATCGCTTAAAATGAATGAAGCTGTCGGCGGCCGATACAGCCAAAGGAAAAAATAAGATGCAAACGGTTAATCCGAATAGGTACTTAAATAGCAAATGCCGGTCTTTCATGAGCTAATATTGAAGAATTTATCGTAAAGATAAGTATTTTCAATTCAATCTGATAAATGAATCCCGTTTTTTAACTCATATAAAGGACCGGTATCAGCTCAAAACAGGACAACCGCGCCAAAGTCCGACAGTTATGAATTCATATTTTAGACGCGGTTGCCCTGAACTTTAATTTTTTTACGGTTTCTCTTCAAGTTAGTAAGACGGATTTTCTGATTTTTCTTTCAGATCTTTATAACGTTTCAAGGCTTCCAGATAATAATAATCGGCATAATTGAGCGGAGTATCAATTTCACTGTCGTGCGGGAAACTACCAACCGAATGTAACAGGACGAAACCATGATTTTCTCCTTCTTGGGCCAAATAATCATCAGAGGATAACTGTTTCAGGATATGCTCCGCATAACGGAAATATTCTTCCCCTTGTTTCTTGTCGCCATAACCACTCAACTCCAGTAATGCAGAAGCTGTTACGGCAGCCGCAGAAGCATCCCGCGGTTCATTCGGAATATTAGGAGCATCATAATCCCAATAAGGTACATAGTCATTTTCGGACGGGCGATGATCGATAATGAACCGCGCTATTTTATGAGCGGCATCCAGATAGTTCTGCTGCTTGGTGAAGCGATAACACATGGTATATCCATACACTCCCCAAGCCTGTCCACGCGCCCAAGCGGAAGAATCGGCATATCCCTGAAAGGTTCCTTTCGACTCTACTTCACCGCTATCCGCCAGATAACTTACCACATGATAGGAAGTCATGTCCTCCCGGAAGTGATTCTTCAACGTTTTGTTAGCATGAGAGATGGCTATTTCACGATATTTCGGATTATTGGTTTGCTCCGAAGCCCAGAACAACATTTCAAGGTTCATCATATTATCAATAATCACCGGATAACTCCAATCACCGAAATCCCACGAACGAATCAGTCCAACTTCCGGACGAAAACGGGAGCACAAGCTTTCTGAAGAATGAATCAGAATCAAACTGTCCGTTGGCTCCGGTTTCAAACGGATGCCCTGCCCATAACTGCAAAACATCATAAAACCCAAATCGTGATTACCCGTATAATATTGCATATCCTGCAGACGGTTCGTATATTTACGCGCCTCTTTTGCGAGAGCCTCATCACCGGTCAACTCGTATGCCAGCCACATGGAACCGGGATAGAAACCACTCGTCCAATCTGTGGGGTGCTCCAGTCTGTACTTTCCTTCTTTGATAGAACGGGGAAAACAGGCGGTATCCGGTTCATTCTTCAATTGTTCTGCCATATAGAGCAACTGATGTCCCGATGTTTTCACTGCATGGTCGAACCATGCCATCTCATTTCCTTTTGAAGCATCGCAAGCAGTCAGGAGCGCCATACTCCCTACCGCCAGTAAAAGTTTGTTTTTCATTGTTCCACTTTATTTTGTTACTGTATTCTATTACTGGCAACAAAGTTAGAGCAAGTCGCAGACAAACCCTTTGCAAATCTATTTTTTCATTTTTGTTTCTATTTCTACGGACTTTGATTTTGTCCAAAAGTGTTTTGTTTTTATCTTTTATAGAAAAACAGGCACGGATTTTACCAAATAAGCTGTTGTCAGGCATAACCAAACAACTATGCAGCCTTTTGCAAAATCCGTGCCTCCACCAAAAAGTACGCGCTCTTCTATCTCACAATATCTTCCGGAAATTTAGCCGGCATTTCCACCCTCTTCCAGGTTTCATAATACCAGGTGTTCAACTCATTTCCATTCAAATCATTCTTGATAAAATATTTCAGATGGAGATAATCATTGTCTTTAATCTCAAATTCCAAAATATTGTCCTGATTGTCCAGCATCGGGAGATGAATGTTCTTCTCGATACTTTCCTTATAAGAATCGTCCGTGAGTTGTTTATAAGTACCATATCCAGTAATAATCGCATCCGCACCGGGAATAATGGTAAAGTTAACGATTTGTCCGTCATCACCCAATACTTTAAATGTATTACTGGGTTTCAACGCTCCCGGAACATCGGGAGACTCGGATACATAATGGCAGAGCTGCCAAATACCTTTCAAATCGGCCGCTTTGAATTTGGTTTTCTTCTGGGCCGTCGCACCTGTTACCGCTAACAACATTATTGAAAGCATGGTAAAGAAATAGAGCTTTTTCATTGTTGTATTATTTTAGTTAACACTCTCGAATGCGTATTTCCAAATATAAAGATTTATTTTGAGAATACAGCAATTCAGAGCATAAAAAAACTCGCATAACCTGAAGATTATGCGAGTTTTACATAAATATACCGAAATATTAGAAATCAGCATTTCTTGGTGTACGCGGGAACGGTATCACGTCACGGATATTCGCCATACCTGTTACAAACAATAACAGACGTTCGAACCCTAATCCGAAACCGGAGTGAGGACAAGTACCGAACTTACGGGTATCCAGATACCACCACATATCCTTCATCGGGATATGCATTTCTTCAATACGGGTCATCAGCTTGTTATAGTCGGCTTCACGTTCGGAACCACCGATAATTTCACCAATTTTCGGGAAAAGAACGTCCATGGCACGTACAGTCTTACCGTCTTCGTTCTGCTTCATATAGAAGGCCTTGATCTCCTTCGGATAGTCAGTCAGAATCACCGGACGTTTGAAGTGTTCTTCCACTAAGAAACGTTCGTGTTCGGAAGCCAGGTCCACGCCCCAGTAAACCGGGAATTCGAACTTATGTCCTTTTGCAACAGCTTCTTCAAGAATCTTGATACCGTCTGTATAAGGCAAACGTACGAAATCATCTTTCAATACACCTTGTAGACGTTCAATCAAGCCTTTGTCGAACATATCGTTCAGGAACTTCACATCATCCGCACAGTTATCCAACGCCCATTTCACACAATATTTGATGAACTCTTCTGCCAAGTCCATGTTATCTGTAATGTCGTTGAAAGCCACTTCCGGCTCAATCATCCAGAACTCTGCCAAGTGGCGGGGAGTGTTGGAGTTTTCGGCACGGAACGTAGGACCGAATGTGTAGATAGATCCCAAGGCAGTAGCTGCCAGCTCACCTTCCAGCTGACCGGAAACAGTCAGACTTGCCTGCTTACCGAAGAAATCATCTTCATAAGAGATAGAACCTCTCTCGTCTTTCTTCAAGTCATACAGGTTCATGGTAGTCACCTGGAACATCTGTCCGGCACCTTCACAATCGGAAGCCGTAATGATCGGCGTATGGAAATAGAAGAAGCCCTTTTCATGGAAGAACTTGTGAATAGCAATCGCCATGTTGTGACGAATGCGGAACACTGCACCGAATGTATTGGTACGCGGACGCAAGTGAGCAATCTCGCGCAAGAATTCCATAGAGTGGCCTTTCTTCTGTAATGGATATGTATTATCGCAAGTACCCAGCACTTCGATTTCACGAGCCTGTACTTCCACTTTCTGTCCGGAACCCACTGATTCTACCATTTCTCCGTTCACGCTGATACAAGCGCCGGTAGTAATCAGTTTCAGCATCTCTTCATCGAAATTAGCCAAATCTACTACGATCTGCAAATTATTTATTGTAGAACCGTCATTCAGTGCGATAAAGTTTACTTGTTTGCTACCTCTACGGGTGCGAACCCATCCTTTCACATTGACCATAGCGCCAATATCTGTGCGCTTCAACAGATCAACAATTTTTGTTCTACCAATCTTTTCCATTTAACTTTTTCTTTTTAGATACAAGAAGACGAGGTTTCAAATGCAGGATGAATTCTTTCCTGCTTTCTTTCCCCGTCCTCTGTCAAGTTGTTATTTATTGACTTATTACTCAAACGAACCCATGCGGAGGTAGTTTACTTCTGCTTCCGACAGGTAACGCCAGTCTCCGCGACGCAGACCTTTTTTGGTCAGTCCGGCGAAGAATACACGGTCGAGTTTTATTACTTTATAACCCAGTGATTCGAAAATACGACGAACAATACGGTTCTTACCGGAGTGAATTTCGATACCTACCTGGTCTTTCTTGAAATCATCTGTATAGCTGATCGCATCTGCATGGATTTCGCCATCTTCCAACTGGATACCAGCTGCAATCTGCTCCATATCTGCTTTAGTCAGGTTCTTGTCCAGATGAACATGATAAATTTTCTTCTTCAGGAATTTCGGGTGTGTCAGCTTGGAAGCCAGATCACCGTCATTCGTCAGCAAGAGTACACCAGTCGTGTTACGGTCAAGACGTCCTACGGGATAGATACGTTCGTTGCAAGCACCTTTCACTAAATCCATTACTGTACGGCGTTCCTGTGGATCATCCGATGTAGTAACCGTATCTTTCGGCTTATTCAACAATACATATACCTTACGTTCGATGCTTACCGGTTCATCGTGGAACTTAACCACATCCGAACGCTTGATCTTTGTACCCAATTCCGTTACTACTTCACCGTTTACAGAAACCACACCTGCTGTGATAAACTCATCAGCCTCGCGACGTGAACAAACACCGGCATTAGCCAGGAACTTATTCAGACGGATCGGTTCATTCGGATCAACAAACTGTTCCTTGTACTCGATCTGTTTCTTTACGCTATACTTAGCATTCGGATCATAATCGCCGGTACGCGGACGAGGACGATAGCCTCCTTGTGAACGGTCATTGTTGTATCTCGGACGGTAACCTCCCCCACCGCCGTTATTGCTGCGATAGCCGCCACCTTCGCCGTTATTAAAACGGGGACGATACGGACGGTCACCACCTTCACGGTTGTAAGAAGGACGTTGAGGACGGTCGCCACCTTCGCCGTTATTAAAGCGGGGACGGTAAGGACGGTCGCCACCTTCACGGTTGTAAGAAGGACGATACGGACGTTCTCCACCTTCTCTGTTGTAAGACCTGTTACCATCACGGCCGGCACCTGTATTCTCTTCATTGAAAGAATTTTCGCGCCATTCTTCGTTTTCTGTGCTCATTTTTTTATTCGAATAAAATTAGACTTTGGCCTCACGGCCTATTTAAAAACACGTTTATTATATAAGTAAACAATTAAAGCCCCGTATATGTATGGGGAGTGATTGCTCTTAACTCTTTTTTAATATCTTCGCTTACATTCAATTCTTCGATAAACTCTTTAATAGAACTTTCTGTAATAGCTTGGTTGGTGCGGGTTAACGCTTTCAAAGCTTCATACGGATGCGGATAAGCCTCACGGCGCAGGATGGTCTGAATAGCTTCTGCCACTACACTCCAACAATTATCCAAATCACGATAAATAGCCGGTTCGTTCAATAACAGTTTGCGCAATCCTTTCAAAGAACTCTGGATGGCAATCACGATATGACCGAAAGGTACACCGACATTACGCAACACCGTTGAATCTGTCAAGTCACGCTGCAAACGGGAAACAGGAAGCTTCACAGCCAAATGTTCCAGAATAGACGTTGCTATGCCCAAGTTACCTTCCGCATTTTCAAAGTCAATCGGATTCACTTTATGCGGCATGGCGCTCGAACCTACTTCTCCGGCTTTGATCTTCTGCTTGAAGTACTCCATAGAGATGTACTGCCAGAAGTCACGATTCATATCCACCATGATAGTATTGATACGCTTCATAGCATCAAAAACAGCAGAGAGGTTATCATAGTTCGAAATCTGCGTTGTATATTCTTCACGTTCCAATCCCAATTTTTCTGCAACAAACCGATTGCCGAATTGTTTCCAGTCATATTGAGGATAAGCCACGTGATGCGCATTGTAGTTTCCGGTAGCACCGCCAAACTTGGCGGTAAGAGGACATGCTTTCAACATAGCCAACTGACGTTCGAGACGGTAAACAAATACCATCACTTCTTTACCCAGACGGGTAGGAGAAGCCGGCTGACCGTGAGTTTTGGCAAGCATCGGAATGTTAGCCCATTCTGTCGCATAGGTTTTCAACTGTGCAATCAGCTCTTCAATCAACGGGTAATAAACCCGCTCCAATGCCTCTTTGATAGAAAGAGGAACAGACGTATTGTTAATATCCTGAGAAGTCAGTCCGAAGTGGATAAACTCTTTATAGTCATCCATTCCGCCCATTTTGTCAAACTCTTCTTTCAGGAAGTATTCTACGGCTTTCACGTCGTGGTTAGTTACACTTTCGATATCTTTAATGCGCTGTGCGTCTGCTTCAGAGAAGTTACGGTAGATATTCCGTAAAGTTTCGTACACATTGCTATCGATTCCTTTTAATTGCGGCAAAGGGAGTTCGCACAAGGTGATAAAGTATTCCACCTCTACCTGTACACGGTATTTAATCAGTGCAAATTCAGAGAAATAAGCTGCCAAAGCTTTAGTTTTGCCTCTATATCGACCATCAATCGGAGATATGGCCGTTAATACATCAAGTTCCATACGTTTTCTTAGATAATTATCAGACTGCAAAATTAACTCTTTTTCCTGAGTTATAGAGCAAAAGGATAGAGAAAGTTTGTATAAAAGCGGTAAGAAATAAAAAAAGCCTCACGAATTTCTTCGTAAGACTCTGTTTTATAGTGGGCGTTGACGGATTCGAACCGCCGACCCTCTGCTTGTAAGGCAGATGCTCT
>OHST01001157.1_pt1 | contig 10922 bp, 10 predicted proteins | sample 1578841 | NCBI WGS metagenome assembly OHST01 (sample SAMEA3879593, study PRJEB24766) | human gut metagenome | biome: human-associated habitat; feature: feces | place: USA | collected 1985/1987 | reverse complement strand
CCCTGTTTCCGCCGCTGGCGGCGGTCGTCGCCGTTGCTCCCAAAGGGAGAGGCTTTGCGAGAAGGTCAGGCTTCAGCTCCAGAGGACACTTTCATGAAGAAGACTACTGTTGTCAAGAATTTTTGTATGCTTGGCACTGCCCGCAGACTTCGCCGTGATATGACTCCGCAGGAGCGTAAGCTCTGGTACGAGTATCTCCGCACTTACCCCGTAAAATTCTACAAGCAGCGGATCATCGAATCCTTTATTGTAGATTTTTATTGTGCTCCGGCTCGCTTAGTCATTGAAATCGACGGCTCTCAGCATTATACTGAGCAGGGTCAATGTTACGATGAGGAGCGAAGTCAGATATTGCGTGCTTATGGTTTGAAGGTTCTCCGCTTTTCTAACCGTGACGTCGATTGCAATTTAGCTGGTGTTTGTACGCAGATCGATTTGGAGGTCAAAGCCCGTCTCTAAAGGCTCTCCCTTTGGGAGAGCTGGCGCGGAGCGCCTGAGAGGGCAAGGATGCTGACGGAGAGGTTATTTTCCCCAAAATCCCGCTAATTTTTTCTTCAACTCTTCCGTATCCCTCAGATACTCCAGATGCCTCCAATGCTTCGGGAAGAGCCGGGCGTACTCGCTCTGGGCAAAGCGGTCGTCGAGGAGCAGCACCACGCCCTTATCTTCCTGCGTCCGGATGACCCGCCCGGCGGCCTGCAGGACTTTGTTCATCCCGGGCCAGCGGTAGGCGTAGTCGAAGCCCGCCCCGTTCTGGGCGTCGTAGTAGCGGCGCAGCATCTCCTGACGGGGGCTCACCTGCGGCAGGCCCACACCCACGATGGCGCAGCCGATGAGCCGGTCGCCCGCGAGGTCCACGCCCTCGCCGAAGATGCCGCCCATGACCCCGAAGCCGAGAAGTGTCTTCTCCGGGCAGGGCGAAAACCGCTCGAGGAACGCCGCCCGCCCGGCGTCGTCCAGACCGCTCTCCTGTACCAGTGTGCCGATGTCCGGGTAGCGGGCGGTGAAGTCCTCCCACACCTGCCGCAGATAGGCATAGCTGGGGAAGAAGGCCAGATAGTTGCCCACCCGGCTGGACGCCAGCGCCGCGAGGGCGTCCGAGATGGGCCGGATGCTGGCGTCCCGCTGGCGGTAGCGGGTGGAGATGGAGGGCAGACAGTAGAGCCCGAGGTTTTCTGCCGGGAAGGGGCTTTCCAGCGCCACGGCCCGGGCCTCGGGACAGCCGAGGACGGTGCGGTAGTAGCCCGGCGGCGTCAGCGTCGCGCTGAACAGCGCCGCCGCCCGCCCTGCCGAAAGGCTTGCGTCCACGAAGGGGGACGGGTCGAGGCAGAGCAGCTGCAATTCAAGGTCACTGCCCCGGGCGGTGAGCTGGGCGGCAAAATGCTCGTCGTACCGCTCCGACGCCCGCAGGATGTCCTGCACCTCAAAGTAGAGATCCAGCAGGGCCGCGTGGGCTTCGGCGTCGGGATCGTCTTCCAGCCAGTCCTGCAAGGGAGCCGTCAGCGCCCGCAGCGGGGCCAGCAGGGCTGAGGGAAGCTCCTTGCAGAACACCGTGCCGTCCTGAGCGTAGTCGGCGGCGGGCAGCTCGATGGCGGGCGTCTCCGCAGATCCCAGCAGGGAGGTCTGGCCGCTGTCGTCCTCTTCGGCGGCAGTGCTGCCCCGGCGGGGCGCGAGGGCCGAGACCGCTTTCCGTCCCTCTAAAAAGGCTTTGTCGGCCTTGCTCAGGGCTGTCTTGAGGGTGCTTTTGCCCCGCCCGAGTGCGCGTTTTGCCTCGGTGAGGCTGCTCTTGCAGAAGCGCGCCGAGTACATGGCCCGCGCCCGCTCGGGCAGATTGTGGGCCTCATCCACGAGGAAGAGCCAGTCGCCCGCGCTGTCGAAGAACCGCCGCAGATGCACTACGGGGTCGAAGAGGTAGTTATAGTCTCCGATGATGACATCGCACCACTCGCTCAGATCCAGCCCCAGCTCGAAGGGGCAGACCGTGAACTGCTTTGCGGCGTCGGCCAGCGCGGCCCGGTCGAAGCGGCCGGTGCCGTCGTCCAGAAGGGCTTTCAGGGCCGTGTTCACCCGGTCGTAGTAGCCGTTTGCGTAGGGGCAGAGCTCCGGCAGGCAGGCGGGATGGCCCTCAGCATCCGGGTGGAGGCAGACCTTCTCCTTGGCTGTCAGGGTCACGCTGCGCAGAGCCAGCTTGGGATCAGACGCCCGCAGCCGCGCAATGGCATCCTCGGCGGCGGACTGAGTCGTGTTGCGGGCCGTCAGGTAGAACAGCTTCTCGCCGCAGCCGGTGCCGATGGCCCGCAGAGCAGGGAAGAGGACGCTCATGGTTTTGCCGATGCCGGTGGGGGCCTGACAGAAGAGCCGGACGCCGCTTTTAGACAGCGCGGCAGTGCAGGCGCGGTAGACTTCGCCGGCCAGCGCCCTCTGCCCGGGCCGGTAGGCCGGAAAGGGAAAGTCCAGCGCCGAAAGGCTCACGCCCCGCTGCTCCTTCCACGCCAGCTGACGCTGCGCCCAGGGGGCGTACTGCTCGAGCAGATCCTGCAAAAACGCTTCCAGCTCTTCAAGGGTGAAATGCCGCACGAAGCGGAGGATGTCGTCGGTGTCGATTTGGTAGTAGGTGAGCCGGACGTCCAGCTTTTCCAGCCCCTGCTGACGGCCATACAGCGCCCCGTAGACCATTCCCTGCGCCCAGTGGCAGGGGTTCATGTCCTCGGCGATGTCGTCGGCGGGGACGGCTGTGGTCTTTATCTCGTCGATGACCGTCACGCCCGCCTCGTCGGTGAAGATGCCGTCGGCCCGGCCTTCGATGGTGAAGGAGATGCCCGCCGCCTCCCGTTCGCCGGAGAGAAAGACTTCGGCGGCGTAGCCTTCGCCTGCGGCCTTTTGGAGCTTGCGGTGGATGCGTGCGCCCTCGTTGGCGCGGTCGAAGCCGGTAAAGCGGCTGTCGATGCTGCCGGTGCGGAGCAAAAATTCCACCAGCTGGCGGACAGGCAGGCGAAAAGCAGGCATAGCGGGTCACTTCCTTTTTTTTGACTTTTTATATTTATAATTGGCAGGCCCGTCTTTGTACAACCTCTCAGTCTGCTTCGCAGCCAGCTCCCCTAGTAGGGGAGCCTCTGGCGAAGAGATTAGGCTTTCCGCTATGCCAAAGCCTCCCCTCGGTAGGGGAGGTGGCACGAAGTGCCGGAGAGGTTGACTCCTACGCCAGCCCCAGCATCCCGGCGCACTGGGCGGCAGCTTCGTCCACCTTGCCGAAGTCCACGGCGGCGCGGTAGTACGTCTCCAGCTCGTCGTGACAGGCTTTGGCCTGTGCCATCAGGTCGGCGGCCTGTTCCAAAAGCTCTGCTGCCGCCCGCTCGTTGAAGCGGAGACGGGCGCGGTAGCCCGCCAGATTTTCCCGGTCCACGAAACGGGTACACCGGACGGCCTGCACGCCGGGCAGCTGTACCGGGTGCCACCGGTTGTCGGTGAGGAAAGCCAGCCGGAGGGCCGGGATGAAGAGATGGTCTATCTTGTCGTCGGGGTGCATGGCGCAGGGGCAGGTGATGATGTGGTAGCCCCGGGCCAGCGCCTCGGCCCGGATGAGCTCGAGAAGCAGGCGGGAGACGGCGCCGTAGTCGTCATGGAAGACCACATACCGGTCGGCCAGCGCCTGTACGGTGCCGCGGTAGAAGACCGGCCCTTTCGGCGTGATGGCCGACAGCAGCCGCAGCTCTTCGCTGGCCGAGGCCCCCTCGGGCAGGCGGGGGAGAGTCCGGGCGCAGAGCCGCTTGACGTAGCGGCGGACTTTCTCGAAGTTGGCACTGCACGCCTCAGCCCGGCGGCTGTCCAGCAGCAGGCTCCCGGCAGATGCGATATACCGCGCGGCCCGGCTGCGCAGGGCAGTGTTCTGGGCGAAGAGCCGCTTCACCTCGTCGGCGTGGGCGTGGAGGGCGTCGGCGTCCAGGGTGTGGTACAGGCTCACCACCTGCTCCTCTGCGCCCGGGGCGTCCGGCTCCATGACATGGGGTGCGGTGGCGTCCACGATGGCGGCGCGCTTGTCGAGAAAGATGACGCCGTCCAGACTGTCGGGGTCGCTGGCGCAGTGGATGCGCTGGATAGGCTCCCCCTTCTGCTCGGCCTTGATGGCCAGCCGCTTCATCAGCGTCGATTTGCCGCAGCCCGGCCCGCTTTTGATGAGATACATCTGCATCCCCGGCTCCCGCCGAAGCGGCTCAAAATAGCCCTTGAACCCGGCGGGGGTGGTGGTGCCCAGAAAGAAATCAACAGAATCGCTGCGTACAGCATTCATACTCAAACACCTCACTTTTGTTTTTAGGTTATGCAAAAGTGAAGGAAAAAGTGAGGGTCAATACGTATGCTCGCATACCTCGTGTATTTTATCCCGCAGGGCCACAAAGTCGCCGAAAGCCTCCGGCTTGTTCTGGGGCTGACGGAGCAGGGCGGCGGGGTGGAACGTCCCCATGAAGAGGATGCCGTTCTTCTCAATAAAGGTGCCGTGCTCCTTCGTCACCGAAAAGTCGGCACGTATCATCCGCTGGGCGGCGATGCGGCCCAGGCAGACGACGATTTTAGGCCGCAGCAGACGGAACTGCTCCCGCAGCCAGGGCATACAGGCTTCGCTCTCGGCGGGCAGGGGGTCGCGGTTCTGGGGCGGGCGGCACTTGACGATGTTGGCGATATAGCAGTTGGAGGCACGGTCGAGGTCGATGGCGAAGAGGTATTTGTCCAGCAGCTGGCCGCTGCGTCCCACGAAGGGCAGGCCCTGCTCGTCCTCGCTCTGGCCGGGGCCTTCGCCCACGAAGAGCACCTCGGCATTCTCCACGCCCTGCCCGAACACCACGTTGTGCCGGGTGGTGTGCAGCGGACAGCGCTGACAGGCGAGACAGTCGTTTTTCAGTGTTTCCCAATCCATAAGCTCGGTATCCTCTCACAAACTAAATGACATTTTCTTAACAAATCATCGCACGATTTCTTCCTTAAAATATACCACAAAATTCAAGATTTGTCTTGAAGTTTTCTGACTCTGTGCTAGAATAAAAAAGAAGGGCATATCTGTGATGCCCGGGAATAATTGCAAAGTAATTTCGGAGGTAATCAACAATGGCTGATATGTTTGCACCCCTGGTAGCCCAGCTGAAGGCAAACCCCAAGACGATCGTTTTTACCGAGGGCAATGACCCCCGTATTCTGGAGGCCGCAAGCAAGCTGCTGGCTGAGGGCGTGTTGAAAGTCGTTATGGTCGGCAACGAGGCAGAGTGCAAGGCCGCTGCCGCTGCTGGCAATTTTGATATTTCCGCTGCTGAGATCATCGACCCTGAGAACTATGCCGGCTTCGATGAGATGGTCAACACCATGGTCGAGCTGCGCAAGGGCAAGCAGACCGCAGAGGAGTGTACTGCTCTGCTGAAGAAGTCCAACTACTTCGGTACCATGCTGGTCAAGATGGGCAAGGCTGACTGCCTGCTGGGCGGCGCTACCTACTCCACCGCCGACACCATCCGTCCCGCTCTGCAGCTGGTCAAGACCAAGAAGGGCGCTCATCTGGTGAGCTCCTGCTTCATTCTGGACCGTGACTGCGGCGAAGAGGGCCTGAAGCGCATCGCTATGGGCGACTGCGCCGTCAACATCGACTACACCGACACCGTCGATAAGGCTACCGGCGAGGTCAAGGTCGCTGCTTCTGCCAAGCTGGCTGAGGTGGCTGTCGAGACCGCTAAGACCGCTAAGCTGTTCGGCATCGACCCGAAGGTCGCTGTCCTGAGCTTCTCCACCAAGGGCTCCGGCAAGGGCGGCACCGTTGCTCTGAGCCACGACGCTGTCATCAAGGCTCAGGAGATGGCCCCCGAGCTGGCTATTGACGGCGAGCTGCAGTTCGACGCAGCCGTCGCTCCCGAGGTCGCACAGGTCAAGTGCAAGGGCAGCAAGGTCGCCGGTCAGGCCAACACCTTCATCTTCCCCTGCATCGAGGCCGGCAACATCGGCTATAAGATCGCACAGCGTCTGGGCGGCTATGCCGCTTACGGCCCCATCCTGCAGGGCCTGAACGCTCCCATCAACGACCTGTCCCGCGGCTGCAACGCAGACGAGGTCTATAAGATGAGCCTGATCACTGCCTGCCAGTCCTGATCGAACGCCGGAAAATATCCAAAGGGCCGCTGCTCTCCAAAGGGCAGCGGCCCTTTATGCGTGTGCGGAGTAAAAACACGGAAGAAAGAGGATTTTTTTTGCGGTTTCTCTGTACAGGAAAAGGGGAAATGTGCTATACTGGTGGCAGATACGACAGGGCTGTCCCTTGGATATGGGACCGCACGAAAGGAGTGGAACTATATGGACAGAGCAGAACTCAAACGCCAAGCCCGCGCCTCTTTGGGAGGAAAGCTGTTTGGACCGGTATGGCTGCACGCAGTGCTGACCGTGCTGGTGGCGTCCCTGCTTACGGGTGTGGCAGGCACCATGACCGCGTCAAATTACCAGAGAATGCCGTACCTGGTCACCGTCAGCTTGAACCTTTTGGTCCTCATCCTGGGCGGCCCCATCAGTTACGGGCTGGCCCGGATGTTCATGCAGCAGAGCCGGGACGGCCAGCCGATGAAGCTGAAAGAACTGTTCCAGGGCTTCCGGGAGGATTTCAAGGGCCTGTTTTTGCTGAACCTGATGCAGAATCTTTTTATTGTGCTGTGGACGCTGCTGTTTATCCTGCCCGGCATCGTGGCGGAACTGTCCTACTCCATGAGCTACTTTGTAAAGGTGGATCATCCGGAGTATAACTGGAGCCAGTGCATCAGCGAGAGCAAACGGCTGATGAGCGGCCATAAAGGGGAGCTTTTTGTCTTGCAGCTGAGCTTTCTGGGGTGGATCCTGGTGGGCATCCTCTGCCTGGGGGTGGGCACTTTGTGGGTCTCGGCCTATGCTTATGCGACCACGGCGCTGTACTATCAGCACCTCAAGACCATTCGCCCGACCGATGAAGAATACTATCCGGCATGAGTAACTGCGGGGACAGGCAGGGGGATAAAAACTCCCGCCTGCCCCCGTTTTTATGCCCGGCATCGTGTGGAGATGTGCACTTTTGGGGGGCAAGGGCGGTGCGGCTGCCTTTGCAAAACCGCCCTCTTGCAATCTGCGTGCAAATGTGATACAATATCTGCGCATACAATGTGTATGTGCATCGTCGGACAGCGCCTGCTGCGAGGTTCGGCATACGGATGCGGGCCCTGTACGATGGGGCCGCTGTGAACCAGGTCAGGTGGGGAACCAAGCAGCCTTAAGCGGTGTGCCCCGTGCGTTTCAGTCAGCCTGCATCCGTATGCCGAGCTCCGCAAGGCGGGGATCGATCCCCGCAGCGCTGCCCGATTTTTTTGTTCTATCACAAAAAAGGGGGAGAAAGCCGATGTATCGTGCGCTGTACCGCAAATGGCGGCCCCGCCGCTTTGAGGATGTAGTGGGTCAGCGTGCCATTGTGACGGCGCTGAAGCACCAGATCGCTGCCGGGCGGGTGGGACACGCATACCTGTTTACCGGAGTGCGGGGCACCGGCAAGACCACCTGTGCCAAGATCTTTGCAAAGGCAGTCAACTGCCTGCATCCCCAGGACGGAGACCCCTGCGGGGAGTGTGAGATCTGCAAGGGCCTGGACAATGGCAGTATTCTGGATGTAGTGGAGATGGACGCAGCCTCCAACAACGGCGTGGACGATATCCGCGACCTGCGGGACGAGACCGCCTACACCCCGTCTGCCTGTCAGTACAAGGTGTACATCATCGACGAGGTGCACATGCTGTCCACAGCAGCGTTCAATGCGCTGCTCAAGACCCTGGAGGAACCCCCTGCCCACGTTATCTTTATCCTGGCTACTACCGAGATCCAAAAGGTCCCGGCCACCATCCTCTCCCGTTGTCAGCGGTATGATTTTACCCGCATCGGCCCGGAGGATATTGCGGCCCGGGTGCAGTATATCGCCGGACAGGAACAGCTGCAGCTGACCGAGGAGGGCGCTGAGCTGATCGCCCGTCTGGCGGATGGTGCGCTGCGGGACGCCTTGTCGATCCTGGATACCTGTGCCGGTGTCACGACCCAGATCGATGCGGACATTGTGCGCCGCATGGCAGGCGTTACCGACCGGGGCTATCTGTTCGAGCTGTCCGATGCGCTGGAAGCACAGGATGGAGCAGCGGCTCTGGCACTGCTGGCCCGGCTGCGGCAGCAGTCGGTGGACGTAAAACGTCTGACCGAAGAATTGATCGCACACTACCGTGCGTTGATGCTGGCAGCGCTGCCCGGCGGCAAAAGCCTGCTTTCCGGCGTTTCGCCGGAGGAAGAAGCCCGCTATCTGGAGCAAGGCCCCAAACTGGGGCAGCGGGCGGCGATCCGGGCTATCCGCACATTGGGCACAGCCCTGGAGCATATGACCCGGGGCAGTGACCAGCGCATCGAGCTGGAATTGGCGCTGTTTTCCCTGTCTGAGCCGCCCCAGGCAGCACAGACTGTGGTAGTCCAGCAAACGGCAGCGCCCTCTGTCCCGCAGCGGGAAGCGCCGCGGCCCTTTGCTTCGGCACAAGCGGTGCCCTTTGTGTCGGCGCCGGTGGAGCCTGTCCCGGCTGCTGCTGTGCAGGAGACTGCACCGCAGAGCGCTGCGCAGGAGCCAGCCCCCTTGGAAACAGGAGCGGCTGCTCCTTCCGAGGAGATGCCGCCGCTGCCCTGGGACGAAGCCCCGCCTCCGCCGGAGGAGCAGCCGCCCATCCTGGATGGAGAGAGCGTGCCGGCAGTACAGACGCCGTCCGTACCGGAGGAGACAGTCCAGCCGGTCTATCCGGCAGACCCGGCACTGGATAAGCCGCGCCGGGTCGCTGCGGAGGGGGTCAACCCCTATCCTCAGTGGGCCGAGGTGATCCAGAAGCTGCAAGAGATGGACCCCATGCTTTATACCTATCTCAAGCGCTCCAAGGCGTATTTTGACGGCACACGGGTGTTGATCGACGGCGGCAAGACCTTCCGGGATTTTATCCGGGCCAATAAGGATAGCCAGCGCCTGATCAAAAAGCTGATCGCGCAGGTCTCCGGTGTGGCCGTGCCCATTGGGCCGTATGAGCCAAAGACCGCTGCCCGCACCGCCTCCAATGCGGAGAATTCGCTCCGTGCGTTGGAAAAGCTGGGGCTGGAGGTCTCCATTGAGGAGACGGCCCGCCGAAAATGTTGAAAACATTTCCCAGCCGGGTAGATCCCGGCTGGAAGTGGTTATGATATCAAGAAGGAGATACGATTATGAAAGCAAGAATGCCCGCAGGCTTTGGCCGCCCCGATATGAACGCCCTGATGCGCCAGGCACAGAAAATGCAGGAAGATATGAAGGCGAAGCAGGCCGAGCTGGAAGCTGCCGAGTATACCGGCTCTGCTTCGGGCGAGATGGTCACCGTGCGGATGAACGGCAAGCACGAGGTGCTGGGCATCACCATTAAGCCGGAGGCTGTGGACCCGGACGATATCGAGATGCTGGAGGACCTGGTGGCAGCCGCTGTCAATGCGACCGTCAAGCAGGTGGACGATACGGCTGAGGCCGAGATGGGCAAACTGACCGGCGGGCTGAACATCCCGGGTCTCTAAGACCAGGGGGGCTGCTGTATGGGTTACAATGCTGCCCCGCTGGAAAAGCTGATCGAAGAGTTCAGCCGTTTCCCGGGCATCGGCCGCAAGGGTGCGACCCGCATGGCCTACCAGGTGCTGAGTATGTCGGATGAGGACGCGGCGGCTTTGGCCAATGCGATCCAAAACGCCCATAAAAAGCTGCACCGCTGCCGCGTGTGCCAGAACTATACCGAAGCCGAGCTGTGCCCGGTGTGCGCCAGCGCAAAACGGGATCGCTCGGTGATCTGTGTGGTGGAAACGCCCCGGGATGTGCAGGCCTTTGAGCGCACGCGGGAGTACCATGGCCTGTACCATGTGCTCCATGGCCTGATCAGCCCCATGGACGGCGTGGGTGCCGAGCAGCTTTGCATCAAAGAGTTGCTGGCGCGGCTGGGCACGGGCGAGGTCAAGGAGGTCATCATGGCGATGAACCCCACTGTGGAGGGAGAAGCCACGGCTATGTACCTTGCAAAGCTGATCAAACCTTTGGGCATCCGCACCACCCGTTTGGCCTATGGCCTGCCGGTGGGAGCGAGCCTGGAATATACCGACGAAACGACCCTGTACCGGGCATTGTCCGGCCGCGGGGAGCTGTAAGCGGCGGAAAATTTGCATTTTCTTCAAAATACGCCCCTTGCAAAACCGCAGAACTGTGATATACTGATAAGACGATAAGCATAGGAAAGGAGGCGCGCACCATGGCGCCAGGCAAAGAGCGTCCCTCTACACGGACCATCGCCACGAACCGGGAAGCGCGCCACGAGTACTTCGTGCTGGAAGCGCTGGAGACCGGCGTGGAGCTGAAAGGCACAGAGGTGAAAAGCCTCCGGGCTGGCGGTGTCAACCTGAAAGATAGCTGGGTGGACATTGAAGAAGGCGAGCTGCTGGTAAAGGGGATGCGCATCACCCCCTACGCCCACGGCAACATCTTCAACCCCGATCCTATGCGGGAGCGGCGGCTGCTGGCGCATAAAAGCGAGATCCGGCGGCTGCATCAGCAGTGCAAGCTGCAAGGCTATACACTGGTGCCTTTGTCGCTGTATTTCAAGCATGGACGGGTCAAGCTGGAGCTGGGCCTGTGCAAGGGCAAAAAGCTCTACGATAAGCGGGCCGATGCCGCTAAGCGGGACGCAAAGCGCAGCATCGACCGTGCGCTGAAGACCAACGGCAAATATTATTGATCCTTACAGGCAGTTCCTGCCAAGGAAACACTTTTCCCAGTTATACGCACGCTTTCGGGCGTGCTTTTATGGGGGCGTAAAGGTTTCGACGGGGGGAGCGAGGCCTGGGCAGCGGGTAGC
>OHST01001154.1_pt1 | contig 10929 bp, 18 predicted proteins | sample 1578841 | NCBI WGS metagenome assembly OHST01 (sample SAMEA3879593, study PRJEB24766) | human gut metagenome | biome: human-associated habitat; feature: feces | place: USA | collected 1985/1987 | reverse complement strand
ACGCCCAACAAGTCTTGATTATATTTCTACGATTTTTGAACGATATATGTCCTTACACGGAGACCGTCATTTTGGAGATGACAAAGCGATCGTTGGTGGATTAGCCTCTATTGGAGGAAGACCAGTGACAGTTATCGGACAGCAAAAAGGACGCTCAACCAAAGAAAATATCAAACGAAATTTTGGAATGCCATCACCAGAAGGATACAGAAAATCCCTAAGACTGATGAAACAGGCAGAGAAATTTCATCGTCCGATCATTCTCTTTGTAGACACACCAGGAGCATTCTGTGGATTAGAGGCAGAAGAAGGCGGAGTCGGAGAGGCAATCGCAAGAAACTTATTCGAGATGTCAAACATCAAAGTACCGATTCTTTCTATCATGATCGGAGAAGGAGGAAGTGGTGGAGCCTTGGCTATGGCTGTTGGAAATGAAGTATGGAGTTTGGAGAACTCTACATATTCTATTCTTTCACCAGAAGGATTTGCGGCGATTCTTTGGAAAGATGGAAACAGAGCTTCTGAGGCGGCTAAGGTTATGAAGATCACGGCAGAGGACTTGAAAGAGTTAGGAGTCATCGAACAGGTGATTGAAGAACCTGAACCGGTTAGTATTGATAATATTTTGGAGATTTCTGAGCAGATGAAAGAGATGATCCTTGGATTTATTGAGAAATATGATAAGATGACACCAGAAGAACTGGTGGAACAGAGATATCAGAGATTTCGAAAATTCTGATTTGTAGTGGTTGCATGTATGAGTCAGAAAGAAGATAAGAAGAAATATTTATAAGAAAAAAGGGTGACACTCTGCATTTTTGAAAGCGATTTGTAAAAAACGCATTCAAAAAGTGCTCATGTTGTCACCCTTTTCTCTACTTATATTCCTAAGTATATTCTTAACAGTCCAAGTATCAGCAAGTGGACAGGATAAAATAAATAATTGATCAGCTTATTCTGTTTTCCGCGTTCTCCGTTATACGTAAGTACCAATCCAAATCCAAGAAGTGCCCAGGGTTCTTTATACATGGATAAGAAATTAAATGGAATTGCAATAAGTTCCCTTCCATGAAAAATATAATAAAAATATCCAATTAAAATTGCATGATAATCATAGTCAAGACTGAGAATGGCAGCAATCAGGCACATGACCGCCAGGATCACAAATGACAATAGAAACCATAATATCTTAGGAAACTTCTCCATTTTCTTTTTTAACACGTCGATCATCCAAATTGTAACAAGTACAAGTGCTAACGTAAACATAATGTTATTCCAGTTTGGTTCAAAAAATTGCTTTGTTGTAAACAGATCAAAAGGAACTTCTGAAATTACCCCGAATACTAATAAAGTTGCAAGGTATTTAGCTCTGCTTCTTGTTTTAAAAAAACCTTCTACAAGTAAAAATGCAAAGATTGGGAATGCAATTCTCCCGATAATGTCAAATATGTCACTAACTGTATTCAATCGGCCACCATTTAAATTTGGATAGATCAATGCCTTATTTGTGTGGTCGATCAGCATTGATAAAAATGCAATGTATTTTAATTGTGCTCCTGATAATACTTTAATTTTATTTTTTATGGCTCTTACCTCCGTTTCTATATATTGATAATGATTACCGTTATCAAATAAATGATAATATATGAAATTAAAAAAGTCAATAACAGTTTATATTATACATATTGGAATTGCAAAACGAGTTTTTTCCATATATAATAAGGAAAGAACTCGTTTTCATTTATGCAAAAAAATATAAAAAACAAGATTATCTTGTGCCTAAAACGGTAATACTCATACAGAAAACACTACATTTTGTATTTTATCAAAAACATGCAAAAAAAATCGAAAAACCCCTTGCATTAATTTGAAACATCATATATAATAGCAAATGTTGTGACCTTGATAGCGTTGAAGCGTGAGGTTGCTGTAGAGGCAAAAGCCTTTGCAGGTTTTCCGTGGAGCGAATGTCAAGTTGTTAAAACTGGCGACAAGTCACTGTACGAATATACAATCTATTGAACACCGGTGTAGTCCGGAATAGAGACGCAGTGTGTAGATTTCACGATACACACGGAGGAGTGTACAGTCACCACTTGTCGTGCTACAAAAACATTTATAGTACGAAAAGGAGGCGGCTTTTTTTATGGCAGCAAGTCAGGTAATGAGAATTACATTAAAAGCATACGATCATCAGTTAATCGATGCAAGCGCAAAAAGCATTATTGAAACAGTTAAGAAGACAGGATCTAAGGTGAGTGGACCAGTTCCAATGCCAACTAAGAAAGAAATCATCACAATTCTTAGAGCGACTCACAAATATAAAGATTCCAGAGAGCAGTTCGAACAGAGAACTCACAAAAGACTGATTGATATCATCACACCATCACAGAAAACAGTTGATGCATTATCTAAATTAGAAGTACCAGCTGGTGTGTACATTGATATCAAGATGAAAAACAAATAGGTAATCCCTACAGGGTTATGAGTAAATGAGGTATCCCCTTAAGCTTGTAGCGTCTAGGATGATTACAACGTTAAGCGTTATAATCCGCTGTAGATTAAATAGGAGGAACAATCAAAATGAAAAAAGCGATTTTAACAACAAAAGTTGGAATGACTCAGATTTTCAACGAAGATGGAGTTTTAACTCCAGTTACTGTATTACAGGCAGGACCTTGTGTTGTTACTCAGGTAAAGACAGAAGAGAATGACGGATACAGCGCAGTTCAGGTTGGTTTTGTTGACAAGAAAGAAAAAGGAATCAACAAACCACAGAAAGGACACTTTGATAAAGCAGGAGTTGCACCAAAAAGATTCGTAAGAGAATTCAGATTTGAGAATGCTGAAGAATACACAGTAGGTCAGGAAATCAAAGCTGACATCTTCGCAGCAGGAGACAAAATCGATGCAACTGCTACATCAAAAGGTAAAGGATATGCTGGTGGTATCAAACGTCACGGTTTGAAATCAGGTCCATCTGCCCATGGTTCTAAATATCATCGTCATGCAGGTTCTAATGGTATGGCTTCTGATCCTAGCAAAGTATTCAAAGGAAAGAAAATGCCAGGACAAATGGGAGCAGAAAGAGTTACTATTCAGAATCTTGAAATCGTAAAAGTTGACGCTGATCAGAACATTATTTTAGTTAAAGGTGCTGTACCAGGACCTAAAAAATCTTTAGTAATGTTAAAAGAATCAGTAAAGGCGTAGGTCTTTAGAAGAAAGGAGGACTATATAAGATGGCAACAGTATCTGTATTAAATATGGAAGGCAAAGAAGTTGAGAAATTAGAATTAAATGACAACATCTTTGGCGTTGAAATAAATGAACATTTAGTACATCTGGCAGTAGTAAGCCAGTTAGCAAATAACCGTCAGGGAACACAGAAAGCAAAAACACGTTCTGAAGTTCGCGGTGGTGGAAGAAAACCTTGGAGACAGAAAGGAACAGGTCATGCAAGACAGGGTTCAACAAGAGCTCCACAGTGGACAGGCGGCGGAGTTGTATTTGCTCCAACACCAAGAGAGTACACAAAGAAATTAAACAAAAAAGAAAGACGTATTGCTTTAAAATCTGCATTAACATCTAGAGTACAGGCAGACAAATTCGTAGTGATCGACGAATTCAAATTCGACGAGATCAAAACTAAGAACGTAAAAGCAATGCTTGACAGCGTTGGTGCTAAGAAAGCATTAGTGGTTATGGGATCTAAAAATGATAACTTAGTATTATCTGCAAGAAACCTTCCAGGAGTTAAAACTGCTTTAACAAGCACAATCAATGTATATGACATTTTAAAATATGACACTGTAGTTGTTTCTAAGGAAGCAGTTGCAAATATCGAGGAGGTATATGCATAATGGCAGATATTAAATATTATGACGTTATCTTAAAGCCAGTTGTAACAGAAAAAAGTATGAACGCAATGGCTGAAAAGAAATATACTTTTTTAGTTCATCCATCTGCTACTAAGAATCAGATCAAAGAAGCAGTGGAAAAAATGTTCGAAGGAACAAAAGTAGCAAAAGTCAACACAATGAACAATGATGGAAAAACAAAGAGACGTGGAATGACTTTTGGAAAAACTGCAAGGACAAAGAAAGCTATCGTACAGCTTACTGAAGAAAGTGCAGATATCGAAATCTTCGAAGGACTATAGGAATTAATCACTTAGTTCGACTAAGATAAGGACTTGAAACTATACGCAACAAAAGCGTGATATTAAATCAGATTTGAAAGGAGACTGACATGGGAATTAAATCATATAACCCATATACACCTTCTAGAAGACATATGACTGGACTTGATTTTGATGTTATCACAAAATCTACACCAGAAAAATCTCTGGTAGTTTCTTTAAAGAAGAACGCTGGTCGTAACAATCAGGGTAAAATTACTGTAAGACACCGCGGAGGTGGATCTAGAAGAAAATACAGACTTATTGACTTTAAGAGAAATGATAAAGATGGTATTCCAGCAACAGTTGCTGCAATCGAATACGATCCAAATAGAACAGCTAACATCGCTCTGTTAGTTTATGCAGACGGTGAAAAAAGATATATTATCGCTCCAAACAAATTAGCAGTTGGAACAACTGTTATGAATGGACCAGAAGCTGAAATTAAAGTAGGAAACTGCCTTCCATTGGCAAACATTCCGGTAGGTACAGAAATCCATAACATCGAGATGCATCCTGGAAAAGGTGGACAGTTAGTTCGTTCCGCAGGAAACTCAGCACAGTTAATGGCAAAAGAAGGAAAATATGCAACACTTCGTTTACCATCTGGTGAGATGAGAATGGTGCCTGTAGTATGCCGCGCTACTATTGGTCAGGTTGGAAACATCGAACATGATCTTGTGAACATTGGTAAAGCTGGACGTAAACGTAACATGGGAATCCGTCCTACAGTCCGTGGTTCTGTTATGAACCCTAATGACCATCCACACGGTGGTGGTGAAGGTAAGACTGGAATCGGTAGACCAGGACCATGCACACCATGGGGTAAACCAGCACTTGGATTGAAGACACGTAAGAAAAACAAACAATCTAACAAGATGATCGTAAGAAGAAGAGATGGTAAAACTGTTAAATAGTACAAGGAGGTAACTTATGGCTCGTTCACTTAAAAAAGGACCATTTGCAGATAAGAGTTTACTGAACAAAGTAGACGCTATGAACGAAGCAGGAGACAAGAGTGTTATCAAAACATGGTCTCGTCGTTCTACAATCTTCCCATCATTCGTAGGACACACAATCGCTGTTCATGATGGAAGAAAACATGTACCGGTATACGTTACAGAAGATATGGTTGGACACAAACTTGGAGAGTTTGTAGCAACAAGAACTTTCCGTGGACATAAGAAAACGGAAAAGAAAACCGGAATGAAATAATTAATTTTGGAAGGAGGTTCCATATAAATGGCAAAGAAATATAGCAGATCTCAGTACAAAAAAGAGAGAAATGCAAATAAAGATACTAGACCAAAAGCTACATTAAGAAACGCTAGAGTTTCTACAACAAAAGCAGCTTTTGTATTAGATGCGATCAGAGGAAAAGACGTAGAAACAGCACTTGGAATTTTACTTTACAATCCAAGATATGCTTCAACATTAATTGAAAAATTATTAAAATCTGCAATCGCTAATGCAGAAAACAATAACGGAATGGACCCAGAAAACCTTTACATTGCAGAATGTTATGCAAATAAAGGACCTACAATGAAGAGAATTAAACCTAGAGCACAGGGTAGAGCTTACAGAATCGAACATAGAATGAGCCACATCACATTAGTGCTTGATGAAAGATAGATAGAAGGAGGCAAACATGGGACAGAAAGTTAATCCTCATGGTCTGAGAGTCGGAATTATTAAAGATTGGGATTCTAGATGGTATGCAGAAGACGCTTTTGCAGATAACCTTGTAGAAGACGATAAAATCAGAAAATATGTAAAGAAAAGATTATACAATGCTGGAATTTCTAAGATCGAGATCGAAAGAGCTTCCGACAGAGTAAAATTAATCGTATATACAGCAAAACCTGGAGTAGTAATCGGTAAAGGTGGATCTTCCATCGAAGAACTGAAAAAAGATCTTCAGAAAATGACAGACAAAAAATTACTGATCGATGTTAAAGAAGTAAAAAGACCAGACAAAGATGCTCAGTTAGTTGCAGAGAATATTGCACAGCAGCTTGAAAATCGTATTTCTTTCAGACGTGCAATGAAATCTTGCATGCAGCGTACAATGAGATCTGGAGCTCTTGGAATCAAAACATCCGTTTCTGGACGTTTAGGTGGAGCAGATATGGCACGTACAGAATTCTACAGCGAGGGAACAATTCCTCTACAGACACTTCGTGCTAACATTGATTACGGATTTGCAGAAGCAGATACAACATATGGTAAAGTCGGAGTAAAAACATGGATTTACCATGGTGAAGTACTTCCATCAAAAAAGGAAGGGGGAAATAAATAATGTTAATGCCAAAAAGAGTAAAACGTCGTAAACAGTTCCGTGGAAGCATGCGCGGAAAAGCATTACGCGGTAATAAGATCACTTACGGTGAGTACGGTATTGTAGCTACAGAGCCAGCATGGATCACAGCAAACCAGATCGAAGCAGCCCGTGTTGCTATGACTCGTTACATCAAACGTGGTGGTAAAGTTTGGATCAAAATTTTCCCTGACAAACCAGTAACAGCTCAGCCAGCTGAAACTCGAATGGGTAAAGGTAAAGGTAACTTAGAATATTGGGTAGCAGTTGTAAAACCAGGACGTGTAATGTTCGAAATTTCTGGTGTAAGCGAAGAAATTGCAAAAGAAGCATTACGTCTTGCAGTACACAAATTACCAATCAAGTGTAAGATTGTTTCTCGTGAAGCTTTAGAAGGCGGTGACAACAGTGAAAACTAAAGATTTTGTAAAAGAATTAAATAATAAGTCAGTAGACGAATTAAATAATGAGCTAGTAGCTGCGAAAAAGGAATTATTCAACTTAAGATTCCAGAATGCAACAAACCAACTTGAGAATACAAGCAGAATTAAAGAAGTTAGAAGAAATATTGCACGTATTCAGGGTGCAATTACAGCAAAAGCAAACGCTTAGTAATCATTTCGAAAGGAGGAATTTGTTGTGGAAAGAAATTTAAGAAAAACCCGTGTAGGGAAAGTCGTTAGTGATAAAATGGATAAAACAATCGTAGTTGCAATCGAAGACAACGTAAAACATCCTTTATATAAAAAGATCGTTAAAAGAACTTACAAATTAAAAGCTCATGACGAAAATAACGAATGTAACATTGGAGATAGAGTAAAGGTTATGGAGACAAGACCTCTTTCAAAAGATAAGAGATGGAGACTTGTTGAAATTATCGAAAAAGCAAAATAATTTTGCTTGGTTGGAAAGGAGAATAAAGGCATGATTCAGCAGGAGTCAAGACTTAGAGTAGCCGACAACACAGGAGCAAAAGAAATCCTTTGCATTCGTGTGTTAGGAGGATCTACAAGAAGATATGCTAACATCGGTGATGTTATTGTTGCTACAGTCAAAGATGCAACACCAGGCGGCGTTGTAAAAAAAGGTGACGTAGTCAGAGCAGTTGTTGTTCGTACAAAGAAAGGTGCCCGTCGTAAAGATGGTTCTTATATCAAATTTGACGAAAATGCTGCTGTAATTATTAAAGATGATATGAATCCAAGAGGAACTCGTATCTTCGGACCAGTGGCAAGAGAGCTTAGAGACAAGAAATTCATGAAGATTGTTTCATTAGCACCAGAAGTATTATAAGGAGGAAACACTGTGTCAGCAATTAAAATTAAAAAAGGCGATCTAGTTAAAGTTATCGCTGGTAAAGATAAAGACAAAGAAGGAAAAGTAATTGCTGTTGATCATAAAAAAGGTACTGTAACAGTTGAAGGTGCCAACATGATCACAAAGCATACTAAACCTAGTCCTGCAAACCAGCAGGGTGGTATCGTAAGCCAGGAAGGCCCAATGGATGTTTCCAATGTAATGTTAGTGCACAATGGAAAAACAACAAAAATTGGATATAAAGTAGTTGACGGTAAAAAAGTTCGTGTTGCACGTGCAACAGGCGAAGTCATTGACTAATTAAGAGAGGAGGTTTACGCAAGTGAGTAGATTACATGAACAGTATAGCAATCAGATCAAAGATGCTATGATGAAGAAATTCGAATACAGCAATATTATGCAGGTACCAAAACTCGAGAAGATCGTAATCAACATGGGTGTTGGTGAAGCAAAAGAAAATAAAAAAGTTTTAGAATCTGCAGTAGCTGATCTTGAAAAGATCGCTGGACAGAAAGCAGTCGTAACAAGAGCAAAGAAATCTGTTGCGAACTTCAAATTAAGAGAAGGTATGCCTATCGGATGCAAAGTTACATTACGTGGTGAAAGAATGTATGAATTCGCTGATCGTTTAATTAACTTAGCATTACCTCGAGTACGTGACTTCAGAGGAGTTAACCAGAACTCTTTCGATGGAAGAGGTAACTATGCATTAGGTATTAAAGAACAGTTAATTTTCCCAGAAATCGAATACGATAAAGTAGACAAAGTAAGAGGAATGGACATCATCTTCGTTACAACAGCGAACACTGATGAAGAAGCTCGTGAATTATTAACTTTATTTGGTATGCCGTTTAAGAAATAGTTAGGAGGGTTCCCATGGCTAAGAAGTCAATGGTTGCAAAACAGAAAAGAAAAGCAAAATTCTCAACAAGAGAATATAGCCGTTGCAGAATCTGCGGACGTCCACATGCATATTTAAGAAAATATGGTATCTGCAGAGTTTGCTTCCGTGAATTAGCATATAAAGGACAGATTCCAGGTGTCAAGAAGGCAAGCTGGTAAGATTAAGGAAGGAGGAACACGAAAATGACAATGAGCGATCCTATTGCAGATATGCTTACAAGAATCCGTAATGCAAATACTGCGAAACATGATACAGTAGAAATTCCTGCTTCTAAGATGAAGACAGCGATTGCAGAAATCTTATTAAAAGAAGGTTTTATCAAAGCATATGACATCAAAGAAGAAGGTTCTTTCAGCACAATCGTAATCACATTAAAATATGGTGCTGATAAAAATGAAAAAATCATTACAGGACTTAAGAGAATCTCTAAACCAGGACTTAGAGTATACGCAGGAGCTGAAGAGCTTCCTAAAGTATTAGGAGGACTTGGTATTGCGATCATCTCTACAAACAAAGGACTGTTAACAGATAAAGAAGCAAGAAAACAGAACGTGGGTGGAGAAGTGTTAGCTTTTGTATGGTAAGATTTACTGTACATTAACCAGCATTCACTATTCTGAAAACAGAAGGGACACACCCTTGTCCCTTCCGACAATTTAAGGAGGTAACCTATGTCTCGTATAGGTAGATTACCAATCGATATCCCTGCAGGAGTAGAGGTAAAGATTGAAGAAGGAAACAAAGTGACTGTAAAAGGTCCTAAAGGAACATTAGAAAAATGTTTACCAGTAGAAATGACAATCAAACAGGAAGATAATCAGGTTGTCGTAACAAGACCAAATGACTTAAAGAAAATGAAATCTTTACATGGTCTTACAAGATCTTTGATCGCAAACATGATCACAGGTGTATCTGAAGGATACGAAAAGAAGCTTGAAATCAACGGTGTTGGTTACAGAGCACAGAAAAAAGGAAAAGAAATCACTTTCAACCTTGGTTTCTCTCATCCGGTAGTTATGACTGATCCAGAAGGAATCGAAACAGAGATGGACGGACAGAACATTATTATCGTTAAAGGTATTGACAAAGAAAAAGTTGGACAGTACGCAGCTGAAATCAGAGAAAAGAGAAAACCAGAACCTTACAAGGGAAAAGGTATCAAGTATGCTGATGAAGTAATCAGACGTAAAGTCGGAAGACAGGTAAGAAATAATTAGGAGGAAGTAAGAATGATTAATAAAAAATCAAGAAGTGAAGTTCGTGCTAAAAAACATAGAAGACTTCGTAACCGCATCAGCGGAACTGCTTCTACTCCACGTTTAGCCGTATTCAGAAGCAACAATCATATGTATGCTCAGATCATCGACGACACTGTTGGAAATACTCTGGTTGCGGCTTCCACTCTTCAGAAAGATGTGAAAGCAGAACTTGAGAAAACAAACAACGTTGAAGCAGCAGCATGCCTCGGAAAAGTAATTGCCGAGAAAGCAAAAGAAAAAGGTATTACAGAAGTTGTATTCGACAGAGGCGGCTTCATTTATCAGGGTAAGATCAAAGCACTGGCAGACGCAGCAAGAGAAGCCGGGCTGAATTTCTAGGAAGGGAGAACACAGATGAGACAGGAACGCATTGATGCTAGTCAGATGGAATTATTAGAAAAAGTGGTATCAATCAAACGTGTTACCAAAGTTGTTAAAGGTGGTCGTAACTTCAGATTTACAGCTTTAGTTGTTGTCGGAGACGGCAATGGTCATGTTGGTGCAGGTTTGGGAAAAGCTACTGAAATCCCGGAAGCGATCCGCAAAGGGAAAGAAGACGCTATGAAGAAAATGATCGAGATCACATTCGATGAGAACGGAAGTATCACACACGATGTACTCGGAAAATTCGGAAGTGCATCCGTACTTCTGAAAAAAGCTCCGGATGGTACAGGAGTAATCGCCGGAGGTCCGGCTCGTGCCGTGATCGAGATGGCGGGAATCAAAAATATTCGTACAAAATCTCTCGGATCAAACAATAAACAGAATGTCGTACTTGCTACGATCGAAGGACTCAAAGACGTTAAGTCTCCGGAAGATGTTGCAAGACTTCGCGGCAAATCAGTAGAAGAGATCGTAGGCTAGGAGGTAAATGAAAATGGCAAATTTAAAAGTTACATTAGTAAAGTCTACAATCGGTGCCGTACCAAAGCATAAAAAAACTGTTGAGGCA
>OHST01001150.1_pt1 | contig 10961 bp, 10 predicted proteins | sample 1578841 | NCBI WGS metagenome assembly OHST01 (sample SAMEA3879593, study PRJEB24766) | human gut metagenome | biome: human-associated habitat; feature: feces | place: USA | collected 1985/1987 | reverse complement strand
CTTTCGGGGTGCCGACCGGAGCGGCCGGATCAGCGGTGTCGGTTTGTCGGGAGCTATTCAGCCTGTTGCTTCCCGCTCGGATCGAGGGGCTTGAAAAAGCCTCTTCCCGATTTTTTATAGAGCCAGAGCATGAAAAGACCCGTCAGGATGCCTACGCCGGTGCCGAGCAACAGATCGACGGGGAAGTGTTTGGCCAGGTAGATGCGCGAGTAGCAGATCAGCAGCGCTGCGGCGATCCCGAGCCATGTGAACCAGCGGCGGCGGATGACGGCGGCCGACATTACGACGACTGCCGCGATCGTCGCGGCGTGGGAGGATACGGTGCCGTATTTCCCGGCGACGGCTCCGGCGGGAACGTGTACGAGGCTGTTCGGTGTGGGGAGCCCGGCATGCCGCCAGGCGAAGAGCGAGTCGGCCGGAATGTCGAGTCCTTCGAGGGCCGGAGAGAACATCGGGCGCCAGCGGGGAGGAAAATCGGCCCAAAGGTGTTTCAGGGGACCCGAGTGCTTGAAGATGCCGCAGAGCATGTCCGAGAGCACCAGGGCGAGAGCCAGCGCCGCGAGGAAAAGCAGCGTGTTGCGCCATCCGTAGCGCCGGCAGACCAGCCAGAGTATCAGCAGGTAAAAGGGAATCCAGATCGCCATGCCCGAGATGAGGGTCATGATCCGGTCCAGGCAGGGACCGCCGTCGAAATTGAGAGCCAGAAACAGGGATTCGTCGCAGGAGTGCATAGGTCGTTTAGAATTGGAAGTAGATGAAAGGCTGGATATCGCTCGACTTGACCTGCATCACCAGCCAGATGACGCACGCGGCCAGGAGAACCTGTACGACCGTCGGCAGGGAGGTGACGAATCGTTGCGCCCAGCGGTCGCAGCGGTCGGGAAGCATGTGCAGCAGGTAGCCGATGCCGACGAGCAGGAAGATGCCGGCATAACCTTCGAGCACCTGGGGGATGACCGAAGGATTGAAGTTCGTGAAAATTTGGTGGAGCATCAGCTGCACGGTTTTCATCGATTCGGCACGGAACATCAGCCATCCGAAGCAGACCAGATTGAAGGTGAAGAAAATGCCCGGAATACGCCAGAACCACCGCATTTCGGCTCCTGTGGCTTTGGAGCCGGGAACGACGCTCAGCCAGAGCTTGTGCAGGGCCAGCGCTATGCCGTGCAGCGCTCCCCAGAGGATGAAGCGCACGGCCGCCCCGTGCCACAGACCGCCGAGCAGCATGGTGACGAGCAGGTTGAAATAGGTGCGGATACGCCCCTTGCGGTTGCCGCCCAGCGAGATGTAGAGGTAATCGCGCAGCCACGAGGAGAGCGAGATATGCCACCTGCGCCAGAATTCGGTGATGGTGGCCGACTTGTACGGGGCGTCGAAGTTCTTGGGAAAGCGGAAGCCCAGCAGCAGGGCGATGCCGATGGCCATATCCGAGTAACCCGAGAAGTCACAATAGATTTGCAGGGCGTAGCCGTAGATTCCCATCAGGCATTCGAACCCGGAGTAGAGCAGCGGCTCGTCGAAGATACGATCGACGAAGTTGAGTGAGATATAGTCCGAAATGACGGCTTTTTTGAATAAGCCGATGAGGATCAGGAATACGCCCATGCCGAACATTTCGCGCGTGACCCGCAGCGGGTTTTGTCGGATCTGGGGAATGAAGTCTTTGGCCCGGACGATCGGGCCGGCTACCAGTTGCGGGAAGAACGAGAGATAGAACAGGTAATCGGCCCAGTTGTTCAGGGGTTTGAGTTGTCCCCGGCAGATGTCGATCGTATAGCTCATCGACTGGAACACGAAGAACGAAATACCGACCGGCAGGAAGATGTTCTGGAAGTTGAGGAACCCTTGTCCGAAGAGGTTGTTGGCGATTTCGATCAGGAAATTCGTGTACTTGAAATAGCCCAACATGCCCAGATTGACCAATACGCTCAATCCCACGAGCCAGTATTTCGCCCGTTGCGTCCGCACTTTGTAGATGGCATGGGCGATCCAGTAGTCGCTCACCGAAGCGAAGACGAGCAGCAGGAAGTAGATGCCGCTCGACTTGTAATAGAAGTAGAGCGAAAAGAGGATGACATAGACGATGCGGGCCATCGGAGCCCGGCGGGTGAATCCGTAGAAGAAGAGGAATCCTGCGAAGAGGAAAAGGAACAGCCCGCTGCTGAAGATCAACGGCTGCGATGCGTCGTACGTGAGCATCGAAACCAGCTTTTCCCCGATATTTTCCACCGTCTGGATCATGTCCGGGCGTTAGGGTTTTTGCATACGGGGCCTGGCTGCCTGGCGCAGCATCATTTCCAGGTGCGAGATTTTCCGGGTGTCGATGACGTTGTCATGCGCAACGGGCGTGAAGGGAGGATGTTGTTCGGCACCTCGGTTGATGGCGTCGTACAGAGCCCAGGCTACGCGACGACCGCCCGCGAAATTGATGTGGGTGTAGTCCTTTCCGGCCCAGCCGTTGGCCACGAATTGCGCCATGCCGCCGAGCGATTGCATGGCGTCGTAGGCGCTCCAGAAGGCTGCCCCGCTGTTTTGCGCGGCCTGTCGTTGGGCCGCAGCCATGTAGGGTGCCGAATCCATCGGGACGAATCCCGAGTCCGACTTCACGCTGCGGTCGCTGACGCTCATCACTAATACGGCGGCCGTAGGGAAGCACTGCCGGATGTAGGCGATCATCTTCTCGATCTGTTCGCCGTATTTGGCGAAGGAGCGGATGCCCGGTTCCAGGATGTTGAGGCCGTATTGCAGGATCACCAGGTCGTAGCCGAGCATTTCATTGATCTGGGCATTGACCGTGGGCGAGGTCCAGAACATCGCCTGTCCGTTGTTGCTGCGGATCGAATAGTTGTCCACCACCACGCCGGGCGCCGATTCGAAGATTGCACCGTAGCCGATCGTTTCTGCGGCACCCGACAGCACCTTGAAACTCAACGAACGGATGTCGTCATGGACGACGATCTGTCGCACGGCGGGCGAACCTTCGATGTCGAACGTACGGTTGTCCCGATCATTGACGGTCACTTCGATACGGCTGTCGTCACGGCTGACGAACAGGATCCGGGCCGTGCGGCAACTGTCCAGGCAAGCCCGGTCCGATGAACCTTCCCAGCGAACGGAGGCTCCGTCCGAAGGTTGGCAGAGCCAGCCCGAGATGTAATAATAGTCGCTGATGGCGGCGGGGGTGTTCCGCCGTTGCATGATGTTGTAGGAGTCCCAACCTTTGGACTGGGTTTTGATCGTGCGCCGGAAACCGGTCAGCGGCGAAGCCATCGGAGCGAACCCGGCCCCGGAACCGCCGAACCGGAGCTGCAGCTTTTCACGCAGGTCCGAGGAGAGGATGTCGCCTTCGACGAACGAGTCGCCCATGACCGCGATACGGACAGGAGCGTCGCCTTTCTGCAGTTTTTCATAGAAGGCCGTGAGGCGGCTGTGTCCCGTCGTGTCGAAATCTTCGATCGGGATCAGCGTCGGCGACAGCCGGACCGAATCCGGAAGCCGGGGATGGGCGGTCGTATCGTCCGCCTCTTCCCGGAGGTTCCATTCGTAGGTGGTCGGGGCGTGTTGAGGCACCGTATCGGCGATCTGGCGGGCGACCTGCGTCAGGTCGATGTGGAAATCCGCATCGTCCAGATCGATCGCTTTTTCGGCTTTTTCGAGGTCTTCTTCGAAAGAGATGAGGTCGGACAGGATGTTAGCCCTGCGCAGACTGACCCCGCCGAGCGTTTGCGGCGGTATCAGGCTCAATCCGATGAGAACGGCGATGAGCAGGGTGACGGCGATCCAGCTCCGGTGTGTGTAGTCCTTTTCCGGGGCCATCAATCACGGCGTCCTAAAATCATCAAAACGTAATAGAGCAGCGACGCTACGGCACTCAAGGCCGCTACCAGGTAGGTGCGGGCAGCCCACGAGAGAGCTTCCTTGGCTTGTCCGAGCTGTGCGCCTTCGAGCGTGTGGCTGCTCTGGAGCCAGGCGAGGGCCCGCTGCGAAGCGTTGTATTCCACCGGCAGGGTGATGATCGAGAAGAGAGCCGATACGCCGATCATGCCCACGCCGATCCAGCAGAGCAGTTCATTCTGCGTGGAGGCCAGGATCACCAGGCCGATGATGATGACGAACATTGCCATACGCGAGGAGAACTGCACGATGGGTACCAGCTGCGAACGCAACGCCAGCGGAGCGTAGCCCTGTGCATGCTGGATGGCGTGCCCGCATTCGTGGCAGGCGACGGCTGCCGCCGCGACGCTGCGGCTCGGTCATCGTCTGCGGATTGAAGTGGTCGGTCAGTTGTCCGCTGACGTGGGTGATCTTCACATTGTGGATCTTGTTGTCGCGCAACATCTTTTCGGCGACTTCCGCACCGGTGAGTCCGCCGGGGAAAGGCACTTCGGAGTATTTTTTGAAGACGTGTTGCAGGCGGGCCTGCACGATGTAGCCGATTACGCCGATCACGATAATCAGCACGAACATGCCCATCGTGGCGGCGTCGTACCGCGACGCTACGGGCTCCGTGGTGTAATAACCGCTTTGGAGCAGGTTGAAAATCAGCAGCATAATTTTTCAATTTCAGTGTCTGCGCTTCGATTCTTCCGGACATATTCGGCCCCGGATTTCGAAGACGGACAGGGTTGTTATTTCGTATTCCGGCAGGTGTAGTATGCACCGGCCTGTTGAGCCGGCATCAGTACTATATCATTAACGTTCATGTGGGCCGGTAATTGTACGATCCAGGCGATCGTTTCCGCAATATCCGCGCCGGTCAAAGGTTCGACGCCGGTATAGGTCTTGTCGGCTCGCTCTTGATCGCCGTGGAAACGCACCAGCGAAAATTCGGTTTCGACCATGCCCGGACGGATCTCCGTGACCTTGATGCGGTGGCTCAGCAGGTCGGCACGCATGGCTTGCGAAATGGCGTGTACGGCGTGTTTCGACGCGCAATATACGGCGCCGTTTTCGTAAGGCTCGGTTCCGGCGATCGATCCGATGTTGATTACGTGTCCCCCGCCTGCGGCGATCATTTTGGGTGTGATGATGCGGGTGACGTAGAGCAGTCCCTTGACGTTCGTGTCGATCATGGCGTCCCAGTCGGCCGTGGAGCCTTGGTCGATGTGTTCGAGTCCGGCGGCCAGCCCGGCGTTGTTGAGCAGCAGATCGACCCGATCGAGCGGTTCGAGGTGTTTCCTGCATTCGGCTTCGCTGCGTACGTCGAAGCAGAGCGTGCGGCAACTGCCGCCCTGCGCTTCGATGGCGGATTTGAGCGCTGCCAGCCGTTCGGCGCGGCGCCCCGTGGCGATGATGTCGTATCCGAGGGCTGCGAGCCGTAGCGCCGTAGCGTGTCCGATGCCCGAAGTGGCCCCTGTAATTAAAGCTTGTTTTTTCATAATGGTCGGTTTATCGAACAAAAGTAAGAAAAATTTATGTTACTTTGCATGAAAAATACGTGCAAAATCGGAAGAGGGTGAATCTCGAACTGTTCATAGCGCGCAGAATCGCGCATAACGGATCCGGCAACCGTCCGGGTGTGATGGTTCGTATCGCCGTGGTCGCGGTGGCGTTGAGCGTGACGGTGATGATTCTGGCTTTGGCCGTTATCATGGGTTTCAAGCGGGAAATCACGGATCGTGTCACCGGCTTCTCGGCCCAGGTCGAGGTCGCCGATCTGCGAAGCGCCGGGTCGATCGAGTCGGTGCCGGTATTGCGCAGCGAACAGCTCGAGAGAACGATCCGCTCGGCAGGCGAGGTCGTACGGCTCACTCCCTATGCCGTGAAGGGGGGCGTGGTCAAGACGCCCGATGCGATTCTCGGCGTGATGCTCAAGGGGGTGGACGGCGGTTACGAATGGTCGTTTTTTCGGGACCATCTGCTCGAGGGCGAGTTGCCCCGTGTCGGGGATTCGATTCGTACCAAGGAGATTTTGATCTCCCGGAGCGTTGCCCGGGAGATGGGGCTTGCGCCCGGCGATAAGGTCGAGATGCTTTTCGTCGAGTCGGAGAAGAGTCCGCGCCGCGACCGGTTCAAGGTGTCGGGTATCTATGCGACCGGGATGGACGAATTCGACCGGAGCGTGGCGATGACCGATTTGAGAAACGTGCAGCGGTTGGCCGACTGGTCGTCCGAGGAGGTGTCGGGCTACGAAGTGACGCTCGCGGATTTCTTGCAGGCGGAAGATTTCTCCCGCCGGCTGAACGATATGTTGCTGGATTCGGATCGGGAGGCTTTTTGGGACCTGACGGCCCGCAGTGCGCAGGAGCGGTTCCCGACCGTGTTCGACTGGCTCAAGACGCACGATGTCAATGCTGCGGTGATCCTGGTCATCATGGTCGTCGTGGCCGTATTCAACATGGCGACCGCGTTGCTGACGCTCGTGCTGGAGCGTACACGTATGATCGGTCTGTTGAAGACGATGGGAATGAACAATGCGTCGCTGCGCCGGATTTTTCTCTACCGGGCCTTGATGCTCATCTTGCGAGGGGTCGTGTGGGGCAATGCGATCGGTTTGGGAATCTGTCTGTTGCAATATTATTTCCACCTGATCCCGCTCGATCCCGAGGGTTATATGCTGTCGGAGGTGCCCGTTGCGTTCGGCGTGGGGTGGTGGTTGGCGCTCAATGCGGGAGTCGTGGTCGTGATTTTGACGTTGCTGATGCTTCCGGCTTCGATCATTTCACAGGTCAAACCGGTGGAGGCGATCCGTTACGATTCATAAAGTACATAAAAGATGAAACCATACGATACAGAGCAGGACAAGAAAGAACAGGTGCGCGAGATGTTCGACCGCATCGCTCCGGCGTACGACCGGTTGAACCACACGCTTTCGTTTCAGATCGATAAATTGTGGCGTCGGCATGTGGTGCGGATCGTGCGGCGGATGCAGCCCCGGCGGATTCTCGACGTGGCGACCGGTACGGGCGACCTGGCGCTGGCGATGGCCCGCCGCATGCGGGGCGTGCAGGTATTGGGCGTCGATCTTTCGGAAAATATGCTTGCGGAGGCCCGCCGGAAGGCGACGGCCTGCGGACTGGACGAACGGGTGGTGCTTTCGCTCGGGGATGCGGAGCGCCTGGAGGTGGCGGATGCGTCGGTGGACGTGGTGACGGTGGCTTTCGGAGTGCGTAATTTCGGGGATCTCGGAGCGGGGCTCCGGGAGATCGCCCGGGTGCTGAAGCCCGGCGGGAAGGTCGTTATCCTGGAGTTTTCGACCCCTCGCAATCCGTTGTTCCGAAGGGTGTACGGTCTTTACAGCCATCGCCTGTTGCCCGCTATCGGCGGGATGATCTCCAAAGACCGCAAGGCATACGAGTACCTGCCTGCTTCGGTGGATGAATTTCCGGCTCCGGAATGTTTTATGGCGATGATGCGCGAGGCGGGATTCAAGGATTGCAGGGCCCGTTCCCAGAGTTTGGGAATCGCGCAGATATATACGGGAGAAAAATAGGACCTTCGCGTGAGAACCTTGTTGAAATACGTATTGCCGGTGTTGTTCGCCGCACTCTTGAGCGGATGCGGCGCGTCCCTGGCCCGAAAGGTCCGGATCGGAGAAGAGGTGGCGGTGCGTCAGTACGGTACGGTGGGTCTGGATTTGACGTTTGACGTGGAAAATGCGTCCCGCCGCACGCTGCGGCTCGAGGAGGCTGAATTGGAATTTTTCACCGGAGCGGGTTCGCTGGGACGTGCCGTGTTGAGGGGTTCTGTCGAAGTTCCCGGGCGGAGTCGCGGCCCGGTGTGCAGTCGCTGGAAATTCGATTTTCCCGATGCCGCCGCCGGAATGGTCCTTCGGAAGCGATTGGAGGAGGGGGATTACGCCCGGCTGGAGGTCGAAGTGCGGATGACGCTGCGGGCGGGGGCCGTGCGGCGCCGTGTTTCTTTCGAAAGGATGCCTTTTTCCGAATTTTTGAATATCTTTGCAGAAGATAGGATGCGCCTCGGATAAGCTCAAGCGACCGACGCTCGAAGCATGCGTCAAGAACACTTGCAAACTCTGCCATGCAAGGAGGAGGAAAACAGAACGTTAGGTTCGGCTTGCCGTGTGCCTTTCCTTATTTTTACCGAAGATAGGAGATACGCTTCGGGAAACTGGGAGCAGGTTCCTGCCGTTTTCTTCTCGGCTTTCACTATCTTTGCAGAAGATAGGATTCGGTTCAGCAATCTTTGCGTGCAAGCCCGCACGATTGCTCTCACCTTTCACTATCTTTGTCCGGGAGGAGTTTCCGTTCGAATAGTGTATCCGGGAAGTTCCGACTGGTTTAAGAAAATAGTGACTATGTATAGGATAATCGTTTCATTGCTGTTTGTTTTCGGATTGTATGGTGGCGTTTCGGCCCAGTCGCTCGCCTCTTTCAAGGAGCGTCTGTCGCAGCCTGCGGGTTCGGCAGCCGTTACCGTAGTGGAGCACGGGGATGCTGCGGGCGTCGTGAGCCGGGAGAGCCAGAGCAACGACCGCATCCGGTTCAAAGGGTATCGAATCGGTATTTTCTTCGATAACGGAGCGGAGGCCCGGGCCAATGCGCTTGCCGCCAAGCAGACGTTCGAAACCGCATTCCCGGATATTCCGGTCTATCTGGTTTATGAAAATCCCTATTTCAAGGTTTCTGCCGGAAATTGCGTCACTTCCGAGGAGGCGATCGTGTTGCTGGGCAAGATTCGCAGCCAGTTTCCGGAGGCTTATCTAATGCGTGAAGATCTCACGGTGGCCGACCTGATTCGTTAATTTTCCAAAAGATTAAAAATAACGAAAAAAATTTGATAGATTCTACCCGAATCTATATATTTGCCGCGTTAAAAACCTTTAATAATTAAAACTATGAAGAAAGTTTTATCTCTGATGATTGTCGTTGCTGCCGCTGCCATGGTAAGCTGCGCCGGCAAACAGGCAAAACAGGCTGAAACCGTTGAAGTTGAGGCTACCGAGGTCGTAGAGACTCCTGCTTGCTGCGAGGAGCCTGCCGCTTGCGAGAAAGCCGATAGCTGCGCAACGGCCTGCGAGACTCCGGCAGAAACTCCGGCTCCTGCTGAAGCTGCCAAGTAATTTCCCTTTTCGGAACTTACGGGAGTATCCCCAAAGGATACTCTTTTTTTATGCCTCTTCCCCGGCGGGAGAGGTATTTTTTATGAAGCGGTGTTGTCCGGTGTCAGATCTTGCGGGCACGCCAGTTGCCGTAACGCATATAAAGATAGGAAGCCGTGAGGGTGCAGCCGTAATAGACGTGGTCGGCGGTCCAGCAAAGTGCGACGTCGGCATGCAGTCCGTAAACCAGCAGCGCCGTATAAGCGACATAGACGATGCTGGTGCAGGCGACGATCGTGAGGGCCGTGCGGGTGTTGCCCGTACCCGATACGCTGAATTGATAGATGAAGGCGGCCGTGCAGGGAATGTTGGTCGTCAGCATTACCCAGAGCGAAGGGATGGCGTATTCGATCAGAGATACGTCGTCCGTATAGATGCGGAGCGTCCAGTAAGGAATCGCGGCCGCCAGGATGCAAAGCGGGAGGACGAAGCAGAAACAGAGGCGGATCATCTTCCGGCAGAGGGGCATGATCTGTTCGGTATAACCCGCGCCGATCAGGTTGCTTACCAGGGAGCTGGTTGTCGAGGCGAAAGCGTTGATGAACATGAAGATCAGCGACGATACGGCCCGCACGATGTTCGTGGCGGCCAGGTCGCGCTTGCCCAGATGTTCGATGCAGAGGAAGAAGAGGAACCACGCGAGGAAAGCCACGCCCTGTTGGATCATCACCCAGACCGAAAGGCTCAGGATTTGTTTCAGCAGGGAAAAGTCGAATCCTGTGAATCGGAATTTATAGCGGCGCCAGTCGGTCCGGTAGCGGGTGTAGAGTATGTAGAAGAGGGCGGATACACCTTCCGAAATAGAAGAGGCGATCGCAGCGCCGGCGATGCCCATTTCGGGGAATCCGAATTTTCCGAAGATCAGCAGGTAGTTCAATACGACATTGGTGAGTACCATGACGATCGAGTTGATCGTCAGGATGCGCGTGCGGGTCGTGCCGACATAGAATGCCCGGAACATCGACCCGACGTAGGCGAAGAAGAAACCGTAAACCCGGTAGTCGAGGTACCGGACGGCGGCTTCCCGTACATCGGGAGCTTCGATCAGGGTACCCATGATGCGGGCTACGAAGACTTTCGAGAGGATGAACAGCACGAGGGCCATCAGCAGCAGAAACGCCGTGCTCTGCATGAACAGAGGCCCGATTTGCGAATACTCCTTGGCTCCGTTGCGGCGGGCGATGAGAATCTGGGCGCCGATGCTGAACCCGAAGCCCAGCATGAAGATCATCAGGTAGAAGATACCCGCCAGGGCCGAAGCCCCCAGCTCCGCTTCTCCGACGCGTCCCAGATAGGCCGTATCTGTCAGTCCGATCAACTGCTCCATCAGCAGGCAGACCAGCACCGGGAAGGTGATTTTCAGGATTTTCTTGTTCGTGTAACGCATTGGAAACGTCGGTTTCAGTGCACAAAAATACTCTTTTTTCCGCAATCGTATTTATAACGGGCTGTTTTTGGAAATTTGCAGGACAATACCCCCTCGAGTGTTGTCCGGAACAAAATATTTTATAGTTTTGTGGTGTCGGTTTCGTCCGACAGACATATTTTGATGAAAGTGTTTCGCTTTTATCCTTGATAAGAAATCTGACAGTTTCAAGCAAGACGAGGATAACGACAACACTCATCATCTGTTTCGGTATGTGTACATTATTCCAATCACCCCATACTGAGCAGGTGTGGGGTATTGTGTTGGTTTATTCGTCTTGGGTTTTGTCAGAACCTCTTATCAGATAAACGAACGGCTCCACACTTTCTTTTTTATCCCCTAATTATAACCCGCCATGTCGGAGCCGGGTGGCAACAGACTTTTATAATTATGAAAAAAATGCTTGCTTTATTGGCCGCCCTGACTTCGTCATTGCGTACCCCAAAAATCTTCATTAAAGAGTTTGGCGATTTT
>OHST01001139.1_pt1 | contig 11044 bp, 9 predicted proteins | sample 1578841 | NCBI WGS metagenome assembly OHST01 (sample SAMEA3879593, study PRJEB24766) | human gut metagenome | biome: human-associated habitat; feature: feces | place: USA | collected 1985/1987 | reverse complement strand
CTATGTTTACAATGTCGCTGGTTTCAAGTTCTTTTAACAGTGCCTGACGCAGCTGTTCCAGGTATTTATCTACGTCTTCAGCCGTTTGGAGCCGCCACGATGAGGTATGCGCCATACGTTTAATGCTTACGTTTTTGGTTTTAGGCACATTATATTTAGCAGGCGGTTCTGCGGCAATATGCCCTTGCGGCGGTGTTTCTTTATTACCGGCGTTCTTATCTTTCTTTTGCTTTTCTAACTCCTGCTGTTTTTGCCGTTCTAATTCAGCATCCAAATTGACCATTGCGTCAAGCAGGCGCATTTTTAAAGCGTTGGCTTTATCGGCAAAACTGCGCAAGTTGGAAATATTATTACAGCTTGCGGCACCGTTACGCAGTTCTATAAACTGACTGGCGTAATGATTGTAATATTTATCTTTATATGGTTTTACAGCAAGCACTTCTAATACTCTAGCTTTATCATCTTCAATACTGTTTTGCACGGGTTTGCTTTCCTGCGTTAAAAGCTCATCGTATAAGTTTCTAAAGCTGTCAATAAGTTCCGGCAGGTACATTATATCCGCATAAGGCTCTGCTTTACAGGTTATTTTGCGTATTTCGGTTACAACGTTTTCCAATTCGCTATCGGCAATGTAGGCTTTGCTATCGTCATAAATTGCTAACATCTCAAGCGCGGTTGTAAAAATGGGGCACTGTGTGCCTGTAAAAAAGTTTTTAACGCGTTCATAATCTTCGGCAAAATCCATAAAATCATCATAACGCGCAGAAACTTCGGCAAAAAATTCTACCGGTTCTTTATACATTGCAACATGTTGTAAAAGGTTTTTACCTGTTTCCAGTATTTTTTGCCCGGGGTAGGCGTAATTTTGATATTGCAGCAGCAATCCGTTAATATAGTTAATAGTGCCATCACTACCTGCTTTAAAATCTTTCATTAAAGTGTCTTCGTCATTATCAGAAGGCAAAGCATATTTTAATTCTTTCATTACATCGCGTACGTTTTTAATATCTTTTAGTGCTACGTGCGGGCGTACTTTAAGCGAAAGTTTTTCAAGGTTTATTTTTTTTGTGATAAAATCAATAATTTGTTGGTTACTACATTCCTGCGTGTTAACAAGTGCATCATTAATAAACAGGTTAATATCACCGCGTTTAAATAAACGTGCTACCAGCCAAAAGATATCGTCTTCTATAAAACCGTATGGGGCTTTCATAAAACGGTCTTTTAAGGTTTTCATAGTTGTTTTAATATGACGGCCGGTATTATCGTCTATAAAGCCAAACATATCATTTAACGCCTGCGCATTGGGTTCCGTTTCGCCATTAAGCGCTAATTTTTGATTATTAGTGCCCTGCATGGTTTTGCGCAAATCGTTATCGTCCATAGGCGTATCAATATAATTAAGCTTAAAATAAACTTTTTTTACAAGCTGTTCAAGCGCATCGTTAATTTTATCGCTAGGGGCTTTTACCTGATTTTTAATAACGTCGCCGTTAACAAAAATTACAGCATTTTTTAAGCTTTCTGTTAAATACAATCTTGCATTATTATTACGTTCATTCTTTTCGTTTTGTTTGGCTGCAATAACATCTTTAAAGCGGTCCTGGTCCGCAGCGGCGTTAAAACGCAAAAAGCGTTCTATTTTTAAGCCGTCGCGCAATTCTGCCAAAAAGGTATCATCATCAGGTAACAAAACAATAACTTTATTTTCTGCTTTGCTTTTAAGTTTTAATACATATTCATTAGTATTTTCATCATACCACGGCGTTAAAACTTGTACGCCAATATCGTTTGATTGCGCTGTTTTATATAAGCCATCAATAGCCTGATTTACAGAAAATGTATATCTGTTTTTAAAAGCAGGGTATGTATATTTTTTTGTACTTAAAATATCGTCAAAAATCAGTTCTGATGCTTTACCGATAACTTCGGAGGTTTCGACATTTTGGTTTTTAATTTCCCGGCTGATTTCCTGTTCTTCGTCGGAAAGGAAGGTATAGATATCGCCAAGTTTTTGCACAAGGGTTTGGCTTGTTAAAAGTTTTAGGGAGTTTTCTACTTTTGTTTTAAGTTCCAGGCGGTCATCGTCTATGTTTTCTGCCATTAAGCTAGTAATGTTTTCAAGGTTGGGCTTAATTTGTTGAACGTATTTAATCATAAACAGGGTTTTTAAAACATTAATGGCAAATACGTCTTCTTGTTTATCGGGGTTTATATATTCATTATCATAAGCACGGGTAATAACAACACTATGCGAACTATCTAAAAAGTTAGCCAGTGCATCATAAAATTTATGGAAGGGGACAAGAGTACCCAGTTCTTTGTCCATCAGCTGCATGGCAGATTCTTTAAACAGTGCCAGCATGGAGCGTTCACCTTCGGAAAGATGCTTACCGGAAGCGCCGTGCCTGCGAATTGAGGTTAAAGAGCTTGCCAAAAGGTTAAACTGATAGGGCACAAAGGGATAGACGGCGGCAAAATCATCAGCAGAAGCATAAAGCTTTTTTTCGATACCGTCGTTAAAAACAATAAGGTTTTTTATTACTGTGCTTTTTGCTTCGTAGAGCAACTGCAAGGTTTGTGCAGCGGTTTCTGTTTTTTCAAGGATTCTTTTTTTGATAACGGCATCGACATTAGCAGAAGATAGCGATAGGCGTGTTTTAAAACGCCCCTGAATTTTAGAAAAGTCGTTGCCTTTTACCTGTGTAACAGAGTCAATATCCTGCTGACTGGTAACAATTACCCAGCATTTGCCGTTACATTCTTTACCCAAATCTTCGACAACGGTTTGCAGGTTCAGCATCAGGCTGGTATTATCGCCAATGTATTGGCCAACTTCATCTATTAAAAATACAACGTGATGGTCACTATCTTTTTTATCTATGTAAGCTTTTACACGTTTGGCAAAATCTTCAATACTTATTTGATATGGGCTTGTTGTTGTTTCGCACCAGTTGCGGGCAGCTTCTTCGGTTAAAAAATTAATTTTAACCAAAGCTTTTACAACGTTATCTTGTATAAAATAAAAAGCCTGACGAGAATTTTCCCAGGTATCGCCATGAATTTTGGCAAATGCCGCTTTAAATTCGTTAAATTTACCGTTTTCATCAAGGTTACGCTCCAAATCTGCCAGATGCGGAATAGAGCCATAATAACCCTGCAATTCGTTAAAAACTTTTAAAAATACGGAAACTATTGCTTCTTTATTTTGTTTACTGGTAGCTTCGCTTTTGGAATCTATGTTAAACAGAATTACATCAGCAGAGGTATTGGCTGCAAGCTGCATATCGGCAAGCACGGTTGCATCGGCTATTTTGTTATCATCTTTAAAATACTGCAAAGCAGTTTTGCCGTTTATGGTTTTATTGGCAAGAAGGTAGGAAAGTATTTTTAAAAAGTGAGATTTACCACTGCCAAAGAAGCCGGAAATCCAAACACCCATTCCGGAAGTTTTGCCTTTAATACTTTTTTTATAAGCTGCAAAAAAATCTGCAAAATGCCTTTGCAGTTCGTTAGTTACAACGTATTCATCTAATTCCTGCGCAATATCGGCTGTTTCGTTTTGACCGACGACAATGACACCTTGCAGTTCGCGGTCAATTTTTTTGCGGAACATATCTCTGATTAACATAAATATCCCTCTCTTTTGCTACCTTATAAGTTTAAAAGCGCGGTAATAGTTATCGTCTTTTATTTCGTTAAATAAAATAAGTTCCTGTTCATTATAAGTACCCGGGAAAAATAATATCACCGGAGCGGTTAAAAATTTTTGATGCAGATTGTTTAAAATTTTGTGTGAACGTAAAACAGGATAGCATTTGCCTATGCCTGTTAAGAAAACTACTGAATTTTCCGGAGTATTATTTATTATGTAGTTAACAATATAACTGTCATCGTTATTAAATTTCATTGCATTGGCAATGGCGGTAGTAAGATGATTAAAACCAGTTTGTGCTTCAAATTCAAAACATTTATTAAGATAGTTTTTGCTTTTTAAAAATTCGATAATTATATTGTAAAGGTCAAAAACAACCAAGTTAAAACCATAAATGCTTTTATAATGTTTGGCTTGCTGACGTTCTATAAAAGCGCGTACTTCTAACTCTTTTTGGGGGGGATAATCAAACACCCAATAATTAACTTCGTTAGCTCTGCCGCTATTGCTTCTAAATGAAGGCTTTTTTATTATTTCTTCAATTTTGTTAAAGCTTTCTGTTAAATCAGGCATTATCTTGCTCCCATTATAGCTTTGGCTATAAGTTCCATATCATGTGTTTCTAACCATTTTTGCAGAGTACTATCAAGTACAGGTTTGCAAAGTGTTTGCGGCATGCCGCCTTTCTTTTTAGTGGCAAGCCCAGCTTCGTAAAGCATTGATTTATAACATCTGCCAAGGCGGTCAAAAGTTGCGTCCGTCCAACCAGCAGCCTTGTCGCTTTGCTCTTGCTTACGTTTAAAAAAGATACGTATATCGCTGTCTGTTAATTTATCATCGCCAAGAATAAATTTATCGCGGATAACTTCATACATAAAATCAAAAAATAAGGTATCGCTTGCCATGACAGCAGCAAGGTTAAACAGTTTTTGCGTTGTTGCATCGCTGTTTAAAAAGAGCGGATAAAAACTTTCATCAAGGCTTTGGATGCGCGCAGTGACAGTTGAACTGATTTGCTTAGCACGTTCTTTGGTTGATGTTGCGAAAATATTATCGTTAATGCTTAGTTGTTTAATATCTTCTTTGTTTTTTCCTTCGTTAAAAAGTTGTACTGCTTTTTTAAATTCTAAGAACCAGAAGGAAAGTTTTACTGCTCCGGCGCTGTATTCTTTGCGAATCATGACATCTTGCCCTTCTTAAGCTTATTTTTTGCGTTTTATCTCAAAATGGATATAAAACTTCATTAAATATTATACCATAAAGGGATAATAAGCGCACCGGTATTTGCCTGTACATAAAAATTAAAAGCAGAAACGCAAATGCGTTTCTGCTTTTTTATTTGCCTTTTAATTTAAGTCATCAGCCTTGGCATGAATTATTTTTAAGCGGCGGCGGGCAGCGCGCAGGTTTTCCGGAACCTGTTTTTCCGGCATATTGCGCGGCACTGCCGTTGTGCCTGCTTTTTCTGCCGTGCTGTAATACCAAACCTTATAGTCCAGAGTATCCAGCGTCTGCTGTAATTTTTCCATCTGTTCCTTAACGCTTTCGCGCTGGCGGATAATCATCTGCAAGCGTTCTTTAATGGTGCTGTCACCGGCAATAACCATTTCGATAAACCGTTTAATATCTTTAATGCCCATGCCGGTATTTTTTAAGCAATCAATAACAAGCAGCCATTCATAGTCGCTGTCCTTAAACATACGGATACCGCTTTCACTGCGCTCCACAAACGGAAGCAGGCCTTCTTTATCATAGTAGCGCAGAGTGGAAGGCGTAGTGTTTAAAATTTTAGCCATTTCACCGACAGTATAAAACATTTTTTATCACTCCCTTAAAAAGTTCACAATTTCGCCATTGACTTAAAGTGCGCTTTAACTTATACAATTTACTTAAACTTACAAGTTGATTATAGCATATAACCACAAATAAGCAAACATTTTATTTTGGGAGGCATAAAAAATGGATTTTAACATGTATGTTCCGACAAAAATTTTATTTGGCGCAGGCACTTTAAATGAGCTTGGCAAACAGCAGCTGCCCGGCAAAAAAGCCGTTATTATTATTTCCAACGGCAAATCAACCCGTGCCAACGGTTATTTAAGCCGCACCGAAGAACAACTGGCGCAGACAGGCGTAGCCACAAGCGTTTTTGATAAAATTCAGCCCAACCCGCTGAAAGAAACCGTTATGGAAGGTGCGGCCTTTGTTAAAGCGCAGGGCGCCGATTTTATTGTTGCACTGGGCGGCGGCAGTGTTATCGACAGCGCCAAAGCCATTGCCGTTATGGCAGCCAACCCCGGCGACTTATGGGATTACATTGCAAGCGGTACCGGCAAAGGGCAGCCCATTAAAAATAAACCGCTGCCAATCGTTGCCATCAGCACCACGGCAGGCACTGGCAGCGAAGCCGACGCCGGCTGCGTTATTACCAACCCCGAAACCAACGAAAAAGTCGGCCTGAAAACGCCGGACCTGTTCCCCGTACTGTGCATTGAAGACCCGGAACTGATGAAAAGCGTACCGGCACATTACACTGCTTATCAGGGCTTTGATGCTCTCAGTCACAGCCTTGAAGGTTATATCTCCAAATTTGCCAACCTTATGAGCGATATGTATGCCATCACCGCCATTGAAAACGTAGGCCGCTATCTGGCACGCGCCGTTAAAGACGGCAATGACATTGAAGCAAGAACGCACGTTGCTTTCGGCAATATTCTTTCCGGCACGGTAATGTGCGTAGGCACCACCAGCAGCCAGCATTCGCTGGAACACGCGCTCAGCGCTTACCACCCCAACCTTCCGCACGGCGCAGGGCTGATTATGTTAAGCCGCGCATATTTCGGCAACGTAATTGCCCACCATGCCTGTGATGAACGCTTTATCCGCATGGCAAAAGCTATGGGCATGGAAAACGCAGACAAACCGGAAGACTTTTTAACAGTACTGCAAAAACTTTTGGAAGACTGCGGCGTGGCAGACCTGAAAATGAGCGACTACGGCATTACGCCTGATGAATTCCCCAAAATGGCAGACAATGCCATGGGACCGATGGGCGGCCTGTTCGCCTGCGACCGCGTTGCACTTACCAAAGAAGACGTTATCGGCATCTACCAGAAATCATATAAATAATTTGCTGTTTTGCGCAGAAAGAAAGGAGCTTTTATGAACAGGATTTTTAAAACACTGGCGCTTGCCGCCGCCATTACGGCTATGGCAGTTCCCGCCTTTGCGGCAGAAAGCGCGCCGCTGAACCAAACCGTAACCAATCCGCAGAAACTGGAAGTAAAATCTGCCGGAAACGAGCATTTTACAGGCGAAGTTGTAACGGCTGCTCTTTACGGGCCGCAGGCACCTTCCAAAAGTTATGCCGCCACTGTTACCTTCAGCCCCGGCGCACGCACTTACTGGCATATCCACGAAATGGGCCAGACCTTAATTGTTACCGAAGGCACCGGCTGGACGCAGGAATGGGGCAAAAAGCCTGTAATGCTTAAACCGGGCGACATTGTGCGCTGCCCGCCGGGCGTTAAACACTGGCACGGCGGCTCGGCAAAAATGTCCATGACGCATATCGCCCTTTCCGAAGCAGGCGGCACCGTAACCTGGCTGGAACCGGTCAGCGATGAAGATTATCCGAAAGACTAAGGAGGAACGGCAATGAAAAAGAAATATCTGGCACTTTTAACGGCACTTATGTTAACGGCAGGCATCAGCACCGGCGTGCAGGCAGCTGAACTGAAAGCTTTAAGCACACAGCAGGCAAACATTGTAACGGTGGCAGCCTTTATGGCCAAAGGCGATTTGCCGAACCTGAAAAAATCTCTTGCCACCGCTTTGGATAACGGCATGACCGTAAACCAGGCTAAAGAAGTTTTAGTGCATCTTTATGCTTACACCGGCTTTCCACGCAGCTTAAATGCACTCAGCACGCTGAACAATCTGGTGCAGGAACGCAAAGCCGCAGGCATTAACGATGAAATGGGCCCGGACGCTACTCCGCTAAACCCTTCTGTTGACCGTCTTGCCAAAGGCACCGAAATCCAGACCGCCATCAGCGGCCGCGTTGTAACCAACGAATTTGCACCAATCATTAACACCTTCCTGCGCGAGCATTTGTTTTACGACATTTTTGCACGCGACGTACTTACCTGGCAGCAGCGCGAACTAGCAACCGTAGGTGCGCTGGCAGGAATCGGCAACGTAAACCCGCAGCTTACTTCACACTTCCGCGCAGCCATGAACACCGGGCTTACACCGGAGCAGTTACAGGAAGCCGTTGATGTACTGAACGAAACCGTAAGCACCGACACCGGCAGCAACGCGCAGGCAGTTTTAAATAACGTTTTGAAATAACGGACGGACATAAACAGATATAAAGAAAGGAACAGCTACCATGAAATTACGCAGAACTTTACTTACCGCAGGCCTTATAATGGCATTAAGCGCAGGCGCAGCCTTTGCAGCCGAACCTGCAAACACTAACCCCTGGGGGCTTGTTTACCGCAATGCCATTACCCAAAACGTAAAAGGGCAGGTAAATATCCACCCCGTAAGCTACAAGCTGAACGGGCTGAAAATTGCCGCCAATGTTTACACCCCGGCAGGCTATGACCCGGCAAAAAAATACCCCGCTATTGTTGTTGCCCACCCCAACGGCGGCGTTAAAGAACAGGTTGCAGGGCTATACGCCCAGCGCCTTGCCGAACTTGGCTACATCACCATCACAGCTGACGCTGCTTATCAGGGCGCAAGCGAAGGCGAACCCCGCCATACCGACAAACCCTTTTACCGCACCGAAGACATTCACGGCATGGCCGATTACATTATGACTTACCCCGGCGTTGACCCTGACCGCATGGGCGTGCTCGGCATCTGCGGCGGCGGCGGTTATACGCTTAACGCTGCCAAAAGCGACAAACGCTTTAAAGCAGTTGCAACTTTAAGTATGTTCAACAGCGGCGAAGTAAGGCGCAACGGCTATATGAACAGCGGCCTTGACACCGTACAGCAGCGCCTGCACGAAGCAAGCGATGCCCGTGCCGTTGAAATTACCAAAGGCGAATACCCCATCAGCGGCAACGTTGATTTTGACGCACTCAGCGATGAAGATATTGCCAAAATACCTACCGACCTGTACCGAGAAGGCATGATGTACTACGGCCGCACGCACCGTCATCCCAACTCCACCTTTGCCTATACCACCAGCAGCCTGATGGAGCTGATGGCATGGGACGCTACCGACCAGCTTGAGCTTATCGACCAGCCGCTGCTGTTAATGGCAGGCAGCAAAGCCGATTCCCTGTACATGAGCAAAGAAGCCTACGAAAAAGCTACCGGCACCAGGGATAAAGAACTGTTCCTCGTTGACGGCGCAACCCATATCCAGACTTACTATGTGCCCAAATATGTTGACCAGTTTGTTGCCAAATTGCAGGACTTTTACGGCAAACATCTGTAATAACAAGAAGGTAATACTATGCAGCACAAAACAACCAAAACACTTGCAGCCGCCGTGCTTGCGCTGATGCTGAGCACAAGCGCCTACGCCTTTGAAAAACCCGTGCTTTTGCAGGACCAGGGCAGCTTTTTTGCAGGCGGCACTACCGTTACCACACCCGGCAGCTTTGATTTCAGCAATCCTTTAAACCCGCAGGGGCAAACCCTGCACGGCGACCACGCCTATGTTTTTTACCAAAAACCAGTTAATGCCCATAAACTGCTGCTGGTATTTTTACACGGCGCAGGGCAGAGCAAAAAAACATGGGAAACCACACCGGACGGACGCGACGGTTTTCAAAATATCTTTCTGGAACGCGGCTATGCTACCTACCTTGTAGACCAGCCGCGCCGCGGTGACGCAGGGCAGGCAACCGTTGACGGCACTGTAAGCGCCACAACCAATGACCAGTTCTGGTTCAGCAACTTCCGCGTCGGCGACGCGCCGGAATTTTTTAAAGGCGTACAGTTCAGCAAAGACCCGGCAGCCGAGCTTGACTTTCCGGCCGCGCCGAAAGTTCCCGGCCGCTGGCTGGTATTCCCCTGGGAATTTGAACCGATTGAAAGCAGCAGCGGCAAATAGTTTTCGTTTTTCCGGACACGGGCGGATTTCCCCGTCTTTTTTCAAAAATTCCCCGCAGAAAGAACAACTTTCCGCTTGTCAAAAACCGGTGTTTTCTTTAATATCAGTTCTGCATCCGGGAGGCCGATTGCGGAGTGTCAGAGCTCCTTCATACAAAATAATATCCCCTGAAAGAGGGAGATGCTGAAATAAGCGCGCTTTCAAGCGTGACGAATAAGGTGTACTGTATTGTATGAACAGTTCTGAACTCCCTCACCTTGAATTCATCAAGGTGAGTTTTGTTTTAAATCAAGGTAAATAAGCAAAACAAAGGGAAATGTTGATTAAAAGAAAGCTCTTGCCAACTGGCGACGTTTTCTTTAATATCAGCCCTGCATCCGGGAGGCCGGATGCGGTGTCTAACAAACATCTTCAACGTAAAAATCCTTCTTCGGAAGGAGTGCCGGTAATATGCTGAATAACGGCGATTGCATACGTTGACAGTTTGTTAGCTCCTTCCGCCTAAGGGTTTTCCCCGGGCGGTTTTGTTTTTTACACATAAACAAAATCAAGGGAGTTTCAAACTATGTTTAACAACAAAATCAAAAAAATAATCGGACAAGAGCTGCACAAATACCGCTGTGACCGTTTTCTGCAATTAAAAACGGTGGCGGCCAAAACCGGAATCCCCTGGTATGTGATCGACAACATGGAGATAGGCAGTGTGCGCAAATGGGAGCATTATCGTCATCTGCTGGAATTTTACGGCCGGGATGTCAAAATTGAACTGGTCGGGAGAACCGAAAACGTCGGGAACGGCACCGTAAAAAAACGGCACCGCGAAAAATAATGGCGGAAACAACCGGCGAGAAACGGCGGAAAGGCCGGGCAAGTCCGAAAAATAACGTGAAAGGAAAAAATAAAAAAAGGGAAAGCAAAATGCCTTCCCTTTTTTATGGCTGCGGCTGAATTTTTCCGTTGCAAACAAGCTTTTGCGTTCAATTTGCCGATCGCAAAATATTCTGCTGCCGGATGTTTCAGAACTTCGGATGATCTTTGATGTTGCGACAGGCAAAACTGAGATTGTAAATACGTTTGACGCCTGAGGTCAGGAAATAGCCGTCGATTTTCGTTTCCAGCAATGTTTGGTATTTTTTCAGTTCCATATTGTAATTGCTGAAATAAAGCAGGACTTCAAGGTCGGTGAAACCGCGGTCGGTATAAATGTTGTAGTCATAGGCGCAGATTTCCCGGCCGAAAGTTTCGACGACGATTCGCTGAATGTTTTTGAAATGCTCCTCGTAGTTGTTGAGCCGATAGGAGTCGGCAAA
>OHST01001134.1_pt1 | contig 11079 bp, 8 predicted proteins | sample 1578841 | NCBI WGS metagenome assembly OHST01 (sample SAMEA3879593, study PRJEB24766) | human gut metagenome | biome: human-associated habitat; feature: feces | place: USA | collected 1985/1987 | reverse complement strand
CCCTGTACCGCATCCGGCAAGAGGAGTCTCCGGTGATCGTCACCACCGCCGATGCACTGGCCCTGCGATGCATTCCCCCGCAGGTGCTGGACCGGTGCAGCTTCACCCTCCGCTCTGACGGGCGGTATCAGGTGGAGGAGCTGGCCCGGCGGCTGACGGCGGCGGGCTATACCCGCACGGAGCAGGTGTAGGGGCCGGGACAGTTCGCCCTGCGGGGCGGTATTCTGGACGTCTACTCCCCCGGCGCCGAGGCCCCGGTGCGATGCGAATTTTTTGACGACGAGGTGGACTCGCTGGGCTTCTTCGACGTCGCCACCCAGCGGCGGACGGAGAACTGTCGGGAGGCGCTGCTGCTGCCGGCCGGCGAGGTGCTGCCCGACGACATCGGCACGGCGTGGAGCGGCACCTCCTATCAGGAAGCCAATGCCTCGAAGACGGGTGGGCTGGTCTACCTGCTGGCGCTGGTGTTCGTCTTCCTGGCCCTCGCGGCGCTCTACGAATCGTGGGGACTGCCGCTGGCGATCCTGATGAGCGTCCCCGTCGCAGTGCTGGGCGCCGTGCTCTTCATCGGGGTATCGCACCTTTTGGACGCCTTCTTCGTCAACGACGTCTACATGCAGATTTCGCTGGTCATGCTCATCGGCCTGGCGGCCAAGAACGCCATCCTGGTCGTGGAGTACGCCGACCGGCTGTTCAACGAAAAGGGCCTGTCGCTGATGGACGCCGCGATCGGCGCCGCCAAACTGCGCGTGCGGCCGATCATCATGACCGCCTTCGCGTTCATCCTCGGCGTCATGCCGCTGGTATTCGCCAGCGGGGTCTACGCCACGGCACGCAACATCATGGGCGTGGCACTGGTGGGCGGTATGCTGTTCGCCACGCTGCTGGGCATCTTCGTCTACCCGGCACTCTACTATTTCGTGGGGCGCATCGGGAATTTCGAACGCCGCCGCGAACGCAAAAAACAGGAGGAAAAACTATGAAAACCGGATACCTTACCGTAATCTTCGCGCTCGCCTGCGCGGCCTGCACACCCCGTTTCTACCCGCCCAAGGTCGACGTGCCCGACGACTACCTCTACGGCGAAGGCTTCCCGCGGGACACCGCGGCGCTCGCCTCCGACTGGTGGCGGCTGTTCGGGGACACGGTGCTCGACAACCTCGTGCAGCGGGCGCTGGAGAACAACCGCGACGTGGCCGTAGCGGCTTCGCGCGTGGAAGAGGCGCGGCAGAACCTCGGCGTCGTGCGGGCGCAGTTCCTGCCCCAGGTGGGCATAGGCGTCACGGCCGAGGGGGAATACACGCCGCAGACCAAGATCGTACAGACCTACGCCGTCGAACCGTCGCTCTCGTGGGAAATCGCCCTGTTCGGGCAGCTGCGCAACGCCAAACGGGCGGCCAGGGCGCAAATCGCCTCTTCGGAATGGGCGCTGCGGGGCGTGCGGCTGTCGCTGGCCGCGGAGGTCGCCACGACCTACTTCACGTTGCTCGAATACGAACGCGACCTGGCGATCGCCCGGCGCAGCTGCACCCTGCGGCGCGAATCGGCCGCACTGATCGATTCGATGTTCCGCTACGGCATGTCGGACGGCGTGGCGCTGGAGCAGGCACGCAGCCTGGTCTACACGGCCGAGGCGGACATCCCGCAATACGAACGTGCCGTGAAGCAGACGCGGCTGTCGCTCGACATCCTGCTGGGCGAAACGCCGCAGGCGGCGGACAGCACGGGTGCGGGGCTGCGCCTGCTCGTAGACCGCCATCCCGCCGACATCCCCGTAGGGCTTCCGTCGGAACTGCTCGAGCGGCGCCCGGACATCATGGAAGCGCGTTACGACATGCTCCGGGCGGCTGCCGAAGCCGGGGTCGCACGCGGGGCAAGGTTCCCGTCCATCGCACTGACGGCCAAAGGCGGAATAGCATCCAACTCGATCAAAAGTTTAACTGCGGCAAACCCCTGGGCGTGGGATGCGCTGGGCTCGCTCACGCAACCCCTGTTCGCCTTCGGCAAGCTGCGCCGCTCGGAGCTGGCGGCCATGGAACGTTATACGCAGGCGGCAAAGACTTACGAGCAAACCGTGCTGACGGCATTCGCAGATGTCGAGAAGGCGCTGGTCGCCATCGCCACCTACCGCGGGCAGGCGGAGCGCTACTGCGAACTGGTCGTCTCGAACGACCGTATCGCCACCATGACGCAGGCGCTCTACCGCAGCGGGCTGTCGGACTACCTCGACGTGATCGACGCCCAACGGAGCCTCTACCAGTCGCAGATGGGGCTGGTGAACCTCGTGGCGCAGCAGTACATCAACTACGTGAACCTCTGCAAGGCGCTGGGCGGCGGGTGGTAGCGCCGCCCGACGCAGGCGTTTGACGCAGGCGGAAAACGGCGCGCCGACGGGCCGGCCCCGCCCTGCCGCACAGAAGCGGCAGGCCGGATACGCGCCCGAATATACCCACAAATGGGGATTGCATATCCGGCCGCAAAGTCGTATCTTTGGCGCCAAAACAAAGAGCGACAATGCGTTTATCCGAACTTAAAACCGGCGAGTCGGCCACGATCCTCAAGGTAACGGGTCACGGAGGCTTCCGCCGACGTATCATGGAGATGGGGTTCATCCGCGGGCAGCGGGTCGAAGTGATACTCAACGCCCCCCTGAAAGACCCGATCGAATATAAAATCATGGGCTACGACATCTCGCTGCGCCGTACCGAGGCCGACATGGTCGTCGTACTCTCCGACAGCGAAGTGAACGAATACCTTGCCGGAGGACATCACCGTCACCGCCCTCATCACGGGCACCACCACGGGCATTGCGGCTGCGGAACGCCGGAACAAATCCCCGAATGCCCTGCCGCAGGGACACCGGGCGCGGACGACGACTGCGCCACGGCCGACGAGGTCATCTCGCGCCACAGCCGCACGATCAGCGTGGCGCTCGTGGGCAACCCCAACAGCGGCAAGACCTCGCTTTTCAACGCCATATCGGGCGGCCATGAACACGTGGGCAACTACGGCGGCGTGACCGTCGGCGCCAAGAGCGGCCACCGCTACTACCGCGGCTACCGCTTCGAGGTGACCGACCTGCCGGGCACCTATGCCCTTTCGGCCTATACCCCCGAGGAGCGTTACGTCCGCAGCCATATCGCCGAAAAGACGCCCGACGTCATCATCAACTCGGTCGTGGCGTCGAACCTCGAACGCAACCTTTACCTGACGACCGAGCTGATCGACATAAACCCGCGCATGGTGGTGGCTCTCAATATGTATGACGAGCTCAATTCACGCGGTTCGGAGCTCGATTACGACAACCTGGGACGGATGCTCGGCGTACCGATGGTACCCGTCGAGGCACGCAACGGCAAAGGCATCGAGGCGCTGTTGGACACCGTGATCGCCGTGTACGAAAATCAGGACGAGCGCGTACGCCACATCCATATAAACATGGGCCCCGTCATCGAGGAGGGGCTCCGGCGGCTCAAGGACGACATGAGCGACTACCGCGGCGAACTGCCCAAGGCCTTCCCGCCACGCTACTATGCCATGAAGATGCTCGAAGGCGACAGGCAGGTCGAGGAACAACTGCGCGGCAGCAGCCGCTATCCCGAGTGGGTGGAGATCCGCGACCGCGAGGCGAAGCGCATCGCCGAGGCCCTGGGCGAGGATGTCGAGACGGCTTTCGCCAACCAGAAATACGGGTTCATTCAGGGGGCGCTCAAGGAGACCTACACCCCGGGGAAACGCGAAGAGGCCTCGGCCACGAAGCTGATCGACACCTTCGTGACGCACAAGCTGTGGGGCTTCCCGATCTTCTTTTTCCTGATGTGGCTGATGTTCTGGTGCACGTTCAGCCTCGGCGCCTACCCGCAGGAGTGGATCGACACGCTCGTGGGATGGATCGGCAGCGGCGTGGACGCGCTCCTTCCCGCGGGGCCGCTGCGCGACCTGCTGGTCGACGGCATCATCGGCGGCGTGGGGGCGGTCATCGTCTTCCTGCCCAACATCATGATCCTCTACCTGTTCATCTCGTTCATGGAGGATTCGGGCTATCTGGCGCGCGCCGCGTTCATCATGGACCGCGTGATGCACCGCATCGGCCTGCACGGCAAATCGTTCATCCCGCTGATCATGGGCTTCGGCTGCAACGTCCCGGCCATCATGGCCTGCCGGACGATCGAGAGCCGAAGCAGCAGGCTGATAACCATACTCATAACCCCCTTCATGTCATGCAGTGCCCGAATACCGATCTACCTCCTGCTCGCCGGGACGTTCTTCGCCGCCGACGCCAGTCTGGTGATGATCGGGCTCTATGTGCTGGGAGTCGTGCTGGCCGTCGTCACGGCACGCCTGATGCGGCGCTTCATGTTCCCGGTGGACGAAACGCCCTTCGTCATGGAACTGCCGCCCTACCGCCTGCCGACATGGAAGACGACGCTCACCCACATGTGGGACAAATGCGCGCAATACCTGCGCAAGATGGGAGGCATGATCCTGATCGCTTCGATGGTCGTATGGTTCCTGAGCTATTACCCCCGCAGCGAAGAGGGCGGCACGACGGCCCACTACGAGAACTCCTACCTCGGGCGTCTGGGGCAAAGCTGTGCGCCGATATTCAGTCCGCTGGGGCTGAACTGGAAGGCGGGCGTGGCACTGCTGTCGGGTGTCCCGGCCAAGGAGATCGTCGTCAGCACGCTCGGCGTGCTCTATCCCGACGGCGGGGAGGCGGCAAGCGCCCCCGGCGCCGGCACGACGGAGATCGTCACGGGATCGGGCGAAAAGATCGAGATCGGGAACCTGCCGAAAGGCAGCATCGCCATTATCGGCGGGGCGGACGGACAGACGGCGATCCGCATTGCGGAAAACGCTGACGCACAGGTCGGCACGGGCACGCAGGCGGGCAAGGTCGCAGAGCTGGCCGGCGAAGACGAGGAAACCGTGAACCTCTCCCGCAAGCTGCTGGCAAGCGGCGACTTCACGCAGGCATCGGCACTGGCTTTTCTGGTATTCATCCTCCTCTACTTCCCCTGCATTGCGACCATCGCCGCCATCGGCGCCGAGGCCGGGTGGAAATGGGCCACGGCTGCCGTGGCCTACAACACGGTGCTGGCGTGGGTCGTAGCATGGGCGGTCTACCGCCTTTTCATGTGGCTCTGACATGGGGTGGCAGGACTTTGCGGTCTGGGGTATCGGCATCGTGGTCGCAGCCGTCGTACTGCGGCGGATGTGGTGCTTCTTCAGGGGCAGGGGGCGCGGCGGATGCGCGTCGTGCGCCAGTACGCATTGCGCGCTTAAGACGGCACGCCGCAGGGGCCGCGGCGGCAACGGCAGACCATAGCCCGAAAAATACCGGGCTGAAAAGGCCCGCTCGCCGGAAAGGGGTGCGGATCGGACGGATCCTCCCTTTCCGCCATTTTTCCACCGGCATGCCGGGTTCCCTCCCCAAAAAAAGAGGTTTCCGGCGGCCACACCCGCAGGATGGCGCCCGTCCACGGACAACGGCAAGGCCGGCATCTCCCGCAAGCCCGATCCGGAATGCGCCTCCGAAGCCGGAGGCGGCACGCCGCGCATAAAATCGCAGGCGGGAGGAACAATTTCCGCCGGGAAACATTATCTTTGCCCCGGAATCAAGCGCACACGCAATGTCCGGACTTTTTTACATCCTTCTTTTCTGGCTGATCGGCAATGCATTGAGCATCCTCACCGGAGGTTATGTTTCAGGTAACATCATCGGCATGATCCTGCTCTTCGCAGCCTTGTGCCTGCATTGGGTCAAAGCCGAAACGGTACGTCCCGCAGCCCGGTTCCTGCTGGGGGCCATGGCACTCTTCTTCGTCCCCTACGGCGTAGGGCTGATGGACTCCTACCGCGTGATCCTCGACAACCTGTGGGCGATCGTAATCTCGGGCATCGCCTCGACGATCATCGTCCTGCTGGTGACGGGGCAGACGTTCCAGAGCCTGAACCGCCGCTCGCGCCTGCGCCGCATCCGGCACCTTCGTGAAACCGTCGTAAACACCCCGGACAATGATTGACAAGGCGTTCCTCTCCACCGACCTCTTCCTGCTGACGCTCACCGTGGGGCTTTACTGCCTCGGGACGGCGGTCTACCGCCGCATCCGGATGCCGCTGCTGCATCCCGTGCTGCTCACGTTCGTCGCCGTCATCGTATTCCTCCGTGCGGCGGACATCGGCTATGCCCGCTACCAGGAAGCCACGGGCATCCTCGACTTTGCCCTGGGCATGTCGGTCGTCGCACTCGGTTACCTGCTCTACGAACAGGTCGAACAACTGCGCGGAAGCCTGCTCCCGGTCGGGATCGCCACCCTTGCGGGTTGCGTGGCGGGCGTGCTGAGCGTCGTATATATCGCCATGGCGTTCGGCGCCGGACGCGAGATACTCAACTCGATAGCCCCCAAGTCGGTCACCGTGCCCATCGCCGTGTCGGTCTCCGGGCCGCTGGGCGGCATCGTCCCCGTCACGTCGGTCGTGGTGTTCTGCGTGGGGATCTTCGGCAGCATCTTCGGCGAGTGGATCCTGCGCCGCTGCGGCGTGCGGGATGCCGAAGCCCGGGGGTTTGCGCTGGGAGCCGCGGCGCACGGCATAGGTACGGCGCGCGCCATCGAGATGGGAGCCGTCGAAGGAGCTCTGAGCGGGCTGGCGATGGCCCTGATGGGACTGGCCACGGCGCTGCTGATGCCGCTGATGGAGCGGTATCTGTATTAGCAGTAAGCCCTGCGGCAGGCGGACGGGCATATATCGGGCTCATAAAAGTCGCATCAAAGTTTTTTAAATTCTATAATAAATACTACTTTTGCACAATTGCTGGCAATTCGCACAAAAGTAGGTTAATATGGAGTGGTTACACACCTTGTTCTTCGGCAGCGGCATCGCCCATGCCGTGCTGACCTTCGCATTGGTCATCACCATCGGCATTTTGCTCGGAAAAGTCAAAATCGGCGGCATCTCGCTCGGAATCACATGGATTCTGTTCGTAGGTATCGTCCTGAGTCATTTCGGAATGACGGTGGACGGCGAGGTCAGGCACTTCGTGCAGGAATTCGGGCTGATTCTGTTCGTCTTCTCGATCGGTCTGCAAGTCGGACCGGGATTTTTCGCATCGTTCAAACACGGCGGCATGACGCTGGTCATGTGTGCCGTAGCGATCGTACTGCTGGGCGTGGCGACGGCCTATGTAGTTCATCTGGCGACGGGCACGCCGATTCCGACGATGGTCGGCATCCTTTCGGGCGCAGTGACCAACACCCCCGGACTGGGTGCCGCGCAGCAGGCTTACACCGATGCGTTGGGAATCGAAGACCCCACGATCGCGCTGGGATACGCCGTGGCTTATCCGCTCGGCGTCGTGGGCATCATATTCACGATGATCTTCATCCGCTACGCCCTGCGCGTGAAGTTCGAAAAGGAGGACGAGGGGTTGGCGGCGCTGAGCCGTGAACACAAGCTCGCCGACAAGGTTTCGGTCGAATTCACCAACAAGACGCTCGACGGCCGCACGGTGGCCTATGTCCGCGACCTGATCAACCGTCAGTTCGTCATATCGCGCATCCTGCGTCCCGACGGAACGATCTCGATGGCCGATGCGGAGAGCGTGATACATATCGGCGACCGGCTGTGGCTGATCTCGCAGGCCGAGGACATCGAGGCGATCGTGGCCTTCTTCGGCCGCCGCGTGGAGATGACCGACGAGCAGTGGGGCAACAATACGCCCAATGCCGAGCTGGTGTCGCGCCGCATCCTGATTACGAAATCGTCGCTCAACGGCAAGAAATTCTCCGACCTGCGCCTGCGCACGAAATACGGCATCACCATCACGCGCGTAAACCGCGCGGGCGTCGATCTGATCCCCTATCAGGGCTTGGAACTGCAGGTCGGCGACCGCGTGATGGTCGTAGGGCCCGCGAAAGCCGTGGCGCAGGTGGCCGACGTATTGGGCAACTCGCTCAAGAAGCTGAACCAGCCTAATTTGGTGACGATCTTCGTAGGTATCGCTTTAGGTGTGCTGCTGGGGTCGATTCCGCTGCTCAACGTACCCCAGCCCGTGAAGCTCGGACTGGCAGGAGGCCCGCTGATCGTGGCCATCCTGATCGGACGCTTCGGCACGCATTTCCACCTGGTCACCTACACTACGATGAGCGCCAACCTGATGCTGCGCGAAATCGGCATCGCGCTGTTCCTCGCGGCGGTGGGCATCGGCGCGGGCGACGGATTCATCGACGCCATCGTCGACGGCGGTTACCGCTGGATCGGATACGGCGTCGCCATCACCGTCCTGCCGCTGATAATCGTCGCGCTGGTAGCGCGGCTATGGCTCAAGATGAACTACTACACGCTGATGGGACTTATCGCCGGATCGACGACCGATCCCCCGGCGCTGGCCTACGCCAATGCGACGGCAGGCAACGACATGCCGGCCGTGGGGTATTCGACGGTCTATCCCGTAGTGATGTTCCTGCGCGTGCTGACGGCGCAGATATTCATCCTCTTCTCGCTGTAAGCGGGACGGTTCGTAAAAAATGTTACGAACTGTTACCCGTCCCGCATGTCGCTCAAAAACAGTTTGGGGCGAGAAATGAAGCGGCGGAGAGAGTCGGATGGCAGATAAAATTCAACGATGGCTTTTAAATTTTAATCGGAATACCTATCTTTGCTGCTGGCAAAAATCCAAACACCCTTATACTATGGCAAAAGCAGTCAACATCGCCCGTTCCCATCGGTTGGACGGCATCGGAGAGTACTATTTTTCGCGCCGTCTGCGCGAGATCGCCGAAATCGAAGCGGCAACGGGCCGTCAGATCGTGAAACTCGCTATGGGCAGCCCCGACCTGCCCCCGCACCAGTCGGTCATCGACCGCCTTGCAAAGGAGGCACAGCGCCCCGACGTACACAAATACATGTCTTACAAGGGAGAACCCATCCTGCGCAAGGCTTTTGCGGACTGGTATAAGAAATGGTACCGCACGGAACTGGACTACAACAACGAAGTACTGCCCCTGATCGGCTCGAAGGAGGGCATCATGCACATATGCATGACGTTCCTCAATAAGGGCGACAAGGTGCTCGTGCCCAATCCCGGCTACCCCACCTACTCGGCTGCCGTGCGCCTCTCGGGCGGCGAGATGGTTCCCTATGCGCTGAACAAGCAGACCGGCTTCTACCCCGACTTCGAGGCGATCGAGAAGGCCGGGTTGGACGGCGTGAAGATGATGCTGGTCAACTACCCCAACATGCCGACGGGCCAGACCCCGACGATGGAGCTGTTCCAGAAAATCGTGGATTTCGGCGCCCGGCACAACATCCTGATCGTGCACGACAACCCGTACAGTTTCATCCGCAATGCCGCCGCCCCGATCTCGATCATGGAGGCCGAGGGCGCACGCGACGTCGCACTGGAGATGAACTCGCTGTCGAAAGGCCACTCGATGGCCGGCTGGCGCGTGGGCGTCGTCGTGGGCAAGAAGGAGTGGATCGACTCGATCCTGACGTTCAAGTCGAACATGGACTCGGGCATGTTCTACCCGATCCAGGCGGCGGCCGACACGGCGCTGGCTTTGGGCGAAGAGTGGTTCAAGGAGCTGAACGACATCTATTACGGCCGCGAGAAGCAGGCCTATGCGCTGCTCGACGCGCTGGGATGCAAATACCGCGAGCACCAGGCCGGCCTGTTCGTATGGGCCGAGCTGCCCGAGTCGTATGAGGGCGACAGCTTTGCGTTCTCGGACGAGGTGATGGACAAATGCGACGTGTTCCTGACCCCGGGCGGCATCTTCGGCTCGGAGGGCAACCGTTACATCCGCATCACCCTCTGCTGCCCCGAGGAATTGCTGAAAAAAGCTACGGACAATATCATCGCCAAGTTCGGGAAATAACTCCCGGGCAATACGGAATAAGGCGCTCCCCTCGCGGACATCGGTTCCCGAGGGGAGTTTTTTTCAGGCAGCTTTCCGGCGAAGAGGGGCCCCCGGCGTAAAGCGCGATCCCGCAGCGGGAAGAAGCTGCAACCGACGACTCTTGAAAAGAGGGGACGGAGCCCTGTCCCCCGAAACCCGAAACAGACGCATATGGAGATAAAATCACTGGAAAATACATGTTTCGGCACGCTGTTCGAGGCATTCGGCCAGGCATTCGCCGATTACGAAGTCCAACTGGACGAAACGCAGCTCCGGCGCATGCTGCGAAGGCGCGGTTTCGATCCCCGCCTGTCGTTCGCCGCGTTCGACGGGGAGCGGATCGCCGCGTTCACCCTGAACGGGACAGGGAATTTCAACGGCCTGCCGACAGCCTACGACACCGGCACGGGAACCCTCGAAGCCTATCGCGGGCAGGGGCTCGCCGCAAAGGTCTTCGAACACTCCATTCCCTATTTGCGGGAGGCCGGAATCCGGCAATACCTGCTGGAAGTCCTGCAACACAACACAAAGGCGGTATCGGTCTACCGGAAACTCGGGTTCGAAACGGCGCGTGAATTCAATTATTCCATACAACAGGACGCGCAGGTGCACCTCGGCCCGAAAATCCCGGACATTGCCTGTACGGTAACGCCCGTCGATGTGGGACGGTTCGCCCCCGACCCGCAGTTCTGGGATTTCATGCCCTCCTGGCAGAACAGCCCCGAGGCCATAAGGCGGGCTGCGGGGGACTTCGCCGGGCTGAGCGCCCGCGCAGAGGGGACACAAGTGGGATACTGCATCTTCGAACCCGCCTCGGGCGACATTGCCCTGATCGCTGTCGACAAGCGGTACAGGCGGCGGGGGATCGCCACCTCGCTGCTGCGGGAAGCGCTCCGGCTCAACAAGGCGGATTCGGTCAAGGCCATAAACACCGAGGCCGGCTGCGAATCGTTAACGGCGTTCCTGGAGGCGGCGAACATCGCCGTGATGGGGCGGCAGTTCGAAATGGTGAAAAAAATATAAGGGGGGGGGCAAGGACAAAGCCCTCCGCACAGGGAGGGCTTTGTTCATGTACACGCGGGCGGTATGCCTACTCCTCCACGATGCGGATCGAGAGGATCAGGTCGCCGGGACGGATGTCGTCGATGACGTCCAGCCCCTCGACCACCCGGCCGAA
>OHST01001132.1_pt1 | contig 11094 bp, 10 predicted proteins | sample 1578841 | NCBI WGS metagenome assembly OHST01 (sample SAMEA3879593, study PRJEB24766) | human gut metagenome | biome: human-associated habitat; feature: feces | place: USA | collected 1985/1987 | reverse complement strand
ACTTTTGCGGCTGGCTCCCTACCCCTTTCTGCTTGCAAGGCAAAGAACCCCTAAGCGGCACTCTGGCTGACAAGATCTCGAGAAAATGGATTACGCATTTTTTCGAGGTCTTTCTTTTTGTCTCATCTGAGCGGCCTTTTTGCCCGTAAGAAAGGGACTGGACAGGTTCCTTTTTCGTCAGCGGCAATCTTCTATGAGGCTATCAGCGCAGTGAAAACATTCTTAAAGACAGAGGGACACCTCCATCATGAAAGGAGGGACGTTTGCGTCTCAGATAAACAAGACGAAAATTGTTTCGAAAGTTCTGAAAACAGGAGCTTTTTTTATGCCCTATTGCTCTTATGCCCATGGAAACCATAGGAAGTACGGGAACTGTTTTGAAAAAATCACTGGACAATCTTCTTGTAAAAGCGTGGGGAGTATGATAGAATGAACCTCAGAAAAAGCGGACTTAATGAATGTTACGACAATGAGTTTTGACATACGTTTGGTGTGGTTTTTCGCAATATTTTTTAGGAGGCCAAGTAGATGACTGGCAAAGTTAAATGGTTTAATGCTGAAAAGGGTTATGGCTTTATTGAACGTGAAGACGGCGGCGACGTATTCGTTCATTTCTCCGCAATTCAGGGCGAAGGCTTCAAGACCCTGGAAGAAGGCCAGGCTGTTGAATTCGACGTTGTCGAAGGCAACCGCGGTGAACAAGCTGCAAACGTTGTTAAGCTGTAAGATATAAATCGTATCTGAAGGAAACAACAAGAAGCGGAAGGCGTTTCACTTAGGTGAAACGCCTTTTTTGATATGGAAAGGAGAATCGCCGTGTACGCATACGGAATGGAAGAAAAACGGGGCATCATCACAGGCGGTACGTCCGGGATTGGTCTTGCGGCAGCCAAAATGCTTGTCCGTGACGGAGCCCATGTCTTTATTGTGGGTCGGGACGCGGAAAAGGGCAAGGCCGCCCTTACGGCCCTTTCTGATGGCAAGGGTAAGGCCACCTACGTTGAAGCGGATGTAAGTACCCTTGAGGGCTGTCAAAAAGTAGTGGAGGCTGCAGGGGAAGGGAATGCTAAAGTGGATTTCCTTGTTAACTGTGCCGGCATGTACCAGGAAGAAGCCCTTCAGGATATTACGGAGGCATCCTACAGTAAGATGATGGATGAAAATGTAAAGAGTACAATCTTCCTTACAAAGGCGGTTCTTTCCCTGCTCAGTGACGACAGTCCTTCCATCCTCAACATTGCATCCGATGCTGCCCTTGAAGGCAATTATGGCTGCGCCGTTTATGCTGCAAGTAAAGGGGCTGTCGTCGCCTTTACCCGTTCCGCGGCGCTTGATCTCTCGCCTTGGGTCCGCGTTAACTGCCTCTGCCCCGGTGATGTCAATACGCCCCTTGTAAAAAAACAGCTGGAAGAAGGGGGCTATACGGTCGAGAGCATGGCCTCCATTTATCCTGTGGGACGCATTGGCGAACCCGAAGAAGTGGCCCACGTGATCTGCGCCGTCCTTTCTCCGCTAAATGGCTTTATGACAGGCGCCATCCTTTCCGTCGATGGGGGCCTGACGGCAAAATAACCAGCCCCGCTTTCTCTAACAATTTTGCTTATCCTTGATTTTTCAATTGCGATCCATAAGGAGAACTTCATGAAACAACTGACCCGTGCTCAATATTTCTTTTTGGGATCCATGCTCTTTGGCATGATGTTTGGTGCAGGGAACCTGATTTTCCCGGTCCATCTGGGACAGCTTGCCGGGAGCCATTTTTGGCTTGCAAACTGGGGCTTTATTTCGACAGGTGTCTTTATGCCCTTCATTGGTCTCATTGCTCTGGGAATTTCTGGCGCCACAAGCGTCGAAGACCTGGCAAACCGCATCCATCCCACCTTTTCCAAGATCTTTACCGTGTTGCTCTATCTCACCATTGGTCCATGTTTTGCGCTTCCTCGAACGGCTTCTGTATCCTTCCAGATCGGGGTGGCTCCTTTTGTGCCTCCCGGTTCAGAAACCCTGATTATGGCACTTTTTACGGGAGTCTTCATGGCCCTTGCACTTCTTATGGGACTGAAACCATCTAAGCTTATTGTTTACATTGGCAAGTTCCTGAATCCCGCGTTCCTTCTTTTTCTTGCACTTCTTGTGGCTGTGGCCCTTATCCATCCCATGGGCTCCTACAGTGCCATGATGCCGCATGGAGCCTATGTATCCCAGCCTTATCTTACGGGGTTCAAGGAAGGCTATAACACCATGGATGTTCTTGCCGTCCTTGCTTTTGCCATTGTTGTCATCAATACCCTGCAGAGTCTGGGCATGACGGACCGCACGGCCATGACAGGCGATATCTTTAAGGTTGGCGTGATCGTAACGGTCCTCATGACAGTCATCTATACGGCAATCACCTGGCTTGGTGTTTCAAGTATGGGGGCTTTGACCCTTTCTGATAATGGCGGCATTGCCCTTGCGGAAATTGCGGCCTATTACTTTGGCCCCTTGGGACAGCTGCTCCAGGCCATCATCGTGACCCTTGCCTGTTTCAAGACGGCGATTGGGCTCATTACGAGTTGTTCTGAAGCTTTCCATACCCTGTTTCCCAAAGGACCGGGTTATCGGACCTACTGCTATATCATGGCGGGATTTTCCTTTGTTGTGGCAAACGTGGGCCTTACCCAGATCATTAGCTTAGCCATTCCCGTCCTCATGTTCATCTATCCCCTTGCCATTGCCCTCATTCTGTCGACCTATGCGGCGTATTTCTTTCACCATGATACGCGTTTTTATAAATGGCCGGCTGCCTTTACAATCCTTGCTGCCTTGGGGGATGCCCTAAGCGTCCTTTCCCCGGCGATTAAGGAAACCGGTTTTGTAAAAACGATTCTTTCGTTCCACGTCATGCTGCCTTTTTCTGCAGATGGCATGGCCTGGGTCGTGCCGACCTTCCTCGGGTTGGTCGTGGCCCTGATCCACGTCAAACTGACGGGTGAAAAGCCTCTTTCCCTAGGCTGACTGCATTGCGCCTGATCCTTTTTGGGTCAGGCTTTTTTTGTTTAGATGGGTCTTCTGTAACACCGCAGCCCCCCTTCCTTCACAAAAGACCATTTTTTTGTTATAATAAAGTGTCAATAAAATCGTCAACTCATTGGATAAGGAGGGATTTCCCTATGAAGAAGAACATCATGCTGGCCCTTGTATTAGGCCTGATCCCTGCCAGCCTCGCGGCTGCTTCCCCGCTTGCTGAAATTGCACCGGGCCGTGCACAGATCGATGCCAATGTGACCCTCGGCAGTTCCCTTAAAGGAGAACGGGACGGGCATACAATCGACTTTGACGGCGATACCCGCTATCGTGTTGGAGCGACTGTAGGCATCAGCGATGGACTTGGCCTGGACTATACCTATGCTTCTCATGAAGGCGATGATAACGCTTCAGTCCAGAGTCATCAGGTTAATCTGGTCTACCAGTTCAACCCCTATCTTTACGGTTTTGGTGGCTACGTCCGCAATCGTGCCCATCATCGTGGCTATACGGATAATACCAATGGCTTCCAAGTTGGTGCAACAGGCCGTCTGCCCCTTGGCAAGACCACGCCGTGGGCTAAGTTTGGCATTGGCAATACGATTACCCAATATGAAGTCGGTGTTGGCTATGCCATTACGGATAACTGGGAAGCCAATGTTTCCTATAATGACAGTAAGTACAAGGATTTCAGCGGCGATACGGACGTAAAGACTCATGGCGTCAATGTCGGCGTTTCCTACAAATTCTAATAAAGAGTATAGAGCCGTGCCTTTGGCATGGCTCTTTTTTCGTTGACAAGAAATTGGCTTCAGCCTATTATGTTTATGTGATTAAACGAATAAACGGATAGGCGGAAAGGAGCCCTCGCTCATGAAAGAGAAAGACCTTGCCATTATGGAACAGTTTCGGAAATGTATCCCCATCTTTTCTGTTCTCAATGATGCCAAACGGCAGGAAATCATCCTTATCCTTACGGATTTTCCTGGGGAAGGGCTGACCGTAAACGGGATTACGGAACGAATTGACCTTTCAAGACCGGCGGTTTCCCATCACCTGAAAGTCCTCAAACAAGCAGGAGTCATTGGTGTTAGAAGCTGCGGCGTTGAAAATCATTATTACCTCACGTTCAAGGCCGCCCTTAGGAACCTAAAAATCCTTGTTGCCCAGGTTGAAGCAAGCTGCGACCTTCGCTGAAAAAGCCGGATAGGCACCATCTCCTACTTTTTGCTATGTTGCCCCAGCAAATCATAGCACCGTCACAATCTGACGGCATTGCTTCAGAGGAGTAAAGCACATGGAATTTCATGACATCGTGATTCAGCAAAAGTCTTATTTTGACTCGAATTCAACAAAAAGTATAGCCTTTCGCAAGATTATGTTGAAAAAATTGATGGATGCCCTTGATGAACGGGAAGATCTTCTTTTGGAAGCTCTGCACAAGGATCTTGGTAAATCACGGGGCGAAGGGTATATGACAGAAGTTGGCATGGTCCGTAGCGAAATCAAGGAAGCCCTGATCAATGTCGAGGCTTGGAGCCATCCTAAAAAGGCAGATGGCTCGTTCCTGACTTTCTTTCCCGCGACGAATCATATTTATACCGAACCGTATGGCGTGGTGCTCATCATCGCGCCTTGGAACTATCCCCTGAATCTTACGCTGATGCCCCTTGTGGGAGCGATTGCGGCAGGAAACTGTGCCATTGTGAAGTGTTCCCCGGAAAGTGTCCATACGAGCCGTGCCATCAAAGATCTTCTTGCGGACCTTTTCCCACCGGAATATATCTATTGTCCGGAGGCAGACTTGCCCTTTGAGACCCTTTGGCAGGAAAGGTACGACATGATTTTTTTCACCGGCAGTCCAGCAGCAGGCAGGATCGTCATGAAGGCTGCCAGCGAGCATTTGACGCCCGTCATCTTGGAATTGGGTGGCAAGAGTCCCTGCCTTGTCGATGCCTCGGCGAACATCGATCTTGCGGCACGGCGCATCGTCTGGGGAAAATTCATGAATGCCGGTCAAACCTGCATTGCCGTGGACTACGTTGTCGTACAGGAAAGTGTAAAGGACGCGCTTCTTGCTGCCATGACAAAAGAGATTGGAAAGCGCTATCCCCATGCTGAAAAAAGTGATGCTTATCCGTCCATCATCAATCAGCGGCATTACGACCGGCTTATTGGCCTCATGAAAACAGAATCTAGCCTTATTGGCGGTGCTGTGAACGCGGAAAAACGCAGGATTGCGCCTACCTTGATGCCTGAGGCGGATTTTGATCATCCCATCATGGAAGATGAAATCTTTGGGCCCTTGCTTCCCATAATTGCTGTAAAAGACATGCAAAACGCCGTAGCGCACATCAAAACGCTGCCTAACCCCTTGGCTTGTTATGTGTTCACAGAAAACAAGGCGGTTGCAGAAGCGGTCATTGCCAATCTTTCTTTTGGCGGCGGCTGCATCAACGATACCCTTCTTCACGTGACAAACCCAAACCTACCCTTTGGCGGGGTGGGAAATAGCGGCATGGGAAGTTATCATGGAAAGGCAAGCTTTGATGCTTTTTCCCATAAAAAAAGCATCGTCAAGAACACGACACGCTTTGACATTTCCTTGCGCTATGCCCCGTTTACGGAAAGAAAAGTAAAATGGCTGAAACGCTTTTTCTAGGCTGCATGCATGCGCCAAAGGCATGAAAGAGAATAAAAAAGAAGCATTGGAAAGGGCCCAGCCCATCCGATACAATAAAATCAATGCTAGAACAAAGGAGGAATCCCCATGCTTGGAGAATTCATGTATCATAATCCAACAACGCTCTATTTTGGCTCACAGTCCTTGGAAAACCTGGACCGTGAACTGCCCCTTTATGGACCGAATGTCCTTTTGGTCTATGGCGGCGGTTCCATCAAGAAAAATGGCATCTATGATGCCGTTCTCTCCTACCTAAAAAAGAACCATAAGGTGGTTACGGAAGTTCCCGGCGTCATGCCGAATCCAACGGCTGAAAAGCTTCGGGAAGGCGCCAAAGCGGCCAAAGACAGCAAGGCGGACCTGATCCTTGCCGTTGGCGGCGGATCTTGCTGCGATTTTGCCAAAGGAGTTGCCGTTTCCGCCTATGCTGATGATGATCCCTGGGAAAAGTTCTATGTCCGTTTTGAAGAACCGAAAAAGGAAGACCGGATCGTCCCTGTTGCCTGTATACTGACCATGGTGGGAACCGGGTCTGAGATGAACGCTGGTTCCGTCATTACAAACCATGAAGAAAAGCGTAAAGTAGGGCACGTTTTTGCTGACGCACGCGTTTTCCCCCGTTTTTCCATCCTGAACCCTGAATTTACGTTTACCCTCCCAAAGAGGCAGATGGTAGCTGGGATCTATGATATGTTCAACCATATCTGCGAACAGTATTTTTCTGGCTATGATGATAATACCTCTGATTACCTTGCCGAAGGCCTCATGCGTTCTGTTATTGCCGCCTCCCGCATTGCCATTCAAAACCCCAAGGATTACGAAGCCCGCAGCAACCTCATGTGGACGGCAACGTGGGCCCTTAATACGCTCATTGGTATGGGAAAGACCCAGGACTGGATGGTCCATATGCTGGGACAGGCTGTCGGTGCCTATACGGACGCTACTCATGGCATGACCCTTTCAGCCGTTTCTCTTGCCTATTACCGTTTCCTCCTGCCCTATGGCCTCAGTAAGTTCAAACGTTTTGCTGTGAACGTGTGGCAGATCTGCCCCGACGGCAAGTCGGATGAAACCATTGCCAAAGAGGGGCTTGCCGCTATGGAGGCGTGGATGAAGGAAATTGGTGTCGCCTTGAAGCTTGGCGAAGTGGGCGCCACGGAAGCGATGATTGACGGCATTGCTGATGCGACCTTTATTTTGAAGGGCGGTTATAAAGTCCTGACCAAGGATGAAGTCAAAGCCATTCTCAAAGCAAGTTTTTAAGGAAAAAATGAACTGGGAGCCGTGTCCCTGACATAGAAGAAAGGCGTCAACTTGCGTTTATTTTCAAGTTGACGCCTTTTTCGTTTGCTGCCATTTTTCCAGGGCCTTGCTGCAAAGCATCGTTTTGCGGGCCCTGAAACGGTATGGAAAGGCCGCAGCCGAAGGCAGATATAGGGCTCGGCTTAGGGTGGAGTCTTCCCACCGTTTTTTTGATGGAGAATGCAAAAACAAGGGACAATCGATTCCACAAGCAGTTTCCCGTCCCTATAGGGGTACGTTCACAGGAAGCCCCATATAAAAAAGAACGCCCTTGTTGGACGTTCCCTACGTTATACAATTGGTGCGATTGGCGCGAGTCGAACGCGCGACCCTCTGCTTAGGAGGCAGATGCTCTATCCATCTGAGCTACAACCGCATAACAGTATTATTATACCAGATAGTCCCTAAAAAAACAAAGGCGGGGACACATCATGTGTTCCCGCTGCACCTTATTTCACGATATAGGCACTCGTGATTTCCGCGATGTACTGGATATGACGGTCTTTGTTGCCGTTTTGATCTGCTGGATACCATTTGCCTTCCTGTTGAGCCAGGTTTTCTGGCGGAAGAGAACCTTGCATTCAAAGGTTAGGGGCAGTTCCTTGAATGCCGGTGCCTTGACAGTTTCGCCCTGCTGTACCGTCAGGCTGAGGGTCTTGATTTTATCAAGGTCACGCCCCGACTTTGATCCGCAGACCTTGATGATTTCAGGATCAACGGCGCCCAGGGGGACATTCACCGTAAATTCTCCTGACGCATCGAGATAGTCCCGGGTCAAGCGGCTTTCCCGTACATAGACCGTGAGGACGGGCTTTCCCCAGTTGGTGCCTAGGGCGCCCCAGCCGATGACCATCGTGTTCATGGCGCCTTTTTTTTCGGTTGAAAGGAGAACGCCTTTGGGGAGGGCCTTCATCAAGGCTTCAGCATAGGAAAAAGGTTCAATGTGTTCATTCATGGGAATGTACCTTCTTTCTTATCATTCTTACGTTTTCATTATAACAAAAGCTGTCAATGGTGCTTGCAAGGCCGGAAGGCCTTCGCTATACTGAAAGAGAAAATGAAAGGAGGATTCCTATGAAAAAGACTGTTATTTCCTTCCTGATGGCTGGCTTGCTTCTTATAGGCATGCCCGCCCTTGCTCAGGAAGGAGATTTGCCTGATCCCGAGTGGCAGGCTGTTGTCACGGAACAGGGCGGCACCCGCTGGGATCTTGATACAGCGACCATCATGAAGCGCGGTGAGGGCCGCGTGGCAGGCTTCCGCAAGACCCAGCCCGATGGTTCGTATGCGCTTACCCTCGGCCTTTTTACGAAGGATCGCCGTATGGCGCCCATTATGAAGCTTTCTGTAACGAAGGATCATGAGATCAAGGAGCGGTGGCGCGCGGAAAAAGAGGAGTGGGTGACCATTGAACCAGGTTCCGTCTTGGAGAAGATTTATGATGCTGTCTGGAAAGCCCCTGTTTCTGAAACCCTTTCAAAAGATTCGGATCACGCCTAAGGAAAGGAACTGAAATGGGAAAGGAAATCGAAATGAAGCTCCTGACGACCCAGGCGGGATGCCACAGGCTCTTTGCCGCTAGGACCGTCACGAAAACCGCTCTTCCGGTAACGGAAAAGCGTCTTAGCCTCAAAAATATATATTATGATACAAAAGATGGTGCCCTGAACCGGGAACGCATGGCCTACCGCGTGCGTGTCACCAATGGCAGCGCTTATGAAGCGACCATCAAAACAAAAGGTACATCCACAGGAGGCTTTTCTGTCCGCGGTGAATATACCGTGCCCCTAAAGGACGAAACGCCTGTGACGGAAGGTTTTCCTCCCGAAGTGACGAGGCGCCTGAAGGACCTGCTTCATGGGGAATCACTTGTTCCAACCGTGACGATCACTTTTGTGCGCCACGCCATGGACCTTGCGGCAGGAAAAAGCCGTGTCGAGCTCTCCCTTGATGAAGGCATCATAGAAAGCGGCGACCGTTCCCAATCCCTTAGGGAGGTGGAATTTGAACTCAAAGAAGGGGACCCTGCTGCCCTTTTTGAGCTTGTCAGCCATCTTGCAGGTGAAATCCCCCTCTATCCGGAAGACCGGAGTAAGCTCGAACGAGGCCTTTTCCTTCTTGCAGGAAAGACACCCCAAGAGTCCTGCGACGATGCTGTTAAAGTGCCCAAGACCTTTGCAGATGCTGCGCGTTTCCTTAGGGAAATCCTTCATGACCTAGGTGGTTTCTTTAACGGCACTGGAAAGAAAGCACCTATTGCTGACCGCCTGATCCTTTTTGCCGATTTTTGGGAAGAAAAGGCCTTGGGCGGGGACGAGGCGGCGCGCCTTCGGGAAGCGGCAGCCCATTTTGAAACGGATGACGCTGCCTATCTGGAAGAAGATCTTGAAGAGGGACGGATTGCCGCGCTGCTTTGGCAGTGCCTTGCGAAGGTCTACACCAAATCCCATGAGGAAGAAAGCTATTTTTAGCGGGAACTTCCACGGGCAAAAAAATAAAAGTCAAAAAATCAAAAAAGTATTTGACATTTTGACTTTTGGTGAGTACAATAAACCCAGGAAGTGCGAAATGACTTCCTGGGTCTTTTCCTTTGAAAGATCCTGTTTTCTTAGAAGGGATGGGGCGATGTAACCCAAGTCAAGATCGTGATGAGCTTTATGATGGCCTCTGGCAGGGCCCACATGGCAGCGGCTGCCGCAAGAACGGCCAGAAGTCCGATGATGAGATGCAGTTTCTTTGAGAAGCGGTCCATCAGGACTTCCGTATTGAGCAGTTCGTAGCAGCGCTGGAGCACCTTTAGTTTGGTGTTGATATTTTCCCGCCATACGTCAGCCCGCAAAAGATACATGTACCGGGCGTAGACGCGGGCGTTGAAGACATCCTCTGTGACTTGGAGGGCGTTATCAACATTGCTCGTAAGGACGCTCATGTCGGCCATGACTTCCATGAGCTCATTGCGGACCTTGCGGAAGGTCTTGGCATTACCGCGGGATCCGGGTTCGGTTGCTTTGTCGATTTCGTCGTATGTGCTGTCGATGGCTTTCCGGAGGGCATCATCGTAGTAGCGCAGTTCGAGGAACTGGGCATTGGCAAATTCAAGGAGGTCCGGCAGGTCCGTGCTTCCCGTCCGATCCAGCATAATCGCTGTATCCCACGTCAGGTAGATGACATCGTCCTTGCTGTAGGAGAAGCGGTTTACGAGGGCATCCTTCCTCGTTTCTTCGCTAAGCGGCGTCTTGTCCTTCATGATAAGGGCCGCCAGGTCCCAATCGGGGAGCTTGTCCTTGAAATAGTAGACGACAAAATCCTCATCAAAGTCGGAAATGCGCATCTTCGTGCACGCCGGCCGGATCGTATCCGTGATGGCATCGATGTATTCGCGGACCACGTTTTCTGGCAAGGAGTCGACGGCAATGGTCAGGTTTTGGTATTTTTCATAGGAAATGTCTTCCGGGACTTCCAAATGAAAGATAAGACTGACGACGCCAATGTCAAAGATGCGGGCCTTGATGACCGCTGTGTATTGGTCCCCGGCAAATTCCATATCATGGGTTCCCAATTCAACAAGGACCGGGGGATTCTGAAAACTGATGGAGTTTGGTGCACTCTTTTCAAATCGCAGACGGGATGCAATCTTGTTCCGGCTGGTCCAGATGGCTTCCACGACATTGAGGTCGATTTCATCGGCGACGTCGAAAAGGTGGTAAAGGATAATGGATGAATTCATAAAAGCCTCCTTAACTAGGCAGCAAAAAAAGCAAAGTTCCTATCATCCTTTTTCGACAGCAGCCTTGTTTTTCCTTCCTATCAGGAAGATTACATAAAGGCGTTTTGCACGCCTTCCCCTTTGGGGGATTGGTAACAGGGGTATTTCCCCATTTTCGTGGCCCTTGGGCCCTTATCCATAGAATAAAAATTTTAGGCAGCATGCGGAGGTGTTTATGATGCAGTCAGAACGTTTCAGTGAAGAAGTCAAAAGTTTATTGGAAGCCAGTCAGCAGCAAGCTGTCATGAACTATAACCAAGAGGTGGGAACCGTCCATCTCCTGTCAGCCATGATGAGCGAACCTGATAGTTTCCTCCATTATGTCTTAAAGAGCCTT
>OHST01001128.1_pt1 | contig 11141 bp, 10 predicted proteins | sample 1578841 | NCBI WGS metagenome assembly OHST01 (sample SAMEA3879593, study PRJEB24766) | human gut metagenome | biome: human-associated habitat; feature: feces | place: USA | collected 1985/1987 | reverse complement strand
AGCCGCATCAATTATCATAGAAGATCTAAATTTACAGAAAAAATTTCACACCGTCTAAAAATTTGCAAAATACACTCTCTTCATATAAGAAATTAATTGAATTATTTCATTTGTTGGATTCGGCAGAAAACGGTCATTTTGTATTGGATTTTACGAATGTGAGTTTTTTATCTGCTAATTTATTAGCCGTATTAGGCTGTTGTGTGGATAATACGATGACTAATAGAAATCATTCTATAAAGGTTAGAAATCTTCATCCGAAGATAAAGGCAGTAATGAGAAAAAATGGATTTAATCGCTATTTTACATGGGAGGATCTAGAAGATCGATTTCATAGTACAATGGACTATTCTATTTATGAGGCAACTACAGAAAAATTAGTTGATTTTGAAAAATATTTGTTGCTAAATGTATTTAGCAGAGGTGATATTCCACTTATGAATCCCGCTTATAAGAATTGTATTATAGATAATTTGTTGGAAATGTTTAATAATGTAATTGATCATGCAAATAGTAATTATGTTTATGTATGCGGGCAGTTTTTTCCGCATAGTGGTAATTTGACATTTTCCATTGTTGATATTGGAAGAACAATTCTAGAAAATGTAGAACTATATATGACCGAAAACAATATGAAAAAGCCGGATAATAGCTTGCAGTGGGCAATTTTGCCGGGACATTCAACCAAAACGGAACAAGCGCCAGGCGGTTTGGGATTTAGTACATTATTATACTTTTTGAAAAAGAATAGAGGGGAATTTATATTGATTTCAGGTAATGAAGCGTATGAATTGAATAAAAATAATAAGGATAGGTTTAATAGGATAGAAAAATTTTTCCCTGGAACAATAGTAACCGTAACAATTAATTTGAAAGATGAACAGGCATATTTGTATGATGAAGCAACGAATAATGTCATAATATTTTAGGAGGATCGATGAAGAATAATTATTTTAATGTAGCTGAATTGATAGAAAGCCCATCAGCTTTGACAAGAGAACAAGGAAGCGTGGTTTACAACGTAATAGTGCCATTGTTGCGAAATGGAGAAAATATAACATTAGATTTTGCTGATGTTGAAAGTTTGATAACACCTTTCTTGAATGTGGCAATAGGTAAGTTATATGAAGATTTTAGTAGTGAACAGTTGAATGATCAATTGAAAATATCGAATCTGCCAGAAGGAACAAGGGCTAAATTCAAATTGGTTATTGAGAATGCTAAAAAGTATTATACAGATAAGGAGCTGTTTGAAAAAAATGTAGAGGAAGTGATTGATAATTAATGAAGAGAAATATTTTGCAAATTGATAATTTTGTGCCACAAAAAGACCAGAAGATTGTGCTTGACACAAATATCTTAATTAATTTGTTTTATCCGATTAATTTTTCCAATAGAGATGTGTGCGATGAATTGTATGCGAGAATATTGAAAAACGGGAGTAAATTGTTAATTACGTCGATACAATTATCAGAGTTCATAAATCGGTGCATTAGATTTGAATATAATCAATACAGGGCTGGAATCGGGGATAGTAGTCTTGATTATAAAAAGAATTATAGATCAACAGAGGACTATAACGAAAAGATGAATGCAATTTTGTCAATTGTAAGATCTGACATTGTGAAAAATTTTCAGTTCGTAGATGATGGGTTTAGTCGAATGCAACCGGATGAAATTTTTATATATGGGTTTTCTTATGATTTTAATGATGCATTGTTAGCAGCTTTCGTTAAAGAACAAGATGCAATACTGGTAACGAATGATTATGACTTTATAAATTATGGATCGGAACTTCGTATTGTTACCAATAATAAATTATTAGGGAGTATGCATTGAATTTTGTTTGTTCAAAATATATTATATACAATTAACTTGATAGAAATTATTCCTTGGACATGGTTGAGAAAAATTGTAGACAATTATAGTGTTTTTAATTGTGGATTTTTTCAATGCAAGTTTGGCATACAGTAGAGGTGTTTCCTTTGCCTGCCGGTAAAGATACACAACATCATTCGGGTCATCAAAAGTAACGGAGAAATTACATTCCTTATAACGGATAATAAGAACAGAGTTCTCACCGGTATTGATAAGGATGGAGTCTGTAGCGGGTGCTTACATACCAAGTTGAAAATCAGGATTATTGTTCATGGGACTCTCCTTCCCACAGATATTTTGCATCATCCAAGAGGTCAATTATAGCTGTAAATATATTGGGGTATTCTGTCTGCAATTCCCTGATTTCATTTGAAGCAGGAAACGTACCAGAAGTGGTATCAGTTGATGTGAATGCTTTTTGCATTTCAAGCAATTGCAGATACAGTGTATTAACAGTGTGTACAAGAGGATATATGGTTTCTTTCTTGTCGACAATGCAGATGCGGTTGTATATGCAGGAATATGCCGGTTGCTTTGGAGCATTTTCAATCATATAGTGAAATAAGAGGTACAGAAATTGGTGCTGCAATAGGGAGTTGTAGAATATAAAAAATAAATAATACTATCACACGGCAGCGCTTATCATAAATAAAAACAACGAGGATAATGAATGATGGATGTGGTAATGAATTTATTAGAACTTATGGAGAACTTCGGTGTTGAATCCGCAGTTGCTATGGTTCTGTTCATTGCTGCATTTACCATGATCTTCGCGGTGTATAAAGAGAGAGTTTTAAAGTACATTCTGCATGAGAGAAACGTTTGGGGATTTGCTTTTTCATTGGTATATGCTGGTGCGGATCTTTTGCTATCTTGATTTGGAATGATTTCGCATCTTGCGTTTTATATGCTGCTGATTTTAGATATCCTGTATCTGGCTTACTGTATTTATCTCATTAAGCATCCGTCACCATATGTGAAGAAAAAACTGGATGAGATGGAAAGACGCTTTAATGAAGGCGATATACTGGGAAATAAGGATTTCTTTAGAAAGAAGCCTTGGTACATTACTGAAAAGGTAGAGATAATTCGTTATACGAGATTAAAGTCGATGTATTCCTCGCATGTAGGAGAAATTGCTGAAGCTTACCATGAAGCTGCGAACATTCCACATGAATGGCTATATGAGGATGAGATCCCTGATTTCATAACTACGAAAGCAATGCTGCTTTGGAATATGGGAGACTTCAGTGCCGCGGTTAAGGTTATGGAAGAAGCAGATCTTTCGAACACTGCAATCGGACATATGCTTTTATCATTCGTAGCAGAGTACAGTGGTGACTTTGATACTGCGTATTTAGAAATGAAAGCAGCAAAGAATTGCATTACCATACAAGAGGTTGATCCCGCATACAAGGTTCAGATCTATCATAATTACGGTCGAATAGAGTTGATCTGTGGAAATCGACTAGAAGCCCTATCATACATGCAGATGGCATGTACTGAGGTCCCGAAATTGCAACCAGTAAGAATGGATTTGGTCCATATCTGCTTTTCACAGTTCATTTTCAATCTTGCATTGGATGCGGACGAGAAATATAAAGTCGATGATTATATTAAAAAATATCATGACTTAATAAAGAATGAGTCGATAGATAATTTGATTGAGTTCAATAACTGCAAGATCAGCTATTATAGACAGCTACATGATAGCGAAGCTACTTATCGGGGCATCAAGGACGGGTATGATGCTGTGATGTCGAAAATTGCAGATCCTGAGCAGAGGGCATTGTATCAGGTATCAACATTCCGGATGCTTATGAATGGTGAGTTTGTGCATGACTGGTTAGATGCGGATATCGAAAAAGAGTATAAAGGATACGAAAATCTATCACCTGGAGCAAGATTAGCCATAAGTAAAGAGTTTATGGGCATTCTTCATCTGCCGGATTTTTACTGTGTTAAGAATCAATCACCATACAAGCAGATTTACAACAGAGTGACAAACTACTATAAAAAGGGCAAGGCACAGAAGGATATCGATGAGTGTCTTTCCAAATTAGATGCACATGAAATTGTTAAGAGATGTCGATTACTACAAAATCAGTTAAGCGTATTAAAGCATGTAGAAAGAGAATGTCATATTTCAAAGAGTAAAGAGAAATATCTTAATCTGCATAAAACGTGGATGGAAGCTGGATTTAGAATTGACGCAACTAATACACTTATGATATTAGCTGATGAGTGCATGTCATCATTTAATGTAGTTATTCAGCCAGCACCATGGATGCCATATTTTGTCCATCAGGATTTTCTGGACATGCTTTCTGGAGGACCAGCACCACAGCTGATGTCAAATGGATTTCAGTTGAAGTATAGCAAATATATCCCTGACTACTTTAAGGTCATTCCTCAAAAGAAAGACGTATTAGAGGAAATGCTCGAAATACTCATGCCAGAGGTTGAGAGTTGGAAGAGTCACCCGGCGAAGTATGAGTATTCCATCCACATCGCTCATTACTTGATGGGGCTAGGTCGAAGAGACGAGGCTAAGAAGTTCTATCTGATTTTTAAAGAAAGCAAAATCTCCATCGAACAGTATGCTTTGTGGATGCGGCAGGAAGTTGAGATACTGGATGCTGAGTTTGAAGTTGAAGTTTAGTGATTTCGTTTATTCTGCGAATAAAAAAAGATAAGCATTGATGCGATAGAAGTATAATTACAAGGGGAGGACAGTGGACAAACTGAACTTCAGGAGTTCACATGGTATATTTTGAAGGCAGCTATATAGTTTATAACGAAAATAAAAATGGAGTGTGACATAGAATGAAGCCTATGCTTGAGCATACCGCTCGCACACTTTATTTTGATTGAGGAGATTGTGTATGCAGGATACGAATTGGAGTCAAATTGAATGGGAACTCTTAAGTGAGGAGATAGAACTTAGTCCTCCTTGGAAGGCGGATCATTTTTTCAACACATTTCGTCTGGATATGGATGGAATCTATAAGATTCAAATATGGCGTGATGAAGAATATATGCTGCGAGCAAAACTAATTGGGAATTGTGTTATAACAGATCAAGGGGATGAGGGTGCTCTGGAGCGTGGTGTGATAGTTCAGAGTGATTTAAAAGGTGTGTGGGATTATTCGTATTCCGCGAAGCTGATACAGTGCTTTCCGGAACTGGCGACAACCAATTATTTACTGCAGGAAGATCGTACGGCAGTTGAATGTACAATGGGCATTTCCCATATTAAGGTGAAACCGCACAAGTCACTGCCGAAGCAGAAACGGGAGAGTCTGGTGGAATGGTGCCTGAATGCTCCGACATCTACGGTATTGTATGTAGATTCGACGGAAAGAAAAGTGAAAACGAAGCTTCAAAAGAAGCGGGATATGTGTGAGGATTCCTATATTCCGAATCGGCAGAGTCAGAATTCGAGAGATACGGTATATATCGCTTTCGAGAAGACGGGATGCTATATTAGCCAGGTGCCGGAGCAGTATGAGCCACGGTGGTCGGGTAAATTATCAATTGAGTACAGAAAGAAGTTTGGTTATGTGCCGGATAAGAAGACACGGGAGGCTGTGCGGGAATTAGCGGGCTTTCTTATGGGGCGAGATCTGAAACTGATTGGACGTACGGAATATAGCAAGAGTGGTTTTGCTATTCGGGCGATGGCACAGAACCCGCAGAGTGTCAACATTGTTAAGGTGTGCCGGTTGTGCAATCAGGAGATTGTTCCGGTACATATATATGGAAATGAAAGCCTGAATTTTAAAGAGACAATGGAGCAATTGCTTCCACGTTACTTACATAGTGATATGCGAGATGTGATTCAAAAAACATTGCCTCTATATTGGAGTTCGTTTGTTTTGTATGTTGATAATGCAATTCCGGTGATTGCCAGTGCAATTGAGACTTTGCAGAAAGCCTGGTTTGCGCTGGAAGAAAATGAGAGCGTTTCTGTCTATTATCCGAAGACAAAGTTTCGAGAGTTAAAAAAAGATTTGATTGCCATCATAGACGAGAAATTGGAAGAAGGTCCATATAAGAATGCGGTTCGGAACAAGGTGGATCAGTTGAATCAGATGTCGGTCAGAGATAAGAATGAGTCCTTTTTTGCGCAACTTGGCATTACTTACGGAGAACGTGAGATTCAGGCGATTCGTATGAGAAATGTTTTTGCACATGGAGATACGAACGGAAAAACGGATGCAGGGAATATGATCGAAGCTATCAAGGTTCTACAATTGTTGTATGCGAAGAGTGTACTCAAGCTTCTGGGATATGAAGGGGAATATATTGACTGGTGTGATGGGGGAACGCGAAAAACGGTATATTGAATATGAATTGTTTAAGCGTTATTTCTTCAACTGCGCAAGTTCGGCTTCAAGCTCCGCGATACGAGAGGCTTGTTGATCAATGGTTTGAGTCAACTGTGTATTAGCTTCTTCCGGATAACGAAGCTTATTGTTTTTTATGGTTTCCCAATAGGCGGCATCAGCGCGTGACTGTGCGCACTGGCGGGCTACTGCGTCTGAGTTGAGCTGATATAAGGAGTTCGCAGCTTTTTGCATTGTTTCATTATTTTTGTGATCATACGCAAATCCTCCCATGTCTTTGTTTTGAAAAGTTTTGCCCAACGGTCGATTCCATAGTGCCGATCTTCTTCTGTGGCAAGATCGATGCGGCTTAGATCGATCACATGAATCGAAAACTTTTCACTGTACAGAGTTTTCGTTTTCACATTGAGAAGCTGATACAGTGCATTGAATTCCGGCGTCTCTTTAAAGAGCGTAAAATTGTATGCTACCTTTCCTTTAGTATGAAAGAGGGTGATGCCCTATGAACACAATGGAAGTGCTTACTTTATTGCTAGTAGTTTTTGCGGCACTGTCTTACATAGATAATCATAATAAAAAGAAATAGCATCCCAGACCGTCCAAAGTTGAGGATGCTATTCTTTGTAGTTTAACTTTACTGAGGGCAAATCGGATAACACATCCGATAACCTTTCTGAGTAAATTATACATGAGGGTGCTTGATTTTTCAAGTGCCCTTTTCGATACAATTAGCAAAATAAATAATGAAAACAAAATTGCTTGGAAAATATTGGTGTTTCAATAGTTGAATTTGACCAATCATAACCTTGATATTGCATCTTAACTTAAAATAAGTTACAATACAGAAAAAGAGTTGTAAATGGAGGCGATAGAGTGGAATACCTTAAGCGGGTTTTAGGAATTGAAGTGCTGTATGAAAATAAAGCTTTAGAGCATTTGCCAAACTTCATCAGTACAAGGTATGATTCACAGAAAGTATCTCTGAGTGGTCAAAAAGCTGTTTTTTTGTATCCTAAAACCGAATTGGAGCAGGTGGAAACATTAAAAAAGCATCTGGAACGTGTGAAAAAGGTTGCAGATCGCCCTGTGGTTTTAGTACTGGAACAAATCACTGCACGGCAGAAAGAGTATTTACTTCGAGAAAAGATAGCATTTATTGTGGATGGAAAGCAAATTTATCTGCCCTTTATGGCGGCATATTTGCAGGAACGTTGTGATGCAGAAAAGAGCGACAGAGAAGAAATCTTGCCATCAGCTCAGATGCTGTTGCTTTATTTTATTTATGAGGGAGCAAAGGAACTGTCCACAAGTCAAGCTGCAAAAGATTTGGATTTGACACCAACATCTATTTCCAGGGCGTCCAAACAACTTGAAGAAATGGGAACGCTGCAATCGAGAAAAATCGGAGTACAGAAGATACTGTTTTCAGAAAACTCCCCCAAAGAGTTGTTTTATAAAGCAGAGAAAGTTCTGCTCAATCCTGTGAAAAGGACGGTCTATGTTCCATGCGAGGAAGTAAAGAGTGAATTGTTGGAGAGTGGATATTTCGCATTGGCGGAGTATTCGATGCTCAATGCGCCTAGTGTTCGGTGCTATGCTTCAGAAAAAATATCTCAGTGGAATGACTGTATGACAAAGGATTTACAGGACTCAAATTCACAGGTGGCTGTTGAAATGTGGAGATATGACCCACGAAAATTATCGAAGGGAAAAATGGTCGATGGACTTTCTCTGGCATTATCGCTCAGGGAAGATGCAGATGAACGGGTAGAAGAAGCAGTAGAAGAAATGTTAAATGATCTGTGGAGGAAGATAGATGGTAACAGGGATTGAAAGCTTTAAGGAATGGTTCAAGGGTAACGAAAGCCAGTATGCAATTATCGGTGGAACTGCGTGTGACATCTTGATGACAGAAGAAGGCTTAGACTTCCGTGCAACAAAAGACATTGACCTTGTTCTAATTATTGAAGCCGTGGATGCGGCTTTTGGAAGAAAATTCTGGGACTATGTAAAACAGGCTGGATATGAACATTGTAATAAAAGCTCTGGTGTGCCGCAGTTTTATCGCTTCAGTCACCCGACTTCAAACCGTTATCCAGCAATGATCGAACTGTTCACTAGAAAACTGGATGCAATTCAACTTCCAGATGATGCAGTATTGACACCGCTGCCAATGGATGAGGATATATCGAGCTTGTCTGCAATCCTTTTGGATGATGATTACTATGAGTTCTTGAAGCAGGGGAAAGTGACTGTTGATGGAGTAACGGTTTTGGACGCTGCATATTTGATTCTGTTCAAGGCGAAAGCATGGATGGATTTGACGGATCGCAAAGAAGCCGGAGAACACGTTGATAGTAAAAACATTAAGAAGCATAAAAATGATGTTTTTCGATTGACTGAACTGATTGACCCTACAGTCAAGATTGCCACTCCCAGTGGCGTGTATGAGGATATGCAGAAGTTTGTTGATCGAATGGAAAATGAAACGGTTGATGTTAAACAGTTGGGGCTTGTGGGACGAACGAAAGAACAGATTCTTCAGGAATTAGTAGAATTATATGCGCTACAATAATTGATGGGTTATGGAATGAACCACTAGCTTGTAAGGAAGTGATATAACATGGAAAAGAAATACCAGGTTTTTATTTCGTCAACGTATAAAGATTTGATAGAAGCCCGTAGCAAAGTAAGGGATGCCATCCTATCGATGATGCATTTCCCAGTTGGTATGGAGATGTTTAACGCTGCTGACGAAGAACAGTGGGAAATCATACAAGAGACGATTGATAGTTCGGATTATTATGTTTTGATTTTGGGACAGCGATATGGCTCTGTAATAGAATCTGGATCGGATGCTGGAATTAGCTATACGGAAAAGGAATTTCGCTATGCGAGAGAGAAGAAAATTCCTGTTCTGGTATTCATAATTGATGATGATGTGGCAATTAAGCCGGAATTTATAGAAAAAGATCCAGAAAGTATAAAAAAGCTGGCTGATTTCAAGACAGAAGCTAAAAAAGGACGAACGGTACAGTGGTGGACTAATATTGACGAACTTGCTAGAGAGGTTTCAGAATCTTTACATCAGCAAATGGATCGAAAAAAGCGTCCAGGGTGGATAAGAGGAGATGCCTTTGATATTGAAGCAAGTCATGCAGAAATTCTCAGTTTGAATAAAAAGATAAGAGAACTTGAGCAGGAAAATGCTGAGTTGAAATCACAGATTGTAAAGCGGGTTCCTGAGTTGATGGCCGCAGTTGTGCTGGATCAACAGGATGATGAAGAAGTGGACGGAAAAGGTCTTAAAACACATGGAAAATTGCTTATTGACAGCTCAGATAATGCAATCAAGATCCAGTTATATCATAATGATGGAGAATGCTACAAAAACAAGTATGAACCACTTGATTTAAGTTGCGTTGAATCACATTTAAAAAAGTATGTAAAAGAAAAGGACTTGCAGGCTTACAATGCAGCACTACCGTCTGAAGAAGAAATAAATGATTATGCACACAAGATGAGCGTATATAAGACAATAACAAACGGTGGTGTTGCGCTCAAGCTAAGAGTGCTTAATAAGGGAACAGCGAAAGCTACCGACATTAGAATCTCAATCGTATTTCCAAAAGATATTTTTGTATATGACATTGATGATATCGAAAAAATGAAGGAGCCGAAAGCACCAAAACTTCCACCGAATCCTATTGAAAAGGCAGAGGAACGTTTTATGAGCGACTTAAATCCAGTATATGGCTTGTTGAAAAATAGTATGGACGGAATGCAGCCATTCTACTCAGCTCGAAGCTTGCCGATTATAGACCCGGCAATTTTTAACAACTCCAATTCTTCTGTGTTTGAATCAATATCTATACGAGATAACTCAATATTTGCTGAATGCAATCAGTTGCCACATAAAGATGATACCGAGTTTGATGGGATATATATTGTTCCGGCTAGAAAAGGAAAATTCAAAGTAAGCGTTTCACTGATGTGTTCGGAATATATTGAACCGAAAGTTCATGATATTGAATTTGAAATTGTCTAATAATTAAAATAAGTACGAATAAGCTGCATAGGGCTTCCCAATGGTTTTAACCCAATGGGAAACTTTATGCGGCTTATTTTTTTGCTTTTTTTGAAAAAATTGTTGTCCCTATCTTGACATCAGGGGGTTATGTTGGTTTGTCGATTGCGACCCTGCTTTCTCAGCACCATCAAGTGACTGCTGTGGATATCATTCCGGAGAAGGTGGACATGATCAACAACCGTAAGTCCCCGATTCAGGATGACTATATCGAGAAGTATCTCGCAGAAAAAGAATTGAACGTGACCGCAACTCTGGATGCAAAGGCTGCATACTCTGATGCGGACTTTGTTATTATAGCGGCCCCTACGAACTACGACAGCCGTACCCAGCATTTCGACACATCTGCAGTTGAAGCTGTGATCAAGCTGGTCATTGAGTATAACCCGGATGCCATCATGGTTATCAAGTCCACCATCCCTGTGGGCTATACAGCATCTGTTCGTGAGAAGTTCAACAGCAAGAATATCATCTTCAGCCCAGAGTTCCTGCGTGAGTCCAAGGCTCTTTATGATAACCTGTATCCTTCTCGTATCATCGTTGGTACCGACCTGAACGATGAACATCTGGTGGAAGCAGCACACGAGTTTGCTGGTCTTCTGCAGGAAGGTGCTATCAAGGAGAACATTGACACGCTGTTCATGGACTTCACTGAGGCCGAGGCCGTTAAGCTGTTCGCCAATACATATCTGGCTCTGCGTGTGGCTTACTTCAATGAGCTTGATACATACGCAGAGAGCAAAGGTCTTAACACCCAGCAGATCATTGACGGTGTTTGCCTTGATCCTCGTATCGGTACACATTATAACAACCCGTCCTTCGGTTAC
>OHST01001122.1_pt1 | contig 11207 bp, 9 predicted proteins | sample 1578841 | NCBI WGS metagenome assembly OHST01 (sample SAMEA3879593, study PRJEB24766) | human gut metagenome | biome: human-associated habitat; feature: feces | place: USA | collected 1985/1987 | reverse complement strand
TCATCTGCTGCTGCAGCTGCTCTGGGGTAAACGCCCGCACATCCTGCCCATCATAACGCACGGTCCCCCGATACTCCGGCAGCCAGCCCAGCAGGATCTTCAGCAGCGTGCTCTTGCCGCAGCCCGAAGGACCAGTAAGGGCATATTTGCCGCCTTTTTTGAACTGCGCATCCATATGGACCAGGACAGGCTTCTTTTCATCATAACAAAACGACACATCCTCCACCGTGATGCCCTGTTGCAGGGCGGGCAGACGGGACCCCGGCTGAGACACCTCGCCTGCATGGACGGTGATCTTATCAAAATAGGGCTTGCTGGCAGAGAAGGAGAGTTGAAGCCTGATGATTTGGCATAGACCGCCATAAACACTGCCGCACAAATTGCCGCCTCCGGCAGCCGCAGACTGAATAATGATGCCTTGGATCGAAAGGAAGCTGATCCATGCAAAAAGTCCCACCTGAATGATCGTGCTTATATAATCCAATCCGTTTCCAATGCTTGTTTGGACCCACTGCTGGCGGCAATGCGGTTTTTCCATTTGCTCGCTGCTTTCATAGATCCTTTTGGAGAAGAATTGCCTGCGATCAAAAAAGCACAAAATATCATATCCTGCCAGAAGATCTTTTAATTTTCCAACTGCTGTTTCTTGTGCTTTGGTAAACTCCCTGCTCAGCGTCTCCAACTTTTTCTTAAACAATTTCGGCAACAAGATCATCACAGCAGCGGTAAAAAGTGCACCAAGTAAAATAGACCAATGCAGAGCAGCCAATGCCAAGACACTGAGAGCCACTTCCACAGCCAGGCCAACTACTGTGTAAAAATTCTTCCATGCCAGCTGCTCAATTTGGTTAACATCATTCGTAAACTGAGACAAATACGCTCCGTTTTCCTGCAAGTGATATTCCTTGTAACTTTTATTCAGCAAGGAGGCTGCCATATCCTGTCGAAGCTGATCATTCATGCGCCGGATCGCCTCGCTTTGAAAATAGGAAGAAAGTGAGCTGCAAACATTTCTTCCCCCGCTTACGACCAATTCAATGACGCAAAAGAACACAACTCCCTTAAAATTCAGTTCAATAACCTGTTGAAACAGCAGGATCATCAGCAAACTCCATATGACTCTTCCGCTATTCTGAAACATCTGAAACAGGACAGCCAATAGATTGACTTTCCAGAATTTTTTTAGATAAAAAAACATACCGTCTCCCTTTCTATCAATTATTTCTCACCAACCATAGCACCATCCAGTTTTATATGGCACATTTGTTTTTCTGCAAGCCATATTAAAGCACCCCTTACCTTCTTCGTCAAGCAAAACATCTTTCATATCATCAAAAACCCGTTGTTTTTCTAACACAAAACGACGGGCGGATGCTGGCGAAAAGTTCCAAAATATGCTATACTATTTGCACAAGTTCATATAAAAGGAGCGTTGTCTATGCAAAATTTCTTTTTAGGAGATTACATCAAGCAGAAGCGGCTGGATCTGGGTCTGACCCAGGAGCAGCTCTGCGATGGCATCTGTGAGCCCATGACCCTCTCCCGGCTGGAAAACGGCAAGCAGACCCCCAGCCGCAACCGGATCAACGCCCTTTTACAGCGGCTGAGCCTGCCGGATGACCGCTATTTTGCCTTGCTGAGCAAAAACGAGCTGGAAATGGAAGCCCTGCAAAAGGAGATCGTTGCCTGCAATGTGACCGAGCAGGTAGCCGAAGGCTTTGAGAAACTGGCCCAGTTTGAAGCTCTGGCAGCCCCAGATGACCAGATCGCACAGCAATTTGCCCTGCGTTCCAGAGTACTGCTGGGGCGGTTGGAGGGACGCTATACGCCGATGGAACAGATCACGCTGCTGATGCAGGCCATCCGGCTGACTGTACCCCGCTTTGATTTGGAAAATATAGAAAGTTTCCTTTATACAAAAGACGAAATCACAATTATCAACCAGATCGGGCTCGCATACTCGGATGATGGACAAAACAAAAAAGCAGCTGAAATTTACTATCAGCTGCTTCGATATGTGCGCAAGCATTTTAAAGAAACCATAACATCTATTGGAATGTTGCCTTTAGTTCTCTATAATTATGCTCGGGTTTTAGACCTATGCGGGCGCTATGAGGAAGGCGCTGCACTCGCCAAAGAAGGGCAGGACGCTTGTATTCAGTATGGACACTATCGATTTTTGCCCAACTGCCTTGAAATTGAAGCGGAGTGCCGACATTTTATGGGCGATGAGGAAACCAGCAAAGAATTGTACTATCAATCGTACTATCTCTGTAAAATTATTAAATATAATGTCGGATTGGAGGTTATAAAACAAGAAGCAAAAGAGTATTTGAATATCCAATTTGAAGATTAATCCATATCGCCAATTCCCGGCATGGCTTCATACGGCTGTACCTCCGGTCCATCCGGTTTTTCTGGCTGCTCCGGGTCGGTCACGCCGGGCAGCGGCACGGGCAGCGGCTCCGGCTCTGCGGCAAAGCAGGGGGCGGCCAACAGGCTGCACGCCAGCACCGCCGAGGCCAAAAATGCAAAGATACGCTTCATATCGTTCCATCCTTTCGTTTTTTATTGATTTGCGACAACGAAAGGATACCACGACAAAGCAACACAGACCATATCGGCCTGTGTTCTTTTTTTCTAACACAAAACGACGGGTAGGCCGGTTTTCCCCGCTGCACTGCGCAAAAAATCCCCCGCCGGGAAAGACCCGGTGGGGGGAAGGATCATTCAGAACAGATCACTCTGCTTCTCAGCCCTTTGCCTGGAGCAGAGCGTTTACCACAGCCTGCTTCAGGGCGTTGCTGGTGATGGTAGCACCGGACAGGCCGTCCACGCCGTTGATGGCCTCCTCGCTGTCCAGGCCAATGAACTGCTCGGGCAGCTGCTCGACGGCAGGCACACCGATGCCGGGGGTCTCGTTCTGGTGCAGCACTTCCACATCTGCGATCTTGTCGCCGTCCATGGTCACACGCACCACGATCTCATCGTCCATGCCGTTGGCCTTGCCGATGTACTGGTTTGCGCCAGCCTCGTACTCGGCTTCCGGTGCGGACAGATCGTCGATATCACCCAGCTGGGTGGGGTTGGACTCCACAGCTTCCAGCTTATAGACCGGCAGCGCCTGCTTAGCGGCAGCGGCGTTCTTACCGGCGATGCGGCCAAAGATGATGCACTCGGCAATGTTGGTGCCGCCCTGGTACATGCAGACGGTCATGCCGCCGCACTCGCCTGCACCGTACAGGTGGGGAATGGGGTTGCCCTGGGTGTCCAGCACCTCGGCGTTCTGGTTGCGCTTGGGGCCGCCCTGGGTATTCAGCAGGCCGGACACCACATACATGGCGTAATACTTCTTGCCATCAAACGGACGCATATACTGGGTGTCGCGGCCGCAGAGGATATCCTCGCCGTTTTTCGCAAAGCTGTTGAAGTTGCGGATGGTCTTTGCCAGGCGCTCCGGCTTGCAGCCGGTGCCCTTGGCCAGTGCTTCCACCGAGTCGTAGGCGGTCAGAGCATCCAGCTGCGCCTGCTCCAGCAGGCCAGCGGCCTCGATCTCGTCCTTCTGGGTCTGGTCCATGATGTACCAGACCTTCTCCGGGTAGGTGGGGTTCTCCCAGATGCCGTTCTCGTACAGGTGGCCGTGGCGGACGATCTCGCTCTCGTTCACAAAGCGGTCACCATCGGTGCCCACCAGCATGGTAGCGCCGGTGTTCAGTGCGTTCTGACCCAGGGTTGCAGGCTGTGCGCAGGGCACGCCTTCCTCCACGGGCCAGGTCACGCCGCCCAGGCCAAACAGGCCCTCGTAGCAATCCATATGCCACAGGTCTGCACCCACAGCCTGGGCCATCTTGATGCCGTCGCCGGTATTGAACTGGCCGCCGCGGGGTGCATAGTTGATGATGTTCAGGTACTGCTGCACCATGTCCTTGTTGCACTCAAAACCGCCGGTGCACAGGCAGACGCCGTTCAGGGCGCGGACGTTCATCTCTTTGCCGTCCCGCTCCACCGTAACGCCCACGATGGTCTTCGTGACCGGGTCCTGGATCAGGCTCTTGGCCGGGGAGGAATACCACACGTCAATGGCGTCGCTGCGGTCCAGCACATTCTGCTTCAGGCTCTGGTACAAAAAGCTGTCGCTGACACCGGCATGGGTCGTCCACAGGCCCATCTTCTCGCTGCCGGGCATCTCCGGGTACTCCGGGCTCATAGCGCCCAGGTTGGTGGTGCCCACCTTGACGCCGGTCCAGTCAACGTACTCGTCCTTATTAAAGCCGAACTCGTCTGCCAGGATATCGGCCAGGTTCGCCACGCCCTCGCTCAGGGTGTCCACCATCTCCGGCTCCACATAGCGGCCGGCAGCCAGGGCGTTGTAGTAGGTCTTGGCAGCCTCCTTATCGCCGTTGGCATAGGCAAACAGCTGGCCGCAGATCTTGGTGTTGCCGCCGGCCTTGCCTTCCTCGCACTTTTCCAGGATCACGACCTTAGCGCCGTTGTCCGCAGCGGTCTTAGCGGCCACCATACCGGAAGCGCCCATGCCCAGGACCACCACATCGTACTCCGAGTCCCAGCGGATGGTATCTGCAAAGGTCAGCTCCTTCTGGGGTGCGGCCGCTTCGCTGGAAGCGGCGCTGCTGGAGGCGGCCTCCGACCCGCCGCAGCCGGTCAGCAGGCCCAGGCCCAGGGCGCCGGCAGCGCCCAGAACAAAGCTTTTGCGAGAGATCTTTTCCATGATGCAGAGAACCTTCTTTCTTATTCATTCGTGGTTTATTTTTTAACAAACCTTCCTCATGGCCTATTATATCGTTAAAAACTTGTCTTTGCAATTCAAAGTGCTTATACTTATCATAAGCACAAACTTATAGGAGGCCCCGCCATGACCGATCGTCAGCTCATGGGTTTTTTGACCATCGTAGAAAAAAAGAGCTTCACCGCAGCGGCTGAAGCCATGTACATCTCCCAATCCGCTTTATCCCAGCAGGTCCGCCACCTGGAGCGGCAGCTGGGTTTTGCCCTGTTCGACCGCAGCACACGCCAGCCCACCCTGACCGAGGCCGGGCGCAGCTTTTACGAGCGTGCGCGGGAGATCCAGCACCTGTATGACCGTGCTGTGGCCGAGGGCAAGCAGATCCAGCACCTCAGCCAGCAGCACATCAAACGCCTGGTCATCGGCTGCCTGGACGAGCAGTTTATCCTGATCTGGCAGGACCTGCTCACCACCGCCCTGCCGCTGGCACAGAGCTACGCCCCCTGCCCCGTCCGGTATTACAGCAAGGAATCCCTGTATGCTGCGCTGCTGCGGGGCGAAGTGCAGATCGCCGCACTGCTGGAAAACGAGGATATCCGGCGGTTTGGGCTGGACTTTTTGCCCTTTGCCCAGGTAACGGAGCTGTGTATGCCCGCCGGGCTGCCCTTGGCCCCCGAGCTGCTGGCGCACTGGGCCAAGCACAAGGTCCACGCCGAGGATCTGCTGGGGATGCAGGTGGCTTTTCATAACCTGCCGGGAAGCTCGGTATACGAGGATGCGCTCCGTGCCCACCTGCAAAAGAGCCAGCTGGATTTTGTGGACCCCCATGGGTTCCGCACCGCTGGTTTCCGGGAGACGGTACTGCTGCTGCCCGCCGTGCAGTACGGCGGCCACGCCCCGGTATTTCCGCTGGACTGGCAGCAGGGGCCGCTGCTGGGTTTTGTGACCGTGCAAGGGGCGGACCCCAAGGTCTTGGCCTATGCGGAATACATCCGGATGCACCTTATGCCCCGGGAGAACTTCTGGACGCCTCTGCGATAACAAAAGCCCCCACCGGTTCATCCCGACGGGGGCTTGCTTGATTCCAGGGGTTTTCAGCTCTCGCTGCGGCGCTGTTCTGCAGCCAGCTCCCGCTGCAGCGCCGCCTTGCGGCTGTCCAGCAGCAGGTCCTGGTTATAGCGGAAGTAACGCTCGCAGCCGTTTTCCACCAGGAAAGCATGGGCGGCGGGGTCCATGGTCAGCTCGGTGACGAACACCACCAGCTCCTGGCTCTCCCCAAAGGCCTGCTCCATAAAGTCGAAGGCTGCTTCCAGCGCTGCGCTGGCGGCTGCCTGGGCCGTCTCGCGCTGGTCTGCCAGCTGCTGGAACTGCTCCCGCAGCAGCGCAAACGCCTGCTGACCGTCTGCGGTCTGGGCGTGGCGCAGCTCCCCTGCCCAGGCGTGCAGGGCAGCAGCGGCCCGCAGCCGGGCCGCCCGCTGGTTCGGCGCCAGCAGGCCAGCCTTCTCCTGGCGCTGGGTCTCGGCCTCGTAATCGGCAATGCTCTGGCCAAACAGAGCAGAGGGGCCATCCGGCAGATCTGCGGGCAGGGCGGCAAAGCTCTGCTTCGTCTGCCGCAGCAGGCCATAGCAGTCGTCCGCCACTGCGTCTGCCTGGCGGGAAGCGGCGATGCGGGTGCGCAGACCGGAGAGCAGCAGCCCCACCAGGGACAGCCGCTCATCAAAGGGGGCGCGCATCAGCCGGGCAAATGCCTCCGACCGGGGCTTGCCTGCCAGGATCTCCTCCACGCCGTAGTCGTCCCGGTACTTATAGTACAGGGCCAGATACGCAGCAAACTCCTCTGCGATGGCGGGATGCTGGAGATACTGCCCGATCAGCTCGGTATCCGCCGCAAGGCCCAGCGCCTCGTAGGTATCCAGCAGGTTGGACAGGTCCTCCCAGCCGCGGGCGGTGACAAAGCGGCTGCCCTCCACATCCGCCTCGATCTGGTAAAAATGCTGGGGATGCAGCTCCAGATAGCTGAGGATGGCGCTGTGGATGCCCACTGCCCGGGCATACTCCCGCCAGACCCCCAGGTCCGGCTGGATATCCATCCGGCGCACACGGTCCAGGGTGACCAGGTCAAAATCCCGCACCGACTTATTATACTCCGGCGGGTTGCCTGCCGCCACGATCACCCAGCCAGCCGGGACAGCCTGGTTGCCAAAGGTCTTGCACTGCAAAAATTGCAGCATCGTGGGGGCCAGGGTCTCGGACACGCAGTTGATCTCGTCAATGAACAGGATGCCCTCGGACAGGCCGGTGGACTCCATCTTGGCATAGATGCTGGCAATGATCTCGCTCATGGTGTACTCGGTCACCGATACATCCCGCCCTGCATAGTGGCGCTGCCGGATAAAGGGCAGGCCCACGGCGCTTTGACGGGTATGGTGGGTGATGGTGTAGGCCACCAGCGCCACGCCGCAATCCCGGGCGGCCTGCTCCATGATCTGGGTCTTGCCCACACCCGGAGGGCCCATCAGCAGGATGGGACGCTGGCGCACAGCGGGGATCTTATACTGTCCCAGCTCGTCCTTGGCAAGGTAGGCCCGGACGGTGCGCTCGATCTCTTCTTTTGCTCGTTTGATATTCATACTCGCAACCTCACGTATTGTTCATATCACGGTAGGGGTCCTGCTCCTCCGCCAGTGCGGCGGCCAGGGCGTTTTGGGCGGCCGGGGCAGGGGAAGTAAACTCGTCCTCCTCCAACACCAGCTTGATGGCCCAGGGGGGCACATTGGCATCATCGAACCGATCCCCCAAAAACAAAAAGGCGGTCTCGTAAGCGGGGCGGCGGGCCGGGTAGGTGCCCAGTCCGTCGGTAAAGTACAAAAGGCCCCGCAGATTTGTAAACTGGCGGGAGGCGCACAGCTCATCTACATAGGCAAAGGCGGGGCGGAAGTCGGTGCCGCCGCCGCCCCGGAGGGTAAACTGCTCCATAGCCTGCACCAGCTCCTGCTCAGAGCGGATGGGCAGGTCCTGCCGGACCTGGTCGTCTGCCTGGATCAGGTGCAGATTCATCCGGTGGAAAAAGTTCTCCCGCGCTTTCAGCAGCGTATACGTCTCGGACAAAAAAGCCCGCACCAGCTCTCCGGAGGTGGAGTAGCTGGTATCCACCACCAGGGCCAGCTCCTCCACCTTTTTGCTCTCACGGCTTTCCAGCGGCTCGATCAGGGGCAGGTTGCCGTACATCGAGAGACCGTAGGTGTAAAAGTTCAGGTCAAATTCCTCCGGGTCCAGCCGGATCTCCTCCCGCAGCACACAGAACCGGCGCAGAAAATCCCGGTAACTGCGGCGGCTGCGGTTGGCGGCCCGGATCTGGGCGGCCAGCGTGTCGGTACCATCCCCGGCCTCCTTATCCCGCAGCTCCATCTCGGTCTGCATCTGCTGGCCCAGCTTCTGCCAGGTGGACTGGGGGCTGGGACTGGGGGTGGGAGGCTGGGACTGGGGGTCCTTTGGCCACAGCCGATGGTCGTCGGTATAAAACTCCCGTTCCAGCTGGCGCAGCACGCCGGGGGTCTGGCCCAGCAGCCAGCGGTAGGCCGCTGCAGCGGCCACCACCCGCCCCTAGGCACGGCGGCGCAGGTAGGTCAGCGGGCGGGTCACACTGGGACGCTGCAGGCTGTCCAGCACATTCTCCACTGCGATATCACAGGCCAGATCCCACAGCTGCGGCTCCCGCCCGCCCCGCAGCCACAGATGCCGGAACAAGCAGTGGAACAGGCTGTGCAGGTACAGGCGGTTGAGGTATTTGGGGTTTTGCTGGTACAGCCGCAGCAGGGTGCTGGGCTGGTAGTACAAGCTGCGGCCATCGGTGGCCTGGGTGCGGCATCGCTCGTCCGGCACAAAGTCCAGCGCAGAGAGCGCCGGGCCCAAAAACCGGAAGTCCAGGTACAAACCGCTGCGCACCACCGCCAGCACCTCGCCGCCCATCCGGGCCTGCCATTCTTCCTGGGTCTCCGGACGGCGGGACACAAACTCTTGGGTCAAAGGATACACCTCACTTTCGTTCTATCCTATAAAGGGAAGGCTGCTTTTTGCAGCTGGCAGCACATCCCGTCTTAAAAATCAAAGTCGTATCGGGGCCGCTTGGGGGCAGATGCCCGGCGGCGGCGCTCCGCATCCGCCAGCAGTGCGGCAGCCGGCGCATTCTCTGCCCGGCGGGCCAGCACACCACCCTGCGCCAGGGTATCGGCATCCAGCAGTTCCAGCGCCAGCAGCGCCTGCAAAGCGGGGGTATCCTGGCTGCGCAGCAGCCGCTGGATCACCCGCAGCCCCTGGGCGGACAAAAAGTCCCGGTAGGCTTGCTGCGGCCCCTGCTCCAGCCGCCAGGGCCAGCGCAGACGGTCGAAACAGAGCATCGCCACGATCTCCGGGTCATCGGCATCGTGTCCCTGGACAAAGATGGCGTCGTATTCCTCCATCTGCACCTGTCCAGCCCGGAAGCACTGCCGGTAATGGTACCCCTGCCCGGAAAAGGTGTGCAGCAAAATGTGGGCGGGGGTCTCCTCGATATCCTCCCAATAAGCGGGATACCACAGCCCCGCCAGAGGCTGCGGCTCTCCCTCCGGCCAGAACAGAGCGGACACCTGCTCGGTCAGGTTGGCCACCAGCGCCCCCAGCCCGGTGGGCTGCTCCGGCGCTGCCCGCAGCACCAGCTGCTCCAGGGCAAAGCAGTTCAAAAACACATCGCTGCCCAGCCGCAGTTCCCCGGCGCCCAGGGTCAGCCGGTGCAGTTTGCGGCAGTCATAAAAAGCACAGCTGCCCACCAGAGCCAGCGTGCCTGGCAGGGTCACCTGCTCCAAAAAGCTGCCGCACACCGGGTGCAGCGGCTCTGCCGGCAGCGGGACGGGTACGAACGCCTCCCCCTGCTGCTGATACCAGAGCGTCCCTTCCGGCTGGCTGCGCAGCGCCGGGGCAAAACAGTAATCCCCCAGTTCGGTCAGCGCCAGGGGGCCGTCCAGCCCCGGCAGGGTATCCGGCAGGTGCAGCACCGGACTCTCCCCGTAGACCCGGAGCAGCCGTGCGCCGCCTTCTGCCAATGGTAAGACTTGTAGGATCATCGCTTTTATCCTCTTTTGGTTTCTTTGCAGGCTGGCGCCCAAACAAAAAGGCTGCCGCCCAGGGCCGCAAGGGGCCGGGCAGCAGCCTGGGAAAATTTATTCGAGCGCTGCCTGGGCAAGGCAGTCATTCATGGCCTCAAAAACAGCCTTGCTGGTCATGGTGCTGCCGGACACAGCATCCACCCCGCTGGGGCTGCCCGCCTGGGCCAGCAGCGGCGCCAGGGTCTGTGCCGCCTGGCCGCCCAGGGCCGGGGTCTCGCCGGAAGCATCGATCTCCACTGCCGACACCTGTCCCCCGGCGATGGTGACCGTCACGGTCACATCGCTGAGGTAGCCTGCCGCAGCAGCGGTGTACTCTCCGTCCCCATAGGCGGCGGAGTTATCGGCATCCGGCACCGAGCTGGTGTTGGAGATATACAAAGCCAGCACCACGCCCATCAGCAGCGTGAGCACAGCCATGATCGAAATATTACGGGTCATGCGCTTTTTCATCAGATCTTGTTACTCCTCTGGTCAGTTCTGGGCGGCAGGCTTGAAGCTGTCCCGCAGGGTGACCACCCGGTTATACACGCCGGGGTTCTTGGAATCCGGGGTAAAGAAGCCGGTCCGCACGAACTGGAACTTCTCTCCGGGCTTTGCGTCCGCCAGAGCCTGCTCCAGCTTGCAGCCGGTGCGCACGGTGACGCTGTCCGGGTTCAGATAATCCTTGTAATCGCTGCCCTCCGGGATCGCATTCATGTTGGCCTCGGTAAACAGCTTGTCGTACAGGCGCACCTCGGCCTCCACACAGTGGGCGGCGCTGACCCAGTGGATGGTACCCTTGACCTTGCGGCCGTCTGCCGGGTTGCCGTTGCCGGTCTCCAGGTCAGCGGTGCAGTGGATGGCGAGGATGTTGCCGGCCTCGTCCTTCTCCACGCTCTCGCAGCGGACGATGTAGCCACCCATCAGACGCACCTCGCCCCCCAGGGTCAGGCGCTTGAACTTCGGGGGCGGCACCTCAGCAAAGTCCTCCCGCTCGATCCACAGCTCCTTGGTAAAGGCCACCGGACGGGTGGAGGCATCGTTTGCCTCCCGGTTGGGGTTGTTGGCCACCTCAAAATACTCGGTCTTGTCGGCGGGGTAGTTGTCCACCACCAGCTTCACCGGGTCCAGCACGGCAATGCGGCGCTGGGCGGTCAGGTCCAGCTCGCTGCGGATGCAGGCTTCCAGCTGGCGCATATCGATCAGGTTATCGCTCTTGGAAATGCCGGCCTCCCGCACAAAGGTAAAGATGGAGGAGGCGGTGTAGCCGCGGCGGCGCAGACCGCACAGGGTGGGCATGCGGGGATCGTCCCAGCCGTCCACGATGCCCATCTCCACCAGCT
>OHST01001119.1_pt1 | contig 11213 bp, 8 predicted proteins | sample 1578841 | NCBI WGS metagenome assembly OHST01 (sample SAMEA3879593, study PRJEB24766) | human gut metagenome | biome: human-associated habitat; feature: feces | place: USA | collected 1985/1987 | reverse complement strand
TGAGGCCCCCTTGCCCTTATTGTTGTATATCTTCACTGTTTATGCTGTTTCTCCGCTATCATAACATAATTTTTACTTGACAGCAATCCATTATTTTGCTATCATCATTAAAATCGTTATTGTACATAATAGGTGTTTTGGACGATAACAGACGTTACACAAAATTACATACAAACTACATATAATAGAAGAAAGCGAGGATTTTAGAAAATGGGAACTATTATCGGCGAAGGAATTACATTTGATGACGTTCTTCTGGTTCCTCAGTATTCTGAGGTTACACCAAACCTGATCGATCTGAAGACTCATCTGACAAAGAAGATCGTACTGAACATTCCTATGATGAGTGCAGCCATGGATACCGTTACGGAGTCAAAAATGGCGATTGCAATGGCAAGACAGGGTGGTATCGGAATCATTCATAAAAACATGTCCATTGAAGCACAGGCAGATGAGGTCGATAAGGTAAAGCGTTCGGAAAACGGTGTTATCACAGACCCATTTTTCTTATCTCCAGACAATACATTACAGGACGCTGACAACCTGATGGCAAAGTTCCGTATCTCCGGTGTTCCGATCACAGAGAACGGTCGTCTGGTCGGCATCATCACGAACCGTGATTTAAAGTTCGAAACCGATTTCACAAAGAAAATCAGTGAATCCATGACCTCCGAAGGTCTGATCACCGCTCCGGAAGGAATTACCTTAGAAGAAGCCAAAAAGATTCTTGCAAAAGCCAGAAAAGAAAAACTTCCGATTGTTGACAAGGATTTCAACTTAAAAGGTCTGATCACCATCAAAGATATTGAAAAACAGATCAAGTATCCGCTTTCTGCAAAGGATGATCAGGGACGTCTTCTCTGCGGTGCCGGTGTCGGTATCACCGGAAACATGATGGAGCGTGTCGATGCCCTGGTTGCTGCCCATGTCGATGTCATCGTTGTCGATTCCGCACACGGTCATTCCAAAAACATTCTGGAAGCCGTAAAGAAGATCAAGGCAAAATACCCGGATCTGCAGGTTATCGCCGGAAACATTGCAACCGGTGCTGCTGCACAGGCACTGATTGATGCCGGAGCTGATGCAGTTAAAGTTGGTATCGGACCTGGTTCTATCTGTACCACACGTATCGTTGCCGGTATCGGTGTTCCACAGATCTCTGCAATCATGGACTGCTATGAAGTTGCAAAACAGAGCGGCATCCCTGTCATCGCCGATGGTGGTATCAAATACTCCGGCGATATGACAAAGGCTATCGCAGCCGGTGCAAACGTATGTATGATGGGTTCCATGTTTGCAGGATGTGACGAAGCTCCGGGTACTTTTGAACTGTATCAGGGAAGAAAATACAAAGTATATCGTGGAATGGGATCCTTAGCAGCTATGGAGAATGGTAGTAAAGACCGTTACTTCCAGACAAACGCTAAGAAGTTAGTTCCAGAAGGTGTCGAAGGACGTGTTGCATATAAAGGAACTGTTGAAGACACAATCTTCCAGATGATGGGTGGTCTTCGTTCTGGAATGGGATATTGTGGAGCAAAAGATATCAAGACATTACAGGAGACAGGAGAATTTGTTAAGATTTCTGCTGCATCCTTAAAAGAAAGTCATCCACATGACATCCATATCACAAAAGAAGCACCAAACTACAGTGTAGAATAAGAAATCAAGAATATACAGAAGCCAGAGTACATAAGAAGATGTATTCTGGTTTCTTTTTGTTGTATGAAAAAGAGTTCATAATCCGATACATTAATTGACAATTATCAATAAAAGTGATTGACTTCTTTAAGAAACAGGAATATCATTAAATTACTTTGGTTATCAAAATAGTAATCAAAAGAGATAAATAAGGAATAAGAAAAGAAATATGAGAAAGGTAAGAAAATGATCTCAAAATTCAGCGTAAAGAAACCGTATACAGTCATTGTAGCGGTTGTACTAGTTATCATTTTAGGAATCGTGTCATTTACAAAGATGACAACAGACTTGCTTCCAAGTATGGAACTGCCATATGCAATCGTTATGACGACATATCAGGGAGCATCTCCGGAGACTGTGGAAACGACAGTTACAAAACCAGTGGAACAATCAATGGCAACGATTTCAAATATCAAAGAAGTTAATTCAATTTCCAGTGAGAATATGTCAATGGTCATTTTGGAATTTGAAGGTGATACGGATATGAATGCAGTATCTCTTGATATGAGAGAGAAGCTTGACATGATCAAAGGCTACTGGCCAGACGAAGTAGGTAATCCAACGATCATGAAATTAAGTCTCGATCAGATACAGGGGTTCTGGCCGGATGCAGTATCGAATCCCATTATTATGAAATTAAATCCAGATATGATGCCGGTTATGGTAACAGCTATGGATTCTGATAAGTTAAGTAATACGGAATTATCAGAGTTGATCAATGATAAGATTGCACCATCTTTAGAAGCTGTTGACGGAGTCGCATCCGTAAGTAGTACAGGACTTGTAACAGAACAAATCAATGCGATCATCAGCGAGAAGAAGATCGATAAATTAAATGAGAAGATCGAGAAGGCATTGAATGGTCAGTTTGATGAAGCTCAAAATAAGATTGATCAGGCAAGAGCCCAGATGGAATCTGGAAAGAACACATTAGATGCACAGAGAACAAAGGCTAATACTCAGCTTGCGAAAGCTCAGACTGCACTTACGGATGGACAGTTAAGTCTTGCTCAGAAAGAGGTGCAGGTAACGAGTTCAATCACGAATTTGAAGGTGCAGAAACAATCGTTGCAGACATCCCTCAAGACATTAAAAACACAGATCGCCAAGATGGAAGAACAGGCAAAACAAGTTCCGGATGCAGCAACAAAGATGCAGCTTGCGGCTCAGATCGAAGAACTGAAAAAGCAGGAGACAACAGCAAAAAGTTCGATCAAAGCATTGGATAAGAATTTAAAAACATTAAACAATGCATTAAAACAGATCAAAAAAGGAAAGAAAACGATCAATTCTAAACTGACACAGTTTAATGTACAATCAGCAACGGCAACCCAGAAGATGAATGATGGGGAGATCAAACTGGCACAGGGAGAAGCACAGTTGAATTCCAGCCAGCAGCAACTTGATTCCAGCAAAGAGCAGGCAAAAGAAGCTGCAAATATTAAGAATAAGCTGACAGTTGCGAATGTCAAAGCACTGTTAACAGCACAGAACTTTGAGATGCCGGCAGGATATATCAGTGAAGGGAATACACAGTATCTGGTACGTGTTGGAGATAAGGTGACGAATCAAAAAGATCTTGCCAATATGGAATTATTAGATCTTGGAATCAAAGGAATCCCACCGGTCAAACTTTGTGATGTAGCAGACGTAGCGATTGTAGATAACTCAGCAGATACATATTGTCGTGTGAATGGAAATAACGGTGTTGTATTAACAGTCCAGAAACAGAATAATTATTCTACAGCTGATGTAGCAGACAAAGTTGCAGCGAAGATGAAGACACTTACCAAAGAAAATAAAGGATTCCATTATGTTAATATTATGGATCAGGGTGTATACATTGATATGGTGACAGGTTCTGTTATTCAGAATCTGTTAATGGGAGCAATCCTTGCAGTCTTTATCCTATTATTATTTTTGAAAGACGTCAGACCGACGATCGTTATTGCATGCTCCATTCCGTTAAGTGTCATTTTTGCGGTGGTGTTGATGTACTTTACAGGAATTACGCTAAATGTAATCTCCTTGTCGGGACTCGCACTTGGAGTGGGAATGCTTGTGGACAACTCGATCGTGGTTATTGAGAATATCTATCGATTAAGAAAAGAAGGAGTTCCAGTTAAAGAAGCAGCGAGCAAGAGGGGTTGCAGGAGCGATCACATCTTCGACACTAACAACAATTTCTGTATTCCTGCCGATCGTATTCACTACAGGGCTTACAAAACAGCTCTTTGTGGATATGGGACTAACCATCGGTTACTCTCTGGTAGCCAGCCTGATCGTAGCGGTGACATTTGTGCCAATGATGTCAGCTGGAGTACTCAATAAAGTTACACAAAAAGATAGTAAAGTGATCAATAAACTGCAGACATTATACCGTAAAGTTATGACAAGGTTGTTAAATCGTAAGATTATTGTAGTAGCTGTAACACTCGCACTGTTCGCGGGAAGTATTTTTGGAGCAATGAATATTGGAAGTTCTTTAATGCCAAGCATGGACAGCACACAGATGACGATGACGATCAAAATGCCACAGGGATCTTCAATGGAAGAAACAGCATCAATGACAGATACAGTAATGAAGAAAGTAAAAGAGATCAAAGATGTTGATAGTGTAGCAGGAATGATATCCTCTGGCTCTTCCGGAATCTCTTCAATGACATCAGGAGGATCTTCAAATGAAGACCAATCCAGTATGTATGTTTTATTAAAAGAAAAGAAGAAACATACAAACAAAGAGATCAAGAAAGAAATCCTAAAGAAAACAAAGAAATTTGATTGTGAGGTTGAAGTGCAGGAATCCAGTATGGATATGAGTGCACTTGGTGGAAGCGGTATTTCTGTACAGATCAAAGGAAATGATTTAAATAAACTAAGATCTATTGGAAAAGATATTGCCCAGATCGTAGAGGATACGAAAGGAACACAGAACATCTCGAATGGAAGTGAAGAGATAACACCAGATCTTCATGTTGTGGTAGACAAGAAAAAGGCAGTAAAAAATGGTTTAACAGTTGCAACGATCTATCAACAGTTAAGTGAGAAATTAAAAGATGCCAGTGAAGCAACAACAATCACGATCAATGAAAAAGAGTATAGTGTCAATGTTGGAAATAGTGCAAAGAATACATTGACAAGAGATGATCTTAAGAAAGTGAAACTTACAGGAACAGTAAGTGGAAAAGAAAAAGAAGTTACATTGGATCAGGTAGCGAACTTCAGAAATAGTGACAGTTTATCTTCTATTAATAGAAACCAGCAGGAAAGAACATTGAGTGTAACATCAGAGATCAAAGATGGCTACAATGTAGGAAAAGTCAGCAGCGCTGTACAAAAGAAGATTAAGAAATACAATGCACCAAAAGGATACAGTATTACAATGAAAGGTGAGATGGAATCCATTCAGGAAACAACAGGACAGATTGGCCTGATGTTATTGCTGGCAGTAGCATTTATGTATTTGATCATGGTAGCACAGTTCCAGTCACTGAAATCGCCATTTATCATTTTATTTACGATTCCAATGGCATTTACAGGAGGATTCTTAGGACTACTGATCACTGGAAAAGACTTAAGTGCGATCGCAATGATCGGATTTGTTATGCTTGCAGGTATCATTGTAAATAATGGTATCGTGCTGGTAGATACGATCAATCAGTTAAGAGAATCGGGATACGAATTTGAAGAAGCAATCCTGACAGCAGGTACGATGCGTGTACGCCCGATCTTGATGACAGCCCTTACAACGATTCTTGGATTATCTACAATGGCGATTGGTTTAGGGCAAGGTGCCGAGATGATGCAGCCGATGGCGATCGTTACGATCGGTGGTTTGATTTATGGAACTTTACTAACATTATTAGTGGTTCCATGTATTTATGGACTCTTCAATAGAAGAAAAAAGAAAGCAGAGTAAATCTTACAAAACTATTAAATATGACCGCTTTCCTTTACTTTTAAAAAGAGAAAAGATATAATAGTACAAGAATCATGTCAGAATTGACATGATTCTTTGATATATGGAAGAACCATAAGAGAGAAAAGAAAGAGGATAGATCATTGGAAGGAGCAGACATATGAATCAGAAAAAAGATTATGTTCTGAGATGGATTCCGAAGTATTCTATCATTCCGCTGATTACAGCGTTAGTACTGAATACGTTGGTTTACAGTGGAACAATGGTGCTTTGTAAAGGATTATATCATCATGATTTTACAACAGCATTTGACCGGATGGTACCGGTGATCCCAGAATTTACAAGTATTTATTTGATATGTTATGTGTTTTGGGTTGTGAACTACATTATGACTGCGAGAATCAGTAGAGAACATATGTATAGATTTTTGACAGCAGATTATCTGTCAAGGATCGTATGTGGGATTTCCTTTGTCTTTTTGCCAACAACACTGGTAAGACCAGAGATCACAGGAACAGGATTTTGGGATCAGGCATTACGATTTGTGTATTCGATCGATCAATCGGCAAACTTATTTCCATCGATTCACTGTTTGGTAAGTTGGTTTTGTTATATTGGGATCAGGCATCAGAAGAAGATTCCAGTGTGGTATCAGAGATTTTCACTTGTTTTTGCAATTTTAGTCTGTATTTCCACGCAGGTAACCAAGCAGCATTATATCATAGATGTGTTTGGCGGGATCATTTTAAGTGAAGTTTGTTATCTGATCGGAAGAAAGACCAATTTGTATCAAGGACTCTGGAAGGTGTTTGAGAAGATCAACCAACGAGTTGGTTTAGAGAGAAGATCTGTGAAATACAAAGGGAAATTATCGGAGATCAAAGGGTAGGAAAGATGAAGAATAAGAAAAAAGTCATCGGTAATACAGTCTTTTTCTTTGCATTATTTGGATTGACTGCATATGCCGTATTGAAAGGAAAGGAACTTTCTGAGCTGGCGGAAGTTCTAAAATCAGTAAAACCTGCATATTATATTGCGGGATTGGTTATGATCGTTGTGTTTGTGTGCTGCGAGTCGTATATTATTTATCGCATGCTACGGCTGCTTCATTACAATGATGTGCCGAAGAGAAATTGCGTCAAATATTCGTTTGTAGGTTTCTTTTTCAGTTGTATTACACCGTCTGCAACTGGCGGACAGCCAATGCAGCTTTACTACATGAACCGCGATAAAGTTGACATATCCGTGGGAACCGTCATTTTGATGATCGTTACCATTTTATATAAATTTGTTCTGGTATTTTTAGGAGCACTGATCTTTTTATTCCGTCATTTTCTTGTGGCAGAATATATTGGGAAGGCAGCATTCTTCTTTTACCTTGGAATGGCATTGAATGTGTTTTGTGTTGCGTTCATGCTGATTCTTGTATTTGAGCCAACGTTAGCATCCAAAATCGTGCTGTGGCTGTTTCAGAAATTAGAAAAGTTCCATATTTTAAAGAAAAAAGAAGAACGTCTTGAAAAACTTCAGAATTCTATGATCGAGTATCATAAAGCAGCAGCAATCATTCAAGGACATCGGATTTTTATTTTTCGGATGTTCGTTGTCACATTGATTCAGAGACTGATCCATTTTTCAATTACATATCTTGTATACAGAGCAATGGGACTTTCTGCATTAGGATTTATTGATGTAGTTGCTTTACAGAGTGTTATTTCAATTTCTGTGGATATGCTTCCGTTGCCAGGCGGAATGGGAATCAGTGAAGGCTTATTTTTAAATATCTTTAAGAAGATTTTTGTTGGCGGATTATTATATCCGGCAATGCTGTTAAGCCGAGGAATCAGTTATTATGCACTGGTATTGATCAGTGCAGTGATGACAGGAGTCGCACATGTTACGATAAAGCGTAAAGAATAGAGGGAAAAAGGTATGATAGGATTTTATAATGCATCTGTAATACTGACATATTTAGGAGTTGTCAGTGCAGTATTTGGAATGTCACAGGCATTCAATGGAAACTTTAAGATCGCAATTTTATGTTTGATGATCTCAGGATTAACAGATATGTATGATGGAACGATCGCAAAGATGATCAAGAGAAGCGAAGACGCCAAGAAGTTTGGAATCGAGATTGATTCTTTATGTGATCTTGTCTGTTTTGGAGTGTATCCGGTTGTGATCGGTTATTGCCTTGGAATGGACCAATGGTATGCAAGGATCATTTATATGTGTTATGTTTTAGGCGGAGTTATTCGTCTGGCATATTTTAATGTTACAGAAGAACAGCGTCAGGCACACAGCAGTTCCAGAAGAAAACATTATCAGGGACTGCCAATTACATCGGTTGCACTGATCATTCCGATCGTATATCAGCTTCGAAGATTCTTTCCAGAAGAATTTCCATACATATATGTTGCAATGTTAGCAGTGATCGCTTTCTTATTTGTATTTGATTTTAAAGTCTTTAAACCAGATAAGAAATGTATGCTTGCATTTGTAGTTATTGGAGCATTGATCGCAGTAAAGATGTTCTTACTGTAAGATGATAGGAGAATCGTAGATGAGATATGCCGATAGAGATGGAAATATTTACGAAGAAGAGAATGGGCAAGATCGTTTGCTTCATTGGATGTATACAACTATGGCAGGACGAGCCAGTCTAAAAATATTAATCAGACCTTGGGTATCCAAACTAGGGGGAGCTTTCTTAAGTTCTCCCATTTCCAAATGTCTGATCAAAGGATTTGTCAAGAATAATCATATTGATATGAGTGAATATGAGAAGAAAAATTACAAATCTTATAATGAATTCTTCTCAAGAAAGATCAAAGAAGGAAAACGTCCATTTCCGGAAGATAAAACAATCTTAGGAAGTCCTTGCGACTGTAAAGTAAGTGTGTATCCAATCGAAGAGAAGACATCTTTTGTTGTAAAGGATACAAGATATACGTTGGATTCATTGATCAGAAACCGCAAGATCGCAAGACATTTTCAGGGCGGTTATGCCGTGATCCTACGCCTGACAGTAGATGATTATCATAGATACTGCTATTTTGATGATGGAATTAAGAGTGAGAATCATAGGATTGATGGAGTTTATCATACCGTCAATCCGATCGCAAATGATCATGTGAAAATCTATAAAGAGAATACCAGAGAATATACATTGATGAAGACAAAACATTTTGGAGATGCACTCCAGATGGAAGTTGGAGCATTGATGGTTGGAAAGATTGTTAATCACGATGGAGCCGGATCTATGAGGCGCGGGATTGAGAAAGGATATTTTCAGTTTGGAGGTTCAACGATCATTTTATTATTAGAAAAGGATAAGGTTGAGATCAGAGAAGAACTGTTAGAACGTACCAAGAACCAGTGTGAGACAAAGATCAGGCAGGGTGAGATGATCGGGAAAGCATTGGTATGACCTTAAAATAAATATTGACAGAGTGGTCATATATGGCTATACTAAGTTCATAAGTTGAAGGAGCAACGAATTTTCGTTGCTCCTTTTTTGCATTTTAGAAATGAAAATAAGATCAGAGAGGAGAGATAGTATATGTTAAGTAAGATCATATCTGATGTGGATGCTTTTGTATGGGGACCAGTGATGCTGGTGCTTCTCGTGGGAACAGGAATCCTTTTAACAATTCGATGCAATTTCCTAACCTGGAGAAACCTTCATTGGGCGATTAAAAAGACATTAAGTAAAGAATCCAGAACAAAAAACAGAGGAGAGGGTGATGTATCACCATTTTCAGCATTGACAACAGCACTGGCGGCAACGATCGGAACTGGAAATATCGTAGGAGTAGCGACAGCAATGGTTTCAGGAGGTGCTGGAGCATTGGTGTGGATGTGGATTTCTGCATGTTTTGGATTATCATCTAAATTTTCAGAATGTATGTTGGTGATCAAATACAGAGAAGTTAATGAAAAGGGCGAGATGTCCGGTGGACCAATGTATACAATGAAAAAGGCACTCAAGAACAAAAAGCTTGGAGCCGCACTTGGATGGCTGTTTGCATTATTTGCCGTGATCGCATCCTTTGGAATTGGAAATATGACACAGGGAAATTCAATTTCAACAGCAGTTCATGAGACATTTGGAGTATCGGTTAGTACTGTTGGAGCAGTGATCACTATTTTAGCCTTACTGATCATCATCGGTGGAATAAAAACGATATCAAAAGTATCTTCTGTCGTAGTTCCAGTGATGGCAATCTTTTATGTGATCGCAGGAGTCATCGTCATTCTTGGGAATATCAGTAATCTTCCAGCAGGACTTTCCATGATCTTTCATATGGCATTTAGTGTGAAAGCGGTAGGAGGAGCTCTTTGTGGAAATATCGTCGCATCTATGATGAATGCAGCACGTTACGGAGTTGCCAGAGGATGTTTTTCAAATGAAGCTGGAATGGGATCTGCAGCGATCACAGCGGCAGCAGCAACAACAGATCATCCGGTTCGGCAGGCATATATCAATATGACAGGAACTTTCTGGGATACGATCGTTGTCTGTACGATCACAGGTCTTGCGATCGCAAGCTCCGGAGTGCTTGGACAGATCGATCCGGCAACAGGAGAGATGTACATAGGTTCTGCATTAACGATTGCGGCATTTTCCACAGTTCTTGGAAAAGTTGGAGGATATTTGGTAACGATCGGAATTGCACTTTTTGCATTTTCCACAATTCTTGGATGGGAGTATCATGGAGAAAAGGCGTTTGAGTATCTGATGGGAACTCATAAGTTCAACATGATCTACCGAATTATCTTTTCTCTGGTAACTTATGTCGGGGCAACACAGACATTGGAGCTTGTATGGAACTTCTCAGATATTACAAATGCATTGATGGCAATCCCAAATCTGATCTGTATGCTGTTATTAAGCGGTGAGATCGCAAAAGATGTGAAAGAATTTCAGAAGACCATAGAAGAAGAGAAAGCGAGAAAATAGATATAAGATAACTTAGAAAAAGAGATCATCCAAGCAAAATCTCTTTTATTCAGAGTGAAAATAGATTATGATAAGATTAAGTACTTGATCAAAGAAAGTAATTGGAGGATGTAAAATGTCATATGAAATGAAGCTGGAACAAGGCTTGTCACAGCAATTAAATCAGTTTCAGGTACAATCATTAAAGATCTTATCGTTTGATAATTATGAACTTGAGAAGTTTTTGCAGGATGAATATGCAGAGAATCCATTGATGGAACATAAGGAATCTGGAAAGGAATTCTTTACATTGCATGGAAATGCAGGCGGATATCAGGATATTGAGCAAAGTGATATTGAAGATAAGAAAATCGAAGATCCCGAAGCCTTCTTTATGGAACAGTTAAATGCAAAAGATTATACAAAGAAAGAGTGGAATGTTATGAAATACATGGCACAATGCCTAGAGGAATCCGGGCTTTTGCTTGTTTCCACAAAAGAGATCAGTCACAAGCTTGGAATTGAAGAAAAAGATTGTGAAAGGCTTTTAGATCATCTCAAGCAATTAGAACCAGCAGGTGTATTTGCAGAAAGTGTATCGGAATGTCTCCTTCTTCAGCTTGAAAGAGAAGGAATATTAAATGATGACCT
>OHST01001114.1_pt1 | contig 11253 bp, 8 predicted proteins | sample 1578841 | NCBI WGS metagenome assembly OHST01 (sample SAMEA3879593, study PRJEB24766) | human gut metagenome | biome: human-associated habitat; feature: feces | place: USA | collected 1985/1987 | reverse complement strand
CCGTCGGCGGGATCGATGGCCAGCGCGTACATCTCCTCCTCGCGCAGCACGGCGTCGATCTGGAAATAGTAGTGCGAATGGCTGTCGCGCATCTCCTGCACGGCCGTCGTTGCGAGCACCGGGTCGTAGTTCTGCGACCGGAGCGTGGGCAGGAAACTCAGGAATTCCGGGAAATCCACCCACTGATCGCTGAAATCGGTGACCGTAAAGTCGTTCTTCGCGCATATGTCCCGGAAATCCTGCTGCCGGGCTTCGCTCTTCGCCCCCATCAGCTCCCGCAATTTGCGCGCCTGGCGGTACCCTTCGCCGAACTGCACGATCCGTCCCTTGACCAACGTACGGTCGAGCCGGAAATCGGCCTTGTGCGCGTTGTAATAGGCCGCGATCTCGTTCTCCGTGAAGGTCGTGTCGATGCTGCGGTCGACGTAATGCTGATCCAGCTTGCGGATCAGCAGCGCCTGCCGGTACTCCTCGACCATCTTGTCGATATCGTCCGCCGAAGCGGAAAAAAGGATCTCGGCCTCCTGCAATTTGAGCTGTTTGCGCACCCAGCGGTCGACATAGACCTTCATGAAGGCCGCGCTGTCCTCGCCCGTAACCCCCTTCGGGACTACCGACTCGACATCGCGCATCTTCAGTTCGCTGCCGCCCGCCCGCGCCAGCGTGGTATCGCTGGCAAAATAGCCGGGCAGTTCCTGGCAACCGGCCAGGAACAACGTAGCCGCCACGACCGCTATTTTCGTTCGCAAAGTCATAATCCGGAGGACAAAGATACTGTTTTTACTCGTAACTAACGCAGCCTCTGCCGAGATTATTACGCCGCGCCGCGATTTTTCTCCTCGGCCTTCAGACGGCGCAGCGACACGAGCATCATGTAACCCGAAACGGCGAAGACGGCCAGCGCTGCGATATACAACAGCACGTAGAGCGTCCGGCTGCCGACCATGTCGATGAGCATGGAATTACCGTGCCCGGCAATCAGCGCCAGGTAGGCAATGCCGTTGTTGACCGCATGGAGTATGATCGCAGACCAGAGCGAATCGGTGCGCAGATAGATGAAGGCCAGCACCAGGCCCATGACAAAGGCGTTCACCACCACTGTGGGATGGACATGCACGATGCCGAAGATGGCCGACGAGAGCAGCCATGCGGCCACCACGCCGTACCGTGCACGCGTCGATTCGAGCAGCACGCCGCGGAAGATCACCTCCTCGAAAAGCGGGGCCATCACCACGACCGTCACGATCGCCCACGCCCCGCGCCCGTAGACGTTCGGCACCTCGGGCATCAGGCTCAGCAACGGCTCCAGCACGACCGACGTCGAGAGCATGAAGAACACCCCCCAGAGCAGCAGCACGGGATTCAGCCCGCGCCGGGAGAAACGCGCCACGACCGCAGGGCCGTGCCTCCGCCTGCGGTAGAAGAGGAATCCCGCGAGCGTCACGGACATCGACACGAAATAGGTCACGGCATTGAAATGCCCGGCGGCGATCTGCTCCGCCGTGCTTATCGCCTCGTCGGGGCTGGCCAGCAGCTCCGGATCGGGCCATTTGCACCCCGCCAGCCATGCCACGGCAGTCCCCAGGCCCTGCGCCAGCAGGAAGATGCCGAAGAAAACCAGGTAGTCCACCACCACGGGGAATTTTCCGTTGTAGTGCCATATCTTATTATTGTCCGCCTTATTGCCCGCCGCCTTCGCAGGCTCTCCGGCGGGCATGGGTTCCCGAACGGGAGCCCCCTGTTTTTTTTCTGTCATAATAGGCTGTTACTATCAATTCGTTCCGAGTCCAAAGATAGTGCAAGTCAAGGGCAAAAGCAAATTTATTTGCTCCGGCAGGGGCGCAGCCCATTTTCCGAAAAGATAAGCAAATTTCGGTTACGGTTATGGATTTCCATTTTAAATCATTAAATTTGCCCGATTATAAACCCGATTGAAACATGGCAAAGGTTATCGCTTTAGCGAATCAGAAAGGCGGCGTGGGCAAAACCACAACGGCCATCAACCTCGCGGCATCGCTGGCCCTGCTGGGCAAGAAGGTGCTGCTGCTCGACGCCGACCCGCAGGCCAACGCCACCTCCGGACTGGGCTTCGACATAAACCTCGAAGGCATCTACGAGTGTATCGCCGGCCTCAGGAAGCCCGAGGAGGTTATCCTGCAAAGCCCCGACGTGAAGAACCTGTGGCTGCTGCCGTCGTCGATAGACCTGGTAGCAGCCGACACCGAGCTGCCCAAGCTGGAGGACGCCCACCATGTGATGAAGCGCATCGTGGACGCCGTGCGCGAAAGGTTCGACTACATTTTCATCGACTGCTCCCCTTCGCTGGGTTATACCACCGTCAATATCCTCACGGCCGCCGACACGGTGCTCATTCCCGTGCAGTGCGAATACCTCGCCCTCGAAGGGCTTTCGAAGCTGCTGAACACCATCCGCAAGGTCAAGAGCGGCCTCAACCCGGCGCTCGACATCGAGGGTTTCCTGCTGACGATGTATATGCGCAACCGCCTGAACAACCAGGTCGTGAACGAGGTGCGCGAACATTTCGGGCCGTTGGCTTACGACACAATAATTCAGCGCAATATCCGTTTGGGAGAAGCACCCTCGCACGGAAAGCCCGTCATGCTTTACGACGCGGGCGCCGTCGGCTCGGAGAACTATCTCACGCTGGCCCGGGAATTCCTCAAGCGCAACCGCAAACCGAGAAAATAACATACCGAAATGAAACAACCGAAGGGATTAGGGCGCGGACTGGACGCCATATTCGGCACCGACGCCGTCGACGCCAAGCTCAAGCCGATGAGCCAGATGTCCGAGATCGACATCACGGAGATCATTCCCAACCCCACGCAGCCGCGTACGCAGTTCGACGAGGAGGCGCTCGACGAACTGGCCGACTCGATCCGCCAGCTGGGGGTCATCCAGCCCATCACGGTCAAGAAATCCGGCGACGGAAAATATATCATCATCAGCGGCGAACGCCGCTGGCGGGCGGCGCAGCGCGCCGACCTGACGAGCCTCCCGGCCTATATCCGCGAGGTGGACGACGAGAACCTGCACGCCATGGCCCTGGTGGAGAACATCCAGCGCCAGGATCTCAATGCCATAGAGATCGCGCTCGGAATGCAGCGCCTGATCGACGAGTGCAACCTGACGCAGGACGCCCTCTCGGAAAAGGTGGGCAAGAAACGCTCGACCATCTCGAACTACATGCGGCTGCTCAAGCTGCCCGACGAGGTGCAGCTGGCGCTCAAGGAAGGGCTCATCTCGATGGGGCACGCCAAAGCCATCGCCGGCGCCCCCGACGGGATGCAGGTACGCGTGCTCAAACGCATCATCAAGAAAGGCCTTTCGGTACGCCAGGCCGAGGAGCTGGTACGCTTGCTCACCGAACAACCGGCCGCAGCGGCACAGAATGTGGAGGACGAGGAGTATCCCGAAAGCTATTCGCGGCTGGTGGAGCAACTCGAAAAGTTCTTCTCGCAGGACATCAGCATCAAGCGCTCGAAGAACGGCGGCGGACGCATCGTCATCGGGTTCGGCGACGACAAGGATATCGAACAGTTCATCGAACGGTTTTCGGGACGCATTAAATAATATGGGAAGTATCCGGTTCAGACACCTGCTGCCGATGCTCGCGGCGCTCATGTTGTGGCTCCCCGCCGAGGCACAGCTCCACCGCGGGGCGCGCACCATCGTACGCGGCGGCATGTTCGTCAAGCCGGATTCGCTGCGCCACAAGAGCGATTCGCTGGCCAACAACGCCCTCGCGCGCGAACTCGACTCGCTCATGGCACTGGACTTCACGGCCGATTCGCTCGCCGTGACGGCATTGCGCACGGACGACATCCGCGCCACGGACTCGCTCATGCAGCTCAGGCTGGCCGGCATCAAGACCGAACCGGATTCCATGCGGCACAAGAAAGGCTGGCTCATGAGTGACTCGATGTCGCTTTCGAAGGTCTGCTGGATCTCGACCGTTCTGCCCGGCTACGGACAGATATACAACAAACAATACTGGAAGCTGCCCATACTCTACGGTACGGTGGGAGCGGGGCTGGCGCTCTACATCAACGAAAACAGGACATACAAGCCGCTCAAGCGCGAGTATGACGCCTATACCGACAAAAACCTCACGCGTACGCCCGAACTGGACGCACTGCAGGCCAAGATGATCCGCAGCAACACCCGCCGCCAGGTCTACCTGGGGTTGACCGTCGCCTCGTACATCTATTTCATCGGCGATGCGGCGGTAAACTACTCGACCAACGATGTGTCGAACGTCAAGAAGGCCACGACGCTGGCCTGCATCTTCCCCGGCGCGGGGCAGATCTACAACAAAAGTTACTGGAAAGTCCCCTTCGTGGTCGGCGGTTTCGCGGCGATGATCTACTGCATCGACTGGAACAACCGCGGCTACCAGCGTTTCAAGAAGGCCTACAGGCTGCTGAGCGACTACGAACAAAACCCCGATAAATATCCGGACGGCCCCACCGACGAATTCCACGGCCGCTATTCGGCGGATTATATCCGCAACCTGCGCAATAACTTCCGGCGCAACCGCGACCTGTGCATCATCATCTCCGCGGGCCTGTACGTATTGCAGATCGTCGATGCCCACGTCGACGCCCACCTCAAGGACTACGACATCTCGGACGACCTGACGATGAACCTCGAACCGATGGTCGACTACACCTACGTGCCCTCGCTCGGCGGCAACCGCCCGGTATTCGGCTTCAACATGAGCATCAAATTCTAACCGATGAGAACCCTCCTGACCATACTGCTGCTACTGGCAGTCGCCGTCCCGGCCTCGGCACTCGACCGCCGCCCCCGCAAAAAAGACAAGAAGAAAAACAAGACCGAAACCGTCGTAACGCCCCCGACCGCCCCCGTGGCCGAACAGCAAGCCGCCCCCGAACCGGAGGAGCCCGAACTTCCCGACCCCGCCGAGGTGCAGTACGACGACATGACGCTCGGGCTTTCGGCAGAACAGGCCGATTCGCTGGTCGCCGTGTGGCGCGAACGGCAATGCGGGGATTCCTACCAGGAATTTTTCGACAACTACATCCTGGTCGACAGCACGGCCGAAGGCACGACCCCCGATTCGGTCTACATCCAGCGGCTGCGGGCGCTCGTTTCGCCGATCCAGTTGCCTTACAACAACATCGTACGGGGTTATATCAACCGCTACACCGATTCGCGCTACGGCACGATCAGCCGCATCCTGGGCATGTCGCAGTACTATTTCCCGCTCATCGAGGACGAACTGCTCAAGGAGGGGCTCCCCGTCGAACTGCGGGCACTGCCGATCATCGAATCGGCGCTTTCCACCACGGCCGTGTCGCCGATGGGCGCCGTAGGCCTGTGGCAGTTCATGCCCTCGACGGGCAAAAGCTACGGACTGGAAGTCAACTCGCTGGTCGACGAACGCCGCGACCCTGTCCGTTCGACACAGGCCGCCTGCCGCTACCTGAAAGACCTCTATGCCATCTATAACGACTGGTCGCTGGCCATTGCCGCCTACAACTGCGGCCCGGGCAACGTCAACAAGGCAATAGCCCGCTCCGGCGGCAACGGGCGCACATTCTGGGACATCTACGACTACCTGCCCCGCGAAACGCGCGGCTACGTCCCCGCATTCATCGGCGCCTCGTACGCCTATGCCTACCACCGCCAGCACGGCATCGAACTCACCGAAGCCCCGATCCCGCTGGCTACGGATACCATCCGCATCGACCGGCTGATGCACCTCGGGCAGATCGCCTCGACGATCGACATCCCGATCGAGACCCTGCGGCAGCTCAACCCGCAATACAAACTCGATATCATCCCGGCCACGACCAAGCCCTATACGCTCGTGCTGCCGCAGCGCAACATCACGCAATACATCGCCAACGAACCTGCGATCTTCGCCAAAGACTCGGCCTACCTCAAGGAGTACATCAACCCGGCGAACATCGACAAGAAACGCCAGGAACGCTCGGGTACGGTCTACGTGGTCAAGAAGGGCGATACGCTGGGCGCCATCGCCCGCCGCTACCGCGTGACCACAGCGCAGCTGATGCGCTGGAACGGCATCAAAAACGCCCATAAACTCCGTCTGGGACAGCGAATCCGCATCGAAGGAAGATAACATGATCCGGGATCACGATACCATCGCCGCCCCGGCAACTGCCGCAGGAGGGGCATTAGCCGTCATCCGCATCAGCGGGGAGGAGGCGTTGCGCATCTGCGACCGTATCTTCCGCGGCCGGGAACCGCTGGCCGCAGCAGCAGGCTACACGGTACACTACGGGGAAATCGTGGACGAGGGCCGCGTATTGGACGACGTGCTGGTCACGGTATTCCGTGCACCCCGCTCCTATACCGGCGAGGATGCCGCCGAGATATCCTGCCACGGATCGCAATACATCGTTTCCGAGATCCTGCGGCTGCTCACCGCCTCCGGCGCCCGCATGGCCGGGCCGGGCGAATTCACCATCCGCGCCTACCTCGCCGGCAAGTTAGACCTCTCGCAGGCCGAGGCTGTGGCCGACATCATCGCTTCATCGTCGCGCGCGGCCCATGCGCTCGCTGCGAACCAGATGCGGGGAGGTTATTCCGACGCGCTGGAAGGACTGTGCGAAAAGCTGCTGGAACTCACTGCGCTCCTCGAACTGGAACTCGACTTTTCGGAGGAAGAGGACTGCAGACTGATCACGGTAAGAAATTCCGGATGCAGCTTAAAGCAGGAAGAACTCATAAATCTGTTTGATTCTTTTTATCGCGGAAGCAATGTCGGCTCGACGGATGGTTCGGGACTCGGACTGTATATTAGCCGGCAGTTGATGCAAAAAATGGATGGGGAAGTATTTGCGGAAATTAAGGAAGATGATTTCTGCGCGACAGTTGTTGTGCGAAAGGCATAATGTGCATTTAAGGATTGTTTAATAATTTCTCCTGTAAGATGAGTACATCAAACGAGGGGAGGAACGTTAAAATGCTTTTTCGTATTTTGAAAAAAGATTTGAAAAGAAAAAAAGTAATGAACGCAATATTGCTTTGTTTTATTCTGCTGGCAACGATGTTCGTAGCGAGCGGAATCAGCAATGTTGTTTCCGTCATGAACGGAACGGATTCCTATCTGGATAAGGCGGGGATCGGCGATTATGTGGTCATCTCGATGGGTGTGGACAGCAAAGCGACCATCGATGAGATCCTGCATGAGATGGAATCCATCCGGGATTATCGCATTGAGCCGGTTGTATTCGGAGAAACATCCAATCTGAAAGATATGCACGGAGAAGAACTGGAGGCAAAGAATTCTGTTATTTACCAGTCCATCGAGGACAGCCGGCTTAAATTCTTTGATAAAGAGAATAAGCAGATTACCCAGATCAAGCCGGGGCATGCATATGCAACCGGTGATTTTATGGAGAAAAATCATTTGCAGCCGGGGGATAAAATCAGGATTACGCACAACAGTATTTCTTTTATGGTAACGCTGGATGGTATGGCAAAAGATGCGCTTTTAGGGTCTTCCATGATGGGCAACAGCCGTTTCCTTTTTCATCGGGAGGAGATCGAGAAGCTGCTTTCGGATGAAACCATTTACAATGGGTATCAGGGACAGATCGGCTATATTGATCTAAAGGATGAGGCAGGCGTATCGGAGATTGCTTCGGCTATTTCACAGGCTCCGGGCATCATGTTTTCCGGCGCACGTTCGCTGATAAAAATGTGCTATGTCATGGATATGATCGTTGCGTTTACGATGCTGATTTTAAGTATCTGCCTGATCATCGTGTCGTTTGTCGTATTAAAGTTTTCCATCACGTTTACGATCTTTGAGGAGTTTCGTGAGATCGGTGTGATGAAAGCAATCGGTATCAGCAATTTCAAGATCCGGAGTCTCTACCTGACAAAGTATCTGATGTTGGCAGTAATAGGAGCGTTTGTGGGATTTTTTGTGAGTATCCCGTTTTCTGATCTGTTACTGCGATCGGTCAGCAGCAATATGGTTCTGGAGGCGGATAACCATTTCCTGTTGTCGGTTCTGGGGGCAATTCTGGTCGTTATTGTCATTCTGCTGTATGCTTTTCGCTGCACGAAGCTGGTGAAGAAGTCTTCTCCGATCGATGCGATCCGTTCCGGTCAGACGGGGGAACGTTATAAGAAAAAATCGCCGTTTCGTCTGGTCAAAAGCCATGGAAGCACCGGTTTCTTTATGGCGGTCAATGATGTGTTCAGCGCACCGAAACGGTACATGACGATCATAACCACATTCTTTTTATGCACGTTGTTTGTGCTTGTATTTGTCAACGTCTCATCAACCATGCGAAGCGATACGTTTATTACAACATTCGGAACGCGGAGTGATCTGTACTACACCGATCTGACGGAAGCGATGAGTTGTATGAATCCGGATGGAAGAAAGCAGATCGAGGAGTACTTTGCAAAAACGGAAGCGCTGTTTAAGAAAAACGGAATGCCTGCGAAACTGTGTGCGGAAACGCAGTACAAATATAAGGTTCATTTTGACGGAAAAGATTATTCCATCAGTTGTCAGCAGGGAATCCATACGAAAGCATCCGCGTATGAATATATCAATGGGGTAGTTCCGCAAAACAAAAATGAGATTGCGATTACACCGACGGTCAGCAAATTGACCGGGGCGAAACTCGGAGATACCGTAACGATTGATTTTGGAAAAGAGACACTTGACTGCGTTGTGGTTGCTTATTTCCAAAGCATGAATCAGCTTGGAGAGGTCATACGCCTTCACGAGGATGCACCGACCGATTTTACCTATATTGCGAATGTTATGAGTTATCAGATCGATTTTGACGACCATCCTTCTGCGAAGGAGATAGAGATTCGAAAAGAAAAAATCAAAAAGCTTTTTGACAATGAAAAAGTAATGAATGCCACGGAATACTGTGACGACTGTATGGGCGCGGCATCGACGATGGAATCGGTACAGTATCTGCTTCTTGGAATTACACTGATCGTCGTGCTTCTTGTATGTATTCTGATGGAGCGGTCATTTCTTGCGGACGAGAAAAGCCAGATCGCGGTGCTTAAGGCGATGGGATTTGGCAATAGACGGGTGATGGAATGGCATATGATACGATTCGGTATTGTTACGCTTGTGGCTGTTCTTTTGGCGGCGATCTGTTCCATTCCGGCAACGTATCTGATCGGTAATCCGATATTTGGCATGATGGGGGCCGGAAAAGTGGCTTATGTGATCCGTCCGTGGAAAATCTTTTTCCTGTATCCGGGCATTATTTTCCTTATGACGCTTCTGGCATCGGGAATGACAGCATTACAGATCCGGACGATCAAGAGCAACGATACAACCAATATAGAGTAAACGGAGGAAAATCTTATGGCAGCATTGCTTTGTGCAAAAGATCTTTGCAAAACCTATGTAATTGATAAAAGGCAGAATAATGTGTTAAAGAATGTAAATCTTGAAGTAAAAGAGGGGGAGATGGTTGCAATCATGGGACCATCCGGCTCCGGAAAATCCACGCTTTTGTATGCCATCTCGGGGATGGACCGGGCAACGAGCGGTCAGGTGCTTTTTGAAGGGAAGGATCTGACGAAACTGAGCGAAAAGGAACTTGCAAAAATCCGCTTGGATGAGATGGGATTCATTTTTCAGCAGATGTATATGATGAAAAATCTTACCATTCTCGATAATATCGTGCTTCCGGCAGCAGAAAGTAAAAAGTCAAAGGAAAGCAGGCAGGAAAAGCAGGAAAGAGGCGAGCAGCTTATGCGCAAAATGGGAATCATCGATATCGCAGACAACGATATCAACGAGGTTTCCGGTGGACAGCTTCAGCGGGCGTGTATCTGCAGAAGCATGATGAACCGCCCCAAACTGCTTTTTGCCGATGAGCCGACCGGCGCATTAAACCGTACTTCCTCCAATGAGGTTATGGATGAACTTGTGAAGTTAAACAATGAGGGGACAACGATCGTTATGGTAACGCATGATGCGAAAGTTGCTGCAAAATGCGGCAGGGTGCTTTTTATCGTGGACGGCAATATCAAGGGTGAATATACAGGTTTAAAGGAGATTACCGATGAAAAAGAGAGGGAGAGAAGTCTGAATAACTGGCTGCTGGATCTGGGCTGGTAGTCGGGAAAGGAGTGTTTATGCAGATTGTAAAAGATTACAGAGACAATAAAGTGTTGTCGGCGCGTGAAAAGCTGCGATACAGTGAGATACGCAGGGAAATGTACAACATTACAGATGCAGTTCTGGCAGCAACCTTAAAAGATCTGACCGAAAGTGTTTGGGTTATAGTGAAACCAAAAGTTTGAGAGGAAGATATGATGAACGTAAGAATTGCCGATTTGAAAGATTTTGAGAAGATTATGAAAATATACAAATATGCGCAGGACTATATGATACAATCCGGAAATCCTACACAATGGGGACATTTTTATCCGGATGAAGAACTGATTCGGTCGGACATTCATCAGAATGCCTGCAAGGTAATATACGACGAAAATGGGATACATGGGGTATGTGCACTGTTTGAAGGTGCAGATCCTACATATGAACATATTGAAGACGGCAACTGGCTGAATGATGAACCATATCTTACAATCCACAGGCTTGCCGGGGATGGACAGGTGCATGGACTGTTTCAATGTGTTGCGGATTACTGTAAAAATATTTCCCGGAATATCAGAGTGGATACCCATGCCAATAATCGGATTATGCAAAAGCTGATGGAAAAGAACGGTTTTACAAAATGTGGTATTATATATGTAAAAGATGGTACGCCGAGAATTGCATATCATTGGACTGAATAGAGCATATTATGCTATTTTCCATGCAATTCATGCATTAGATGGAAACGGGTATAAGCGGCATAAGGACACAATTGCGAATTTTAATAAGCAATATGTTGAAACGAAAATATTTTAGAGGAAAATTATGAACATTTTAATCATAGAAGATGATGCAGCCATCCGTCAGGAATTAAAGCTGCTGTTAGAAAATGCACTGTATCAGGTCACGGTACTGACAGAATTTCATCACGTGGTAGAGGACATTCTGCAAATGGAGCCGGATCTGATTCTGCTTGATGTAAATCTGCCGCAGCAATCCGGATTTGAGATCTGTAAAAGTGTCAGGAAAACGTCGGATGTTCCGATTATTTTCCTGACCAGCAGGACGGATTCAATGGATGAATTAAGCGGAATGCTGCAAGGCGGTGATGATTACATCACAAAGCCGTTTGAGATAAA
>OHST01001111.1_pt1 | contig 11274 bp, 8 predicted proteins | sample 1578841 | NCBI WGS metagenome assembly OHST01 (sample SAMEA3879593, study PRJEB24766) | human gut metagenome | biome: human-associated habitat; feature: feces | place: USA | collected 1985/1987 | reverse complement strand
GTCCATTTTTATGGACCGCTGTTCGGATTACAATATTGAAGTCACAGGCTCCATCCAATGTCAGATATCCGATAGAACCCGTATAGAGTCCCCGTTTTCCATGCTCAAGCTCATCAATGATCTCCATGGCCCTTACTTTTGGTGCTCCGGATAATGTTCCTGCCGGGAGAACACTCATCAGTGCGTTGATCGGATTTTCATCATCTCTTAATTCTCCCTGTACATCACTGACTAAATGTGTAACTTTGGAATATTTTTCAACGGTCATAAAGTTTTTTACTTCTACAGTTCCAAACTTACTGACTTTTCCGACATCATTTCTTCCAAGATCAACTAACATCGTATGTTCTGCTCTTTCCTTTGGATCATTGACTAACTGTCTTACCAACATATCATCTTCTTCTTTTGTCTTTCCTCTTGGAACCGTTCCTGCGATCGGTTTAGTTGCTACAATTCCATTTAAGACACTGACTAACTTCTCTGGTGAAGCTCCAACCACCTGATAGTCAATGAAATCAAAGAAATAAAGGTATGGAGATGGGTTTGATGTTCTTAAGCATCGATAGACATCAAATGGATCAACATCTGTCTCTACCTCAAATCTCTGGGATAAGACCACCTGGAAAATGTCACCGTTTTTGATATATTCTTTAGCTTTCTTTACGTTCGCTTCGTATTGTTCTTTTGTAAGATTCGATGTTACTTCTGCCTTCGCTGGTGCAAATCTGTCTTTGGAAAGTGATACCGGACGTTCCATCTTGTGAAGGATCAATTCTGCTTTATCTTCTAATTCTTCATATTTTTGTTTGATATTATCACCTTTGTGGATGTTCCGGATGATCACAGCTTTGTTTGCTAAATGATCGAATGCGATGATCTCATCGTACATGCATAAGTGGCATTCTGGCATCTTCAGATCATCTTCTGGTACATTTGTTAATTTCTTTTCCACCTGACGGATCATGTCATATCCAAAATATCCGATCAATCCTCCAGTTAATTTAGGATAATCTTCCATAACTGGTGATTTATATTTCTTGATCAGATCACTTAGATAGCTCATCTTGAATTCTTCTTCCTGCTTTACTCCATCGACTTCTAATTCTTTTCCTGAAATCTTGATCTCTGACTTAGGATTGATCCCGATAAAGGAATATCTTCCCCACTGATCTTTATTTTCCACACTCTCAAGCATAAAACATGGCGTTCCTTCTTTTCTCAGTGCCTGGAACATACGGATCGGTGTCATATAATCTGCCAGTACTTCGTAAAATACAGGTACCATCTGATATTCTTTTAATAGTTCTTCAACTTTGTTTAATGTCGGATATAACATATCTGCCTCCTGATCAAAATTTATCGCCGTGGTTTTGTTTTTTCATAGTTTGTATATCTGTATACTATGATTTATAGATAGGGCCGTTTTGCATAAGCAGTACATTTTCTTTTATTTATGAAATAAAAAGGCCCATCGTTCCTACTACTAGGGACGATAGACCGTGGTGCCACCCATATTCAAGAAATATCTTCTGATCTTCTCTTCTTGTTAAAATATCTTAGAAAATATCTCTCCTCACTTAAGATACTCCGCTTTGTTCGATAATAAAAAGCTTTTATATCTCGTTCCCGTAACGTGGGATAACGGCGACAGTTACTAAGTTTCATAAACAGTTCTCTGTGCTCCTCACAAATCCATTCGCTTATCACATATCTATGGCCTTCCAGCAACCGGTCACTCTCTGTAAGACTGTTTGATGAGCTACTTACTTTTGTTCATCGGATTTATCACTTTAACTTGCTAAATATTTGTTTATATTATATGAGTCGATTTTTTATTTGTCAAGAATTTTCTGATTATAATTTTTAATTCATTAAAATTTCAAAAATTTCTTCTCTGCTTTTTTCTGGATTAAAAAAGACAGGAGCCTACGAAACTCCTGTCCTAAATACTCATTCATTATAGCGTAAGTAACCAAATCTCACTGTTATATTTCTATTCCTACAATCCTGATAATGTCCTCATAACAAGATCCACATCTTTATTCTCTAACTCCTGTATGATATGTAAATACGTCTTCTGCGTTGTCGTCATGCTTGCATGTCCTAATCTTCTTGCCACACTTGCAATGGATACTCCTGCGAATAACAACAGAGAAGCGTGAGTATGACGAAGTCCATGAATAGATATTTCGGAGATTCCGCATTCTTTACAATGTCTTGAAAGTATATTATTTACTGTTGAATTGTATATCTTTGATTCTCCAACAAAGATTGGTTGATCTTGTGGTAAATTCTTAATCAATTCTGAGAACTTTACCACAATCTGCCAATCTATTTGTATCTTCCTTACAGATGATTTATTTTTTGTTGGAAGAAATCCGCCTGCTCCTTTGTAGTCCCATGTTTTGCTGATGAATAGTGTCTGTCTTGAAAAATCAAAATCTTCTGGTGTGATCGCAAGTGCTTCTGAAAAACGCATCCCTGTTTTCGCTACCAGTAATAAAAACCAATCCCAATCTGGTGTCTCTTTTAGTTCTAAATCTGCTAACAATGTATGTAATTCAAATTGATTCAGATATTTAATCTTCTTTGCTCTTGGTGTCTTGCCTTTGATGATCGCTTTTCTTGTTGGGTCTCTTTTGATCATTCCTTCATCCAATGCATCAAGGATTGCTCCTTTCAGCTGATGATGAAAGTCAAGAGTTGTCTGGCGTTCATGTTCTTTGGCGTAATCGTTTAGTAATTGCTGGTATGCCGTTCTTGTCAATTCTTCCACTTTTAATTCTGGAATCAATTTTTCAAGCCATTTCTGTGTCATCAGATATTTTGCCATGGTTGCTTCTCTGATTGCACCTCTTTTATAGATTTCAATCCATTGTTTGTAATATTCACAAAAAAACTGTGTTTTATCCATATCATTTTGCATAAGCTACCTCCATTTTTATTACTTACGCTGATAATGATCTGGATTTTTAAATAAAATGCTAGCTTATCATAAGTGGCTCTATCTCTTCATCCAATATCTTTCTCAATTCCTCAAATAATTTTGCATAGTATTTAAATTTTGGAATCGCCTTTTCCTGCGCTTTCTTATAACTTGCATAATCTACAGTTGTTCTGATCGCACTTTCATTTGGAATTTCTCCATTTCTGTAATGTGTTGCTGCATACATGATATCTTCTTTGGATGCAAACCAACGGTAACAGAAATCTGTGATGACCTGATTAATACAGTCTTGTTTTGTGTCTTCGACAATATGTAAAATGGATTGTCCCTTATATTTTTCTTCATCTTTCTCAATTTCTGTGATCAAATCTGACATAATCTGTGCAATCTTTGGATTTTCTTTATTTAATTCTTCTACATACTGTTTTACTTCATCAATCTTTTTCTGTCGTTCTTCTGGCGTAATTTCTTCCGCTTCATCATCTGGTGTAACAATATTCTGGATCAAATGAATGATGTATTCATAATCAATCTTCGTGTTACTGTATGCCATCAATTCATAGTCTTCATCAATAACTGTATCTTCTTCCTGTCCATTTGGATCCCGATCTGCTTTTTCTGCTTTAATTTCTTCTATCACATTGAAATAATGGCCTGCATAATCATCATATTCTTCTGGTGTGATGTTATATGTTTCCATCATGCTGTCATCATATCTTGTAAATGATTTCAACTGAGCAAATAAACGGTCAAACTCCTGAAATGCTTTAGCAAATATCTCTTTTTCTTTTAATGACATTGTTGGAATCTCTTTCGGTGTCTCTGCTACAACTCTCAGTGCAGATAATGATTTACGGAATGCCGGTTCGATTTCATCCCATTCCGCTAATAATGCGTCTTTCGTTCCTCCAGCAGAATACAGTTTTACTGCATGATCCACTCTCTCTTTAAATAGTTTTGGAGCTTGGAATGTTACAATCTGCCCATATGTCTTGTTTTTATCATAAATACGATTTGTCCTTGAAAATGCCTGAATTAGGTCATGTGGTCCCATTGGCTGTCGATCAATGAACATCGTTGACATACATGGTGCATCAAATCCCGTTAACAGACGATCTACTACAATGACTAAATCTAACTGTTCTTTTCTGCTTTGATATTTTGAATCTTTTCTTGCAAGTCTTTTATTTAGATTTGCATTATATCCCTGAATCTGTGCCAGATCATATTTTGTTCCAAACATCTCATTATAATCATCCAGAGAACCCTGCATCTTTTGTTGGTTTACATGAGAACCTTCTTCATTTTCTGTTACTGAATATGTAATCGCAAACTTTGGAAAATCTGGAAGTACCTGCTTCATTTTTTCGTCAATCTGAAGCGATGTTTCTCCTTTTTTCACGCGATTTAATAAGTCATAATATCGCTGTGCCATTTGAATAGAACTGGTTGTCAAAAGTGCCTCATAGGTCTGCCCTCTTCCATTTTGGAATCCTAATTTGTAGTAACATTTATTCAAAATATGATCCAATACTTTTAGCATATGTGTTTCATTTTCATATGCACTGACATCTGTTTCATCCGTCATCTGTTTAGGACCATTATGTTCTACCTGAAATCCTAAAACTGCACCATCATGAATTGCATTTTGAATCGTATATTTATGCAGACGTTCTCCATATAACTCTTCTGTTGTACGCGGTAAATCTCCTTTTTGTGGATATGGATTCTCTGCAAATCTTGGTGTTCCTGTAAATCCATACCATAGTGATCTTCCAAAAAATCTTTCGATTGTTCTTTTCGTTCCTGGAGTCACTGCTCTATGACATTCATCCACTACAAATGCAATTCTCAGATTTTTCATCTTTGTATATTCCGGAGTTCCTTCTTTTAATCGTTTTGTGATCAAAATCTGTAATTTCTGAATCGTTGTAACAATCACCTGTCGGTCTGCAGATTTCAGTTTCTTCTTTAGGTCATTTACATTATCTGTTTCATCTACATCTATCAGATCATTGTTTGCATAAGCCTGAAATGCCATTGTTGTCTGTGTATCGAGATCTTTTCGGTCGATCAGGAAGATTGCTTTATCAATTGATGGAATATCCATCAATAGATTTCTTGTTGTTTTATAAGATGTCAATGTTTTTCCTGAACCTGTCGTATGCCAGATAAACCCTGATTTCCCATTCTTGGAGGCTTCTCTGACTGCTTCAATCGCATGAATCTGATATGGACGTAGTAAGATCAAACGTTTTGCATCTTTATCTAATACTGTGTATCTTGCGATCATTTCATGAGCTTGTGGAATACTTAATACACTTTTTGCAAAATCTATGTAGTCCGATACTGGATTATTTTCTTGATCTAACCATCCACTGACAAATTTCTCATTTAATTCCGTATCACTTGCTGCAGAAAAATATTTTGTATTCACTCCATTACTAATGACAAACATTTGAACTGCGGAGAAAATCCCTGTAAATTTACCTTCTCCAATGTATTTTTTAATCTGGCGGAAACCATCCATATAGGAATGTTGTTTGTTTTTTAATTCGATATGAATCATTGGAAGGCCATTAATCAAAAGTGTAACATCAAATCTTCTGTCCCTTGCTGGCATGTTGCTGTTTTCGTCTGTGTTTAATGCACTATACTGGTTAATTATTTCATAGACACTGCTGCCACCTGCTATATGTTCATGATTCATAACAACGAGATGTAAACGTTTAGTATCTCTCTGAACATGGACTTGCACTTTTCCATTTTCTCCTACTAACCATTCTCCTGCTTTATAAAAGGAGGAAAACTGTAATTGGTTCTTTACCTGTTCAAATTCCTGATCTGATAAAGGTTCTCCATCGAGGCGGTCTTTATTGTTTTGCTCTAAAATATATCTAAAGTTTGCCCATAGGTCTGCTTCTGTTTTCAGGTCTTTACGATACGTCCACTGTGAATCACCGTAAACTAACTGTTCGATGAGTTTTTGCTCTATCATTGATTCTAATTCCGGCATGGTGTCCTCCTTTTTTGTATCTTGATTGTCGAATTTTTGTTTATTTGAAAATGTTTTTTAATATTTATTTATATATTTTTGTTATGAATTAATTATGTTTTCTGTTTGTATGTTTAGATTTTATTATTTTTTGAATGTTTTTACTTGCACTGGTGAAGAGTGATGAGGTTATCGAGCTGATCTAAATAGTCTCCGATTTTCACTTGTTCCATATATGAAGTATAAGGAATTTTAATTGTTTTCATTCCAGAAATGTCGATACTTCTACCATCTCTGATTCCGTATACATGTGCTATTAATTTTCTTTTTATAAACTCATATGATCTAAAGTATGGATAATAAAATCGTGAATCTATATTTTCCCCATGAAACGTATGGTAAGCAGGACTTATAATTCCATCAGAAGAAGCCTTTTCTAGTCCACCTTCAAATGATCTTAAATGTACAATAAAATCATTTTTTCTAACCATTTTATATCCATCTAATTTTGATTTATCATACATTAAATTCCTGTCGGACTCTTCCCTTTTTATAGTCCCCTTGCCTTGAATTATTGTTAATGCAGGTAATTCTGAATGTTTCTTTTCTGAATATTCTTTGAATATATCTCCCAACTTACGCTGTTCCCAAAAGTTCGTCTAATTACAGCCTTTTCCTGACCTCCATAAGTGCATACCCTAGCAGATTTTGACCTCTCCACTGCGTTATATCAAATCGTTTCAGATCTTTCATAGATAATCCTATTCCCCATATTCGATCCTTTAGCGCACATTCTGCTAAAATTGCTGTTTTTGTTTCTTTTAATTGCTTTTTTAATTCTTCATTCTGTGAAAACTTAGCAATTAATCCCTCATATACCACAATCTGACGAATTCCATTCCATATGTGATCATTATAATTTCTTACTTGTCTTCCCAATTGCTTTATCTTTGCGGAATCTCTTGTCTGTAATATCTCTTTGGCAATCGTCTGATCTTGAAATGTTATTGCTTTTTGGTACATCATAAACTGTTCCATAGATGAAAATTTTACATGATCTACTATAAATTTAGATTCATACCAATTGCTTAAATAACCATTCTCCTCATCTGGATTATGAAAACATATAATCTCCATTATATTTCTCCAACTTTCTGAACTGCTAAATCCAAATCCAGATCATGCAATCCGTAATATGCTTTTTTTAAAAAATCCACATTAATTTTCTGATTTACTTCCGCACTTGGTATATTGTAATACCATTGATAATATGCATAGAATTCTCCAATCCAATCTGGCATAAAACCTTCCATTGCTTTTCCTTGCTGTAAAGAATAATGTTCGGTTTCTTTAAAATATTCCCATAATTCTTTTGCATCCATTGTATTTACATAGGCTTTTGCTTGATCTATACTTTGCCTTGTTTTACTTGTCATATATGCGTTGATAAAGTCTTCTGTATCCTTATCTGGATAGGTATTTGCTACATAATCAAATAATTTCCCTTGATTCTCTACTACGTCTCCTAGATAGACATCTGAATATGCTCTCATCATTCTCACCTCTTACAACAGGGTACTAAATACTTTTGTTACTTCGTTTGCATCTGAATTGATCAGATCTCTCATATTCTTTCTGGCTGTTACATCTCGATCATTATAGCGTTCATTAAATTCTGAATAATCTACTGGTACTAATTCTTCTTTCAATTCGTGCAAGTTATTATATGCTTTCTCTGATTTAATACAATATTGAATTCCTAAACCACCTAGAGAAAGTAATTCTTCCAGAATATCGATATCAATGTTATCTCTTACGAATTCTTTTGCAATGTAGAAATAAGAAGCATTTGCTCTCCAACCTTTGATCACATCATATCCTTCTGTATCCACTCCATATTTTTCTATAAATTTTGCTGCTAACATTCTATATCTTTTGGAATCTGCTGCATCTCTATGTTTCATAAGTTCTGCAAGCCATGTTAGAACATTTAGTTTTTGAAAATCTAATACTTTAAGATCTTTGCAATCCAATTCATATTTATGTACCCAACCATTTTCTTCATTTGGTCTGCACACTGCCCATTCTTTCGCAAGGTCTATACTTTCTGTTAGATAGAATCCTTTGCCGTAATCATGTTTTTCATTACCTTTTCCGTAGGTTGGAGTAAATATTTTATCGGGAGTACCATGATATAGAACAATTTTTTCCATATTTTTATACTCCTTTCTATATAAACATGTTTTGCAGCATAAATTTTTTAATTTTTTGCAATTCTTCATATTTTCGCTGGTGAAGAGTGATAAGATGGTCAAGACTAGAAAAATATACTCCTATTTTTTGCTGTTCTTTGTTTGAGCCAGGTATCATAAATTCCGTTCCTACAACCAAATTCCAATCAGCTCTTGGCATTTTTGAACCTGATGATAAGTTTGCAATATTATCAAATTGCTGTGTCTGAATGAGTCGATATAAGAAATCTTTATTTGTATCAATAGGTTTCAATACCCACCAATCACCAACTGCAACACCCTTAAAATCTGGGTTCAACCAATTATGTAGATAAGGACGGAGTTTTCCATAAAGCACCTGCGATCCATCAAATACAATCCCCATTTTTTCTGATTTTTTCAGGTAAATATTCTTATTTAATCTACCCTCCTCGCTCAACACATCCTCATATTCAACACTTGGAAATTCTGAAGACGATGTTTGAGTTGTCGACTCTCTTGAAGCAATATTTTTAAACTTACGCTGTTCCCAATCGTCTGTAAATCCTACAAATCTAATCTCTGGAACTCTTTTTCCGTTTTGTGGAAACATCTTTTGAAGCATATATTTTTTTAACTTTTTCGTTTCTTCGCACTTTCGCTGGTGAAGAGTGATTAGGTAGTCTAGGTTGAAAAAGTATTCTCCTATCTTTGCTTGTTCTTCTATCATCGGAATATTTAGTTCTATTTGTTCGAACAAATCCATATCAAGATTTCTTCGAACAACACTAGCTCCTTGAACTGATGCCTGTTTATATAATTCAAGCATTTTTTTTGTCCGTAATTGAGGTCTAAAAAATTCCTTATCAATATTTCTTAATTTAAATGTCTTGTAACTTGGAGAAACAAGTCCTTTTTCTAAATTGTTTATATTAATATTTCCAAGCCATAAATTTTGTGGCGATAACACCAAATCATCTATTTCAATTATCTTATATCCTAAATTTGATGTTCCCGACACTCTGCCATCTCTAAATTCCATACCTGTATTTGTACTACTCAATACAGTATATTCATCTTCAACAGTAGATTTATTTGAAAATTCTTCTAAAACATCACCCAACTTACGCTGTTCCCAATCTTCTTCATACCCCTTAAATCGAATCTTTGGTTTACTCATCCATCTCACCTCCCCATCATTTCAATTAAACGATTCAATGATGCCATTACTGTATCATCTTCTGCTGTCAGCTCTTTCATCTGTACTGCAAGCTCTCCCTGTACCTGTTCTAGCTCATCATCAATTTTTTTCATATTTGTTAATACTGCATTGATATCTACATCTGGTTCTTTTTCAAATGTATCAACATATCTTGGAACATTCAGGTTGAAATCATTTTCTTCAATCTCTTCAAAACTTGCCAAATAGGACTGTTTTTCTACTTCTTCTCGTTTATGATACAGTTCTAATACTTCTTCAATATGTTCATCTGTCATTTTATTTTGTTTTTTATCTTTTTCAAATTTCTTTGAGGCATCAATAAACAGGACATCTCTTCCTTCTCTATGTTTCTTTAATACAATAATACATGTTGGAATTGATGTATTGTAAAACATATTGGCTGGTAATCCAATAACTGCATAAATATTTCCTGCTCGTAATAATTTTTCTCTGATTTTTCCTTCTGCAGCACCTCTAAATAAAACTCCGTGTGGCAATACGATTGCCATGGTTCCGTTATTTTTCAAATGATACAGTCCATGTAGTAAAAATGCATAGTCTGCCTTTGATTTTGGTGCTAGTACACCATAATCACTAAATCTCTCATCTTGTAAAAATCCTTTTGCAGCACTCCATTTTGCGGAATATGGTGGATTCATTAATACCATATTGAAGTCTGTTTCTTCATCTGTTGGCCAGTCGGCATCTAAAGTATCTCCATGGTGTAATTTCTGATTTGCTGGAACAACTCCGTGAAGGAACATATTCATTCTTGCCAGATTGTATGTTGATGTATTTAATTCCTGTCCATAATATTTGATATATTCTGGATATTTCACATATTTTTTTGCATTTAATAGCAGAGAGCCTGATCCCATACATGGATCATAGATAGATAATCCTCGTTTATCTTCCTGTCCATCAATCGCAATCTTTGTCAAAATTTTAGATACTGGCTGTGGTGTATAGAATTCTCCTGCCTTTTTCCCAGTTTCAGAAGCGAACTGTCCAATTAAGAATTCATAAGCATTCCCAAGAATTTCTGCATCTGTATTTAATAAATCTGCTTTATCGATTTCTTTGATCAAACTTGCTACTGTATCACTCTGCTTTTGATCTCCTGTTCCTAAACGGTTGGAATATAAATCAATGTCTGCAAACAAATCTGCAAAAATCTCATCACTCTGCTCAATATTATTAAATGCTTTCTGTAACTGTTCTCTATTAAATGAATTGTCATTTGCTGCCTGTGCAAAGCTTGTATATGTAAGTTCTGGTTCAATTACATAATGAAACTCTGAACGAATTTCTTCTTTTAATTCTTCTCCACTTTCATCTTCTACTGCTTCTTTATACGCATCTAACGCAATCTTTAGTGTCTCTGGTTTCTCGTCATAAATCAGATCATATGCTTTGATCAGGAAAGAATCTGACAGGTATTTGTAAAATACGATCCCAAGCAGGTAATTTTTATATTCATTTGCATCCATTTTTGAGCGCAGGATATCTGCACCGCTCCATAATACACTCATTAAATCTTTATTATTCTCTAATTCCGCCACGTTTATACTCCTCTTCTCTATATAATTTTTATTCATTATAACATACTTTCACTTACACTGTTTCACATCGCAAGCTTTTGTATAATTCATTTTATAAATTCAATTTTACGCTAAAATAAGTGAAATTTCATCATAAAACGTACTTTTGATTCATTTAAATTCAGATTTTTATCATTATTTCTGTTCTATAGTTTTCTATTTTTATTCTTTTATCAACAAAGTCAGTGCTTATATGCAAAAACATATTTTGAAATATTATTTTTATGTTGTATAGTATCTTTTTTTACAACTAAATTAAACTAACTTGGGAACAGCGTAAGTTGGGTGATGTTTTAGAA